>Ga0182743_1001341_pt1 | contig 24339 bp, 22 predicted proteins | sample eDN3rd30CKraftOP_FD_128522 | JGI IMG/M metagenome (GOLD analysis project Ga0182743, IMG submission 128522) | Enriched Organic Plus compost microbial communities from Emeryville, California, USA - eDNA 3rd pass 30_C Kraft OP (version 2) (version 2) ... | reverse complement strand
TCGGCCTGATTGACCACCGTCACGGCTTGCGGGGTATCCACCGCAACCTTCTCGGCGCCCGCCCCGATCACGAGGCGCTCGAGCAGCGTGACGTATTTGCCGTTCACGGTCTGCGTCTGTGCGGCAACCTGCGGCACGCCCACCAAGACCGTCATCGCGGCGCCGCCCAGCAGCACCGCGACGTTTCTTCTTACCAGCCCCATTAAGAGTCTCCAGTTTCTTGAGATGCTGGCTGGCTCTGGGCTTGCTCGCACTTATTCCGGCTGCAGAAAAACATGATTTCTGCAGTCCACTATTGACGTGTCTATAAATCATGATACTCAGAGTCAAGAATTAAGTCGGGGCTTCCAACACCCCGCTTCATTGCCTGGATCAGAGACGTGACGACGACCGACAGACCCCGCAACTCCGCCCAACCCGCAGCCCGAAACGTGCCGGAAGTCCCTGTTCGTACCCTGACCAGCGCCGAAATCTTCGAGGGGACCACGGAGGTGCAAATCCTCCACGAGCAGGCGGTCTACCGCCTCAAGATCACCCGACAGGGCAAGTTGATACTGAACAAATAAGGGAGCCGACCAATGGCCAAGTCTCCGGCCGAGATCCGCGAAATTCGCGCCCTCCACCCCAAGATGCGCGAGCGCGATTTCGCGCGCATCCACGGCATTTCCGAAGCCGAGCTCACGGCCGCCTATGTCGGCGAGAACGTGGTCCGGCTCAAACCGGACGTCGCCGTGCTGCTCGCCGGCCTGCCGGCCTGCGGCGAGGTCATGGCGCTCACCCGCAATGAAAGCGCCGTCCACGAGAAGATCGGCCCATATGAAAACGCCAAGGCCGGCGCCAACAGCGCCATCGTTCTGGGTGATGAGATCGATCTGCGTATCTTCCCCTCCAAGTGGGTCAGCGGCTTCGCAGTCGAGAAGTCGGACGGAGAAGGAGGCGTTCGTCGCTCGGTGCAGTTCTTCGACGCTGCCGGCGATGCCGTACACAAGGTGCACACGCGCCCCGCGACCAACCTCGAGGCCTGGAACGCACTGGTTGACAGCCTCCGGTCCGAAGATCAGTCCCAACTCGTCGAGATCGGCACCGTGCCCGATGTGGCTGCGGTCGATGCCAGCGCCGCCGCAAGTCCCGAGGAACTCCTCGAGAACTGGTCCCGGCTCACCGACACCCATCAGTTCTTCGGCATGCTCAAGAAGCTCAACCTCGAGCGTCTCCAGGCCATGCGGATGATTGGCGACAACTATGCCTGGCCGCTCGATCCCGCTGCGACCGCCCAGATGATGAACGGAGCCGCCGCGTCGTCCCTGCCCATCATGGTGTTCGTGGGCAATGCCGGCTGCATCCAGATCCACGGCGGTCCCATTGCCAGGGTCGAGCCCATGGGGCCATGGCTCAACGTGCTGGATGAAGCCTTCCACCTGCACCTGCGCCTCGACCACATCGCCGAGGTCTGGGCCGTCCGCAAGCCGACGGCCGATGGCCACGTGACGTCGGTGGAGTGCTACGGCGCCGACCAGAAGCTCATCATCCAGTTCTTCGGCAAGCGCGTGGAAGGCCACGACGAGCGGCCGGAATGGCGCGCGCTGGTCGAAAGCCTGCCCGTGCTCCAGCAGTCAACCGCCGCCTGAGGTCTTGGTAATGGTATCGAAGTTTTCCCGGGCCCTTGGTGCGCTCGCGCTCGCCGCAACGCTGACGGCGGGTTCCGCCTTGGGCGAGGATATCAAGCCCTTCCCCGATTCTTCCCGGCTCGTGGCCGTGGGCGGCTCGCTCACCGAAATCATCTTCGCGCTCGGCGAGGAGGGGCGCCTGGTTGGGCGCGATTCCACCGCCGTCTATCCGGAGGCGGCGCTCGAGTTGCCTGATGTCGGCTACATGCGTGCGCTCTCGCCCGAAGGCGTGCTGTCGGTCAATCCGAGTGCCTTGCTGGTCCTCACCGGCTCCGGCCCCAAGGAAGCGCTCGACGTGCTTTCAAAGGCCTCCATCCCCTACCAGACTGTGCCTGAAGGCTTCTCCCACGAGGGCATCCTCGCCAAGATCAAGGCCGTCGGTCAGGCGCTGGGGGTGGAAGACAAGGCGCGTGCGCTTTCCGATGAGGTCGACAAGGACCTCAAGGAGGCCGAGGCTCTCACCGCCAATGTCGCCGCAAGGAAGAAAGTGCTCTTCATCCTCTCGATGCAGGATGGCAAGGTCCAGGCGTCCGGAACCGGCAGCGCGGCCAATGGCATCATTGCCCTCGCCGGCGCCGAGAACGCCATCACCGACTATCAGGGCTACAAGGCACTGACGGACGAGGCGATCATCAATGCCAGGCCCGATGTGATCCTGATGATGGATCGTGGCGGCGAGCTCGCCGTCTCGGACGAGGCGCTCTTCACCCATCCGGGGATCGCCCTCACGCCCGCCGGCCAGAACCACAAGGTCGTCCGCATCGACGGCGCTTACCTTCTCGGCTTCGGTCCGCGCACGGCGTCTGCCGTCCGCGATCTGGCCAGGGCCATCTACGGCGACACCCTGGGCGGAAACTGATCGATGACGGACCTCACCCTGAAGACCTGGCTTTCCATCCAAGAGCGCCCCGCGCGCGCCGGAGACAGGGCCCGGCTGGCAGCGGTGACGGTCTGCGGCCTGGCCGTGCTCCTGATGCTGGTCTGCCTGCTCAGCCTCACCACCGGTGCCTCCGGTTCGTCTGGCTGGGCAGTCATCGAAAGCTGGTTCGGGCTTGTCGACAAGTCCGATCCGGCGGTCCTGCGCGAGCAGGTCATCATCTACGATATCCGCCTGCCGCGCATGGTCCTGGGCATCCTTATCGGCGCCGGTTTGGCCGTCTCGGGCGTCGTGATGCAGGGGCTCTTCCGCAATCCGCTGGCCGATCCGGGCCTGGTCGGTGTTTCGGCAGGGGCGGGGCTCGGGGCGGTGGTCATCATCGTCCTCGGGGCTACCATTGCCGCCCCGCTCGTTGCCCTGCTCGGCATCTATACGCTGCCCCTTTCAGCCTTCGGGGGCGGCTTGGTCACAACCCTCATTCTCTACCGGGTTTCGACCGCACGCGGGCAGACCGCCGTCGCCACCATGCTGCTCGCCGGCATCGCTATCGGTGCGCTTGCCGGGGCCATCACCGGCGTTCTCGTCTACCTCGCCAACGACCAGCAACTGCGCGATCTCACCTTCTGGGGGCTGGGTTCCCTGGCCGGCGCCACCTGGGTCAAGGTCACGGCCGCTGGTCCCATCATCGCCATTGCCGTTGCCTCCACCCTCTTTCTCGCCGGCGGTCTCAATGCACTCACGCTCGGGGAGGCGACGGCCAATCACCTCGGCGTTCCGGTCCAGCGCTTCAAGAACATCGCCATCGCGGCCGTTGCCGCGGCCGTGGGTGCTTCGGTGGCCGTCAGCGGGGGCATCGGCTTTGTCGGCATCGTCGTGCCGCACCTGCTGCGCCTCGTCATCGGGCCCGATCATCGCTTTCTCCTGCCGGCTTCGGCCCTGCTGGGAGCCTCTTTCCTCCTGGGAGCCGACGCCATCAGCCGCGTGATCGTCGCCCCGGCCGAACTGCCCATCGGCATCGTCACCGCCTCGGTGGGTGGCCCGTTCTTCCTCTGGATACTGCTCCGCCGCCGCGACCGGCTGGCCTGGTAAACTCATGCTCCAAGCACGCGACGTTTCGGTTGCCATCGGCAACAAGACCATCATCCATGACGTGAGTTTCGCGGCATCTCCCGGCCACGTCACCACCATTATCGGCCCCAACGGGTCGGGCAAGACCACGCTTCTCAAGGCCATCTGCTCGGACCTGGCCTATCGCGGCGAGGTCACCATCAACGGCCGGAACCTCAATTCGCTCAAGGCCTGGCAGGCCGCCTCCCTGCGCGCCGTGCTGCCGCAATCGACCACAATGTCCTTCCCCTTCACCGTGCGCGAGGTCGTCGCCCTCGGCACAACCGCGGGCCGCTCCGGCGTCGATGATGCCGACAGCCTTCCCGAGCGCGCCCTCGATCGGGTCGATCTCGAAGGCTTTGCCGGACGGTTCTATCAGGATCTTTCGGGTGGCGAGCAGCAGCGCGTGCAGTTGGCGCGCGTGTTGTGCCAGGTCTGGCAGCCCGTGCTCGATGGCCAGCCGCGCTACCTGCTGCTCGACGAACCCGTCTCCAGCCTCGATATCAAGCACCAGCTGGCCATCATGGAGATCGCCCGCGAATTCGCCGATGCGGGCGGAGGGGTGTTGGCGGTTCTGCACGATCTCAACTTGGCGGCTATGTCATCCGATCGCATTCTGGTTATGCGGCGCGGCAACGCCGTTGCCTTCGGTGCGCCCGACGAAGTGCTGCGCGACGAGGTCATCAACCCGGTCTTCGAGTGCAACCTCAAGGTTGGCGCGCTGCCCCGGCAGGGCGCGCCGTTCGTCCTGCCGCAATCGGCCCGGGCCTGACGGAACTTCCTTCCGCCACTTCGCGTAAAATTGGAATGCTCACGTTATCGCAGGAGTGGGCTTGCATCGACTTACGCTGTATCCATGATGCCTAACGAGGGTCGATCCATCCGCCCTTGCGCCGTTTCGACGGAAAGCTGAACAAGGAATACACAAGATGAACAGCGTCATCGCTCCCCGCAAATTCACCGCCGTGGCGGTCGCCGCGCTCATGCTCGCCGGCACCGCCTTCGGCGTCTCCGCCCAGGATTTCGACGCCAACGCCACCATCAATATCGGTTCGCTCTACGAGCCGCAGAACCTGGACAACACCGCCGGTGCCGGGCAGGGCGTCAACGAGGCCTTCAACGGCAACGTCTATGAAGCGCTCTTCAAGCTGACAGACGAAGGCAAGGTCGAAAAGTCGCTCGTGGCCGACTACACCCAGAGCGAGGATGGCCTCACCTACACCTTTACCCTGCAGCCCAACGTCAAGTTCCACTCGGGCGATCCGCTGACCTCGGCCGACGTCAAGTCCTCGATCGAGCGTGTCGTGGCCGAGAACTCCAAGTCCTCGCGCAAGAAGAGCCTCTCGAACATCGATTCGATCGAGACCCCCGACGACTCGACCGTCGTCATCAAGCTCAAGAGCCGCTCGATCTCGCTGCCCTATAACCTCTCCTATGTCTGGATCGTCAACGACGCGGCCATCGACATCACCTCCCAGGAAGACGGCACCGGCCCCTACAAGCTCGCCGACTGGCGCCGCGGCTCGGCCCTCGCGCTCGAAAAGTTCGACGGCTACTGGGGCGCCGCGCCAACCAATGCCGGCGTGACCTACAATTATTTCACCGACGCCACCGCCCTCAACAATGCGCTGCTGACCGGCGCCGTTGACGTCATCACCTCGGTGCAGAGCCCGGACTCGCTGGCCCAGTTCAAGGACAACCCGCAGTTCAAGGTCACCGAAGGCGCGTCGACCACCAAGGAAATCCTCGCTTACAACGATCGCGTCGCGCCATTCGACAACGTCAAGGTCCGCAAGGCCCTGGCCCGCGCCGTGGACAAGAAGAAGCTGCTCGAATCCATCTGGGGCCCGTACGGCACCCTGATCGGCTCCTTCGTGCCGCCGACCGATCCCTGGTATGTCGACCTGACGGGCGTTGACCCCTACGATCCGGAAAGCGCCAAGGAACTGCTCAAGGAAGCCGGCTTCCCCGATGGCTTCGAATTCACCATCGACACCCCGGATTACGACCCGCACCCGATCGTCGCGCAGTTCCTGCAGAGCGAATTCGCCAAGGTGGGCGTCAAGGCCAACATCAACATCATCACGGCCAACGAGTGGTACACCAAGATCTACCAGTCCCATGACTTCCAGGCCACGCTCCAGGAGCACGTGAACCACCGCGACATCGTGTTCTACGGCAACCCGGACTTCTACTGGGGCTACAACAACCCGACCGTCGTCGATCTCATCGCTTCGGCCGAAACCCAGCCCACCGAGGCCGACCAGACCGCCAAGCTGCTCGAAGCCAACAAGCTCATCGCTGAGGATGCAGCCAGCAATTGGCTCTACCTCTATCCGCAGATTGTGGTATCTGCGGCTAACGTCAGCGGCTATCCGATCAACGGCCTGAACTCGCAGTTCTTCGCCTACGGCATCAAGAAGGCCGCCAACTAACGCGTCAACAGCCGGACGGAAGGAAAGCCCTATTCTCAGCTACACCCTCCGCCGGCTTGTGATCCTGGCACTGTCGCTGCTCATCGCAGCGGCGGTGCTCTTTGTCCTTCTCCGCCTCCTGCCGGGTGACCCGGCCAATGCCTTGCTCTCGGTCGGCGCATCGCCCGCCCAGATCGAGGCGGCGCGCCAGGAGGTCGGCTCCAACCTGCCGCTCGCCCAGCAGTTCGCCCATTTCGTCTCGAGCCTCGCCCGCTTCGACCTCGGCACGTCCTTCGTCAGCAAGACCCCCGTGCTCGCCGAAATCGGCAACCGCCTCTCGGTCACCATTCCCCTCACGCTGATGAGCTTCGTGCTGGCGCTGATCATCGCCGTTCCGCTCGGCATCATCTCCGCCGTCAAATCCGACAAGTGGTATGGCGGGGTCATCTCGATCGTCTCCCAGCTCGGCATCGCCATTCCGGTCTTCTGGGTGGGCATCCTGCTCGTCACCATCTTCGCGGTGAATCTCAAGCTCTTCCCGTCCTCCGGCTTCCCCCTCAAGGGCTGGAGCAATTTCGGCGCGGCGCTTTATTCGCTGCTGCTGCCCACCCTCACCATTGCGCTCGTCATGTCTGCCTCCTTGCTGCGCTACGTCCGCTCGGCCGCCCAGGATGTGCTCGGCAGCGACTACCTGCGCACCGCCCGGGCACTCGGCGCCAGCTTCCCCGAGGCGCTGGTGCGCCACGGCATCCGCAACGGCTCGGTTCCGGTCATTTCCATCCTCGGCATCGAGCTGGCGACCGCCTTCCTCGGCGCCGTCGTGGTCGAAAAGGTCTTTGCGCTGCCCGGCCTGGGCTCGATGCTCCTGCTCGCCATCCAGCAGCGCGACTACCCCAACGTCCAGGGCGTCCTCTTCATCTCGACGCTTCTCGTCCTGCTCGTCGGTTTCTTCGCGGACCTCCTCCAGCGCATCATCGATCCGCGCCTGCGCGACAATCGGGCGAGGCCGGCATGACAACGTTCGAAGAAACCGCCGCGCTGCCGCCGGCCAAGGTCCGCACGCGCCGCTCCTTCACCCTCTGGCTTGGCCTGTTCCTCGTCGGCATCCACGTCGTCATGGCGCTGCTGACGCTCGTCTGGACTCCCTACGACCCGGGCAGCATGACCGGCGGGCGCCTCGCGCCACCCTCGTGGGAACACTGGGCCGGCACCGACCGTCTCGGTCGCGACTTCTTCACCCAGATCATGATCGGCTCGCGCATTGCGCTGCAGGTCGGCATCGGTGCGGTGGCCATCGGTGCGGTGATCGGCGTCACCCTGGGCATGCTCGCCGCCTTCGCCACGCGTTTCCTCGATGACGCGCTGGCCGCCGCCCTCGACATCCTCATCGCGTTCCCGACCTTGCTGCTCGCCATGCTGATCGTGGCGCTGGGCGACAGCGCCAGCCTCGGCTCGGCTATCCTGGCGCTCGGCATCGCCATCTCGGCCATCGTGGCGCGCCTTACCCGCATTCTCGCCAAGCGCGTGCTCCAGCAGGACTACATCATCGCCTCGCGCACCTCGGGAACATCCTGGCCCGGCATCGTCAGGCGGCACGTCCTGCCCAACATCTGGCCGACGCTTTCGGTCAACTTCGCGCTCCAGTTCGGTCTCGCCGTGATTGCCGAAGCCTCGCTTTCCTATCTCGGTCTCGGTGCCCCGCCGCCCAATGCCTCGTGGGGCCGTCTGCTCCAGGAAGCGCAGGGCACGGTCTACACCGCCCCCATCGGCGCCATCGCGCCCGGTATTGCGCTGGTCACCCTCGTCATCGGCGTCAACCTTCTCGCCGACGGCCTGCGCGACATCGGCGACCCAACCCGCAAGAGGTCGCGATGAGCCCCTTGCTCGATATCCGCAGTCTGACGCTCACCACCGGCGGTCGCCCGCTGGTGTCCGATCTCTCCTTCGCCATCGAGCCCGGCGCCCGCCTTGGCCTCATCGGCGAATCCGGTTCAGGAAAATCCCTCTCGGCAATGGCCGCCATGGGCCTGCTGCCGCGCAACATCGTGCCCTCAGGATCGATTCAACTGGACGGGCAACAGGTCATCGGCGCCCACGAGCGCGTGCTCAACCGCCTGCGCGGCCAGGCCGCCGCCGTGGTATTCCAGGAGCCGCTGACCGCGCTCGACCCGCTGCTCAAGATCGGCCGCCAGGTCGCCGAGCCGCTCCAGCGCCGCTGGACGCGCGAGGGGCGGCGCCTCGAGGGCAGGGACCTCCAGCGCGAGGTCATCGGCCTTCTCGAAGAGGTTTCCCTCCCCACTCCCGAGCGGATCGCCGCTTCCTATCCGCACGAAATCTCGGGAGGCCAGCGCCAGCGTGTTGCCATCGCCATGGCGCTCGCCTGCCGGCCCAAGCTGCTCATTGCCGACGAGCCGACCACCGCCCTCGACGTCACCACCCAGGCCGAAGTCCTAAAGCTCCTCGACAGGCTCGTGCGCGACAACGGCATGGCGCTGCTCTTCATCAGCCATGACCTGCCGGTCGTTGCCCAGATCGTTCGGGACGTTGTGGTGCTGCGCAAGGGCGTCGCCGTCGAGGCCGGGCCCGTGGCCGAAGTCTTCGCCCGCCCGTCCGATCCCTATACCCGCTCGCTGGTAGACGCCGCGCAGGCCTTCGACAAGGCGCTGGAGGGCGTAAAATGACCATCGTTTCCGTCGAGAACGTGAGCTTCGGCTATGGCCGCGACCGCCTCGTGCTCAACGATGTCTCACTCACGATCAGGCCGGGCGTCAGCATCGGCCTCGTCGGCGAGAGCGGCTCGGGCAAGACCACCCTCCTGCGACTGCTCCTTGGGCTCGGTAAGCCCTCCTCAGGCCGCATCCGGTTCGGCGACCAGACGCTCGAGGCGGGCAACGCCGCCTTCATGCGCAGCTACCGGCGCAATGTGCAGGCCGTGTTCCAGGATCCCTATTCCTCCCTCGATCCGCGCCAGACCGTGCAGGGCATCGTCTCCGAGCCGCTGCAATCGCTGCGCATTCCCGGTGACCACCGCCAGATGGTGATGGCGGCGCTCCAGTCCGTGGGACTGGAGGGCGACATCCTTGCGCGTTACCCGCATGAATTCTCTGGCGGCCAGCGCCAGCGCATCGCCATAGCGCGTGCCATCGTCGCCCGGCCCCAGCTCGTCCTTGCCGACGAAGCCGTGAGCGCCCTCGATCTCTCCACCAAGGTCCGCATCGTCGACCTCTTCAAGGAGCTCGCCGCGCAGGTGACACTGCTGTTCGTCTCCCACGACCTGGGGGTGGTCGCGGCTCTGTGCGAGGAGATCGTGATTTTGGAGCGCGGACGCATTGTCGAAAGCGGCAGGACGCACGAGATACTGAAAAGCCCGCAGCATCCCTATACGCGAGCCTTGCTGGCCAGCGTGCCGCGGATGCCGGAGCTGACGATTTAGCCCGCCCCAGTATGCGACTTTTCCCGGCTGAACCGGGGCCTGTCGCTCGAGTTTGACGGCGCGGAGAGTAAAACGAGGACCACTGAAATGACCGACTATCTCACCCAACTGGACGCGTGGAAGGCTCATCGGCTTGAACGGCTCAAGGCAGCCGACGGTTGGCTCAACGTAATCGGCCGCTATTGGCTCGAGAACGGCACCGTGAGCGTCGGTTCGGCCCATGACAACGACCTCGTACTCTCGGCCGGGCCGGCCCATGTCGGCACTGTCACGCAGGATGCCGAAGGCGTCACCTTCACTCCGGCCGAAGGCATCGAGGGGCACGAGAACGGTCCGGTCCGCCTCAAGCTCGACAAGCATCACCCGCCGCGCTTCCATGCCGGCTCGCTCCTGCTCGAAGTCACCACCCTCAACGGCCAGCACGCCCTGCGCGTCCGCGACAGCGCTTCGACCGCCCCGGCCGACTTTCCGGGCATCCCCTATTATCCGGCCGATCCGAGCTGGCGCATCGTCGCTGATTGGCAACTGCTCGATTCGCCCATCACCATGACTGTCGACACGGTTCTCGGCATCCCGACCGAGGTCACCGTCACCCACAAGGCCGTTTTCCAGCACGATGGCCAGACCTACGAGATCATCGCCACCCACGGTTCGGCGAAGTCGCCGCAATTCGTCATCAAGGACCCGACTTCGCGGACCGACACCTATCCCGCCTCGCGCTTCCTCTTCGGCGAGGACGTGACCGACAGCTCGATCGTTCTCGACTTCAACAAGGCCATCAATCCGCCTTGCGCCTTCACCGAGCACGCCGTCTGCCCGCTGCCGCCTCCGGAGAACGTGCTGCCTTTCGCCATCACGGCGGGCGAGAAGCGCATCGCCAACAGCCACTGAGCGCCCGGACGGGCCAGCTTGACCGTGAGGCGGGCATATCGAATTATGCCCGCCATTGCGGGGAAGTCATTTGATCAAGGTGTATTGGGCACGCCGGCTCGGCGCGACGCTAATGTTGGGAGCCGTCTCTGTGACGGCTGCTCTCGCTTTCGAGCCGACCGACCCGGAATACTGGCGCACGCCCGAGTTTCAGGCGCAGATCGGGCTCGACTACATCTACGCGCAAGACGCCTATGCCCTGGGCCTTGATGGCACCGGCGTCAATATTGGCCTGCTCGATACCGGCATCGACATGTCGCACCCCGAATTCGCGGGGCGCAGCTTCTCGGGTTGGGCGCTCGACGGAGTGCTCTGGAGCCGTGATGGCAACGGCCACGGCACCATGGTCGCCTCGGTGCTGGCGGCAAACCGCGATGGCGTCGGCATGCATGGCGTCGCACCCGGCGCCCGTTTGCTGGTGGCCTCCGATCTCAACAGCCGCGGCGAGTTTGACGAGCAGGCGTTAGTCGGCGGCGTCAACTGGCTGATCGACCAGGATACCGACTTCATTCTCTACGAACTCGGCCACACCGGCTTTCCTGTGGTGGATTACACGCTCGCCGATGCCCACGATACGCTTGGCATGCCATTGCTCGATGCCTTCCGGCGCGCCACCGACGCTGGCATCGTCGTCATTGTCCCCACCCACAACCAGTTCTTCGATGACCCGAGTCTTGAGGCCGGGCTGCCCTCGCTCTTTCCCGAACTCGAGGACAACTGGCTTGCCGTCTCGGGCTACTATTACGGCAACAAGTGCGGCGTGGCGAAATACTACTGCCTGACCGCGCCGGCTGAGGATATTCGGGTCGCCGCTGCGGGTGGCGGCTATGAGAACGTCTGGGGCACGTCCTTTGCCGGCCCCCATGTCGCGGGCGTGGCGGCGCTGGTCAAGCAGCGCTATCCCTACCTTACCGCCAACCAGATCAAGCAGGTCCTGCTCGGCACCGCCTGGGACGAGAACGGCGACGGCGTCGATGACCAATTCGGCTACGGTTTGCTGCAGGCATGGGCCGCAGTGCGCGGGCCGGGCAAGTTCGACTGGGGCGATTTCCACGTCGTCCAGCCTTCGGGCGTCAGCTCCTGGTACAACGCCATTTCCGGCGCCGGCGGCCTGATCAAATCGGGTGAGGGCGCCCTGATCCTGCGTGCCGACAACACCTATACCGGCCCCACGCGCGTCGATGGCGGCGACCTCGTGATCGAGGGATCGATCGCCTCCAATGCCTTCGCCGATCCCGGCGGCGTCCTGACGGGCGACGGCACCATCGATGGCGCAGTGGAGAACCGCGGCACGCTCATGCCCGGCTGGGGTGCAGACGGCGGAACGCTCACCATTTCGGGCAACTACGATCAATACGCGGATGCCTCGTTCCTGGTCTATGTCGGCGGTCGCTTCGGCGTCAGCCACGCCGCCATCCAGGGAGCTGCTTCGCTCGACGGCACGGTGGAGGCGCGCGTGCTGGCAGGCGGCTACCAGGGCGATGCCGAGCACGAGATCCTGCGCGCCGACCTCGGGCTCACGGGCCAGTTCGAGGGCGTCACCGACGACATGGCTTTCCTCGATACGCAACTGCGGTACGATCCCGACGCCGCCTATCTCGGCGTGCGGCGCAACGGCGTCACCTTCACCAGCTTCGCCGGCAGTGCCAACGGGGCAGGGGCCGCCGGCGCCATCGAGGCGCTGGGCGTGGGCAACAGCCTCTTCGATGCTGCCGTAACGCTCTCGACTGCCGACGCCGGCGCCGCCTTCGAGCAATTGTCCGGCCAGGAGCAGGCTTCCACCGCAACTGCATTGGCCGATGCGGGAAGCCTCGTCGGCTCGATGGCTAACGATCGCCTGCGCTCGTCCTTCGGCTCGGCGGGCGCGGTCGAGGTTCCCATCATGTCCTATGCCGATGGCGGGACGCCGCTGATGGTCTCGATGGATTACCGGGGACCCGCCTTCTGGACGAGTTCGCAGGCGGCGTGGGGAAGCGGCGATGCCATGAACCGGTTCAGCGCCGGCCAGCTCGTTGGCGTCGATGCCCCGTTCGGTGACTGGCGGCTCGGCGCGCTGGCTGGGGTCGGCCTCACCTCGACCAGTTCGAGCACCGCCAGCCTCAAGGGCACCGACTACCATTTCGGTGTCTATGGCGGCACCAGTTGGGGCAGCCTCGCGCTGCGCAGCGGCGCCTCCTTCTCCCATCATGAGCTTGAGACCAGCCGCAGCGTCACGGCAGGGGGCCTCGGTCAGACCCTCACCAGCAGCTACGGCGGCAACACCGCCCAGGCCTTCGCCGAACTCGGCTACGGCATCGAAGCGGGCGACCTGCATTTCGAGCCCTTTGCCGGGCTCGCCTATATGAACGTCTGGACCGACGGCTTTGCCGAAACCGGCGGTTCCGCCGCACTTTCGGGCAGCGGCACCACGCTCTCGGCCTTGTTCACCACCATCGGCCTCAACGCCCAGACGCGCATCGTTATCGGCGAAACCGAGGCGGTGGTGCGCGGCTCCGCCGGCTGGCGCCATGCCTTTGGCGACGCGCCGGTCTCCACCCAGGCATTTTCCGGCAGCGGCTCTTTCGCCGTCACCGGATCGGAGGTCGACCGCGACGTCGCGCTCCTCGAAGCGGGCGTTGACTTCCCGATCAGCGCCAGCGCCACCGTCGGACTGACCTATGGGGGGCAACTGTCCGCCAAGTCTCACAGTCATGGCTTCAAGGCGGAACTGCGTGTTGATTTCTAGATGAGATAGTTTGCACTACAAACTATCTCATGATACATGCGTTGCATGACCTCCCCCAGACATCGCTTTGGCATTGCCTTCATGCAACTCGCCCGCCAATGGCGCCGCGTCGTCGATGCGCGCCTCGCCGAAGCGGGGTTGACCGACGCCACCTGGTCGCCGCTCGTGCACCTGGACCACCGGCCCGAGGGCGTGGTCCAGAAGGATCTGGCGCACCTGGTCGGCATCGACGATTCCAGCCTGGTCCGGCTTGTCGACCTTCTCGAACAGCGCCAGCTCATCGAGCGCAGGGTCGATGAACAGGACCGGCGCGCCAAGCGCATCGTCCTGACCGATATCGGGCGGACCGCCGTGCGCGACATCCGCAAGACCCTTCACGCCGCCGAAGCGGAAATGCTGGTCGGCCTCGGTGACGAAGAGATCTCCGCCATGCTCGACGCCTTCGCCCGGATCATGGCCAACGCCCAAGAGGCGCGGCCGTGAGCATTCTGGAAAGAGCCGAGGCGCTCGGCTTCGATCTGCCGCGTCTGCGCTACGGTCTGCGCACCGCCCTTGCCGCGTTCCTCGCCCTCCTCGCCGCCTGGGCACTGGGCCTCGAACATCCGCAATGGGCCGCGATGACGGTCTGGGCCGCGTCCCAGCCTGTGCGCGGCATGCTGGTCGAAAAGAGCCTCTTCCGCGCCGCCGGAACGGCTGTCGGCGTAGCCGCGGGACTGCTGCTCATGCTGGTCTCGGACGGGCAGACGGTGATCCTCGTCGTCGGCCTCGCCCTCTGGGTAGGCCTCTGCGCCGGAGCCGGCAACGTGCTGCGCGGCTTCATGTCCTACGGCACGATCCTTGCCGGATTTTCGGCTGCGATGGTGACGCTCCTGAGCACAGCGCACCACGATTCCATCCTCCTGCTCGGCTACGACCGCCTGATGACGGTTCTCGTCGGCGTCTTCGTCGCCCTTCTCGTCGGGCTCATCTTCACGCCCGCTTCGGCCGGAGACTACGAGACCTCGGCCAGCCGGCTCACCGGCCGCCTTCTCGATGAGATGGCCCGTCCGCCAGCCGAACGCAGCCTCGCCGAACAGAAGGCCATCCTCTCGGAGGCCGCCCTCATCGAGGAGGCGCTCGATCCGCATGCCGCCGGCTCGCTCAATGCCCGCCGGGCGGCGCATGCGGTCCGTGCGCTGGTCCTGGCGCTGGTATCCGGCCTCCTCTGGTTGCGGGGGCCGGAGGCCCAGAGGATTGATGGGGAGGCACGTGGCCGGCTCGGGGAGGGCGCTGCGCTGGACGCGGCCCGTTATCCCGAAGTAGCAGCGGTCCTCCACGCCATCGGCATCGCCGTCGATGGCCTGGGCAACCGTCCGGTTGCCGAACCGCACATGCGTCCTCCAGTGGTTCTGCACCGCGACTGGCGCGGTGCCCGCGCCGCCGCCATCAGGGCTAGCGCCACGATGCTGGCCATCGGCCTCGTCTGGGTCCTGACCGGTTGGGAGGCGGTGCCCTATGTCCTCCTGGGCACCTCGGTGATGATCACGATCTTTTCCACCTTCGATGACCCCGCCGGCATCCTCAAGGCGGTCTTCGTCGGCCAGGTCTTCGGCGCCGTCGCGGCGCTGGCCTGCCGCTGGCTGCTCTGGCCGCTGGCAGACAGCGAACTGACCATGCTGCTGATGATGGCCCCGTTCATCGTCTCGGGCGCATTCGTGCTGTCGAACCGGCGCACCATGCCTGCGGCCCCCGACTATGCCATGGTCTTCCTGCTGCTCTCCCAACCGGTGTTGCCGCTCTCGGGCAGCTTCGGCCAGTCGGTTTCCACCGCGCTCGCCGTGGTCGCCGGTCCGCTGATCGCGCTGGCGGCTTTCAGGCTCATCTACCCGATCGATCCGGCCCGTCGCCTCCAGGCGCTCATCGCCGCCATGGTGCGCGAACTCGAGGAAATGGCGCGCGGCGACGCCCAAATCCGCGGCGATCGCTGGCGCATGCGCCTCAACCACCGCCTCCTCAGGCTCGTGCGCTGGGTCGAAAAGACCCGCAAGGGCGATATCCCCGCCTTCGAAGGCAGCTTCGCCGTTCTCGCGCTCGGCAGCGCCATAGCGCGCCTGCGCGATCTGCAATCGCAGTCCGATCTGGATCTGGGCGCCAGCCGGGCCGCGCGCGTCGCATTGGCCCGGAGCGCCACGGTGGGCCTCGCGCCCGACCGAGCCGCCCGATCGCTCGAACGCGCCGCCGCGCGCCTTGGCGCCACCGGCGACGCCGAACTCATTGCCAACGCCGCCCGGCAGGTCGCGTCCAACGCCTCGTTCTTCCGGCTGGCGGGCGCCGCAGCCTGATCCTCTTGCGCCAGGCCGCAATCGGAACCACCTAATGGGCATGTTCAGATTGGATATCGACCATGGCTAACGAAGAACGTGTCGTCTGCGTGCATTGTGGTGCCGTCAACCGCGTACCCGCCGGGAGCAATGCCGATGCGGCAAAATGCGGCCGCTGCGGCGAGCCGCTGTTCGAAGGCAAGCCTGCCGATGTTGCCGCCGCGATGGTTGACCGCCAGATGACCAAGGGCACCCTGCCGGTGGTGGTTGACGTGTGGGCGCCCTGGTGCGGACCCTGCCGCATGATGGCCCCCGAATTCGAGAAAGCCGCCCAGGTCGGCGAACCGGGGATGCGCTTCCTCAAGCTCAATTCCGACGAGCATCAGGAAATGGCGGCCCGGTTCGGCATCCGCGGCATCCCCACCATGCTGTTGTTGCGCGATGGCAAGGAAGTCGCGCGCGTCTCGGGCGCCATGACCTCCAACCAGATTCTGGGCTGGCTGGCCCAGAACCGCTAGCGGGCCAGCATCTCCGGCAGCGGCGAGGGCGCCCACGCGGCGCCCTTTTTCATGACCCTCTGGCGTCTCGCCCGGATCGGGCTTAGCGTCGGTTCAACAACTGAGCCTTCGACGAGGACGATCCATGACGATCCGCAATCTCGCCGGAACCTTGCGGCCTGCATCCGTGGCCGTGATCGGCGCCTCCATTCGCGAAGGTTCGGTGGGCCGGGTGGTCATCGAAAACGCGCTCGCGGGCGGCTTCTCGGGTGATGTCTATCCGGTCAATCCGAAATACCAGGAGGTCGCCGGCCAGCGTTGCTACGCGCGCGTCGCCGACCTGCCAAAGCCGCCCGACCTCGCAGTGATCGCCACGCCCGCCGCCACGGTTCCCGGCATCGTCGCCGAACTGGGCGAGTGCGGCGTCCCCGTTGCGGTCGTTCTGGCCGCCGGCTTCGATCAGGACGGGCTGCGCCAGAAGCTGCTCGATGCCGCGCGCCCGCGCATGGTCCGCATCATCGGCCCCAATACCATCGGCTTACTGGCGCCGCAGGTGCGGCTCAATGCCAGTTTCGTCCACATCTCGCCCGAACCCGGCCGGCTCGGCCTCATCTCGCAGTCGGGCGCCATGGTCTCGTCGATCATCGATTGGGCCGTGGCTGAAAATATCGGCTTCTCCCAGATATTCTCTCTCGGCGACATGTCCGATGTCGACGCTGCCGATTGCCTCAATCTCCTCGCCGAAGACGCCCGTACTGCCGCCATCCTTCTCTATCTCGAATCCATCCCCGCGCCGCGCAAGTTCATGTCCGCCGCGCGTGCGGCAGCGCGGCTCAAGCCGGTCATCGCCGTCAAGCCGGGACGCCACGCCCAGGCGGCGGCCGCTGCCCGCACCCATACTGGCGCGCTCTCCGGTTCCGACCGCGTGGTCGAGGCTGCCCTGCGCCGGGCCGGTATCATCCGCGTCAACGACCTCGAGGACCTGTTCTCCGCCGCCGAGATCACTGCGCGCTTCCACCCACTTCGCCGTGGCCGCACTGCCATCGTCACCAATGGTGGGGGGGCGGGCGTGCTGGCCGTCGATCACCTTATCGATCGCGATTGCGAGCTGGCCGAGCTCCAGCCCGAAACGCGCGCCGCGCTCGACGCCGTGCTGCCGCCGACCTGGTCCCACGCCAACCCGGTGGACATCATCGGCGATGCGCCGCCCGAGCGCTACGCCTCGGCGGTCTCGGTCGTCGCCAGGGACCCCGGCGTCGATGCGTTGCTGGTCATGAACTGCCCCACCGGGCTCTCGTCTTCGAGCGGCGCCGCCACGGCAGTGGCAGCCCTGGTCGAGGATGGTCTGGTCAATGGCAAGCCCGTGCTCGCCTGCTGGCTGGGCAAGGCCACCGCCGAGCCTGCCCGGGCATTGCTGCAGGCCTCCGGCATCGCCAGTGTCGATACACCCGAAGCGGCCGCCGAGGCGGTCGCTCTCCTCACGCGCTGGTCGGCCCTGCGGCAGCTGGTCGAGCGCGTTCCCGCCAACACCGTGCAGTTTCGCATCGACCGCCTGGCCGTCGCCCGCATCCTGCGCACCGTGGCCGACGAGGGGCGCTCGCTGCTGACCGAGACCGAGGCCAAGGCCGTCGTCGGCGGCTATGGCATCCCGGTGCCCGAAATCGCCGTGGCCGGCGATCCTGCCGAAGTCGAGGCTGCCGCCGCCAGGCTCCTCGTCGATCACCGCGCCGTGGTGGTGAAGCTGCTGTCGCGCGCCATCTCCCACAAGTCAGATGTCGGTGGCGTCGTCCTCGATATCCGGTCGGCCGCCGACGCCGGGGCCGCCGCCCGCGCCATCCGCGCCCGGCTCGAGAAGCTCGGCACCCAGCATCAGATCGATGGCTTTTCAGTCCAGCCGATGATCCGCCGCCCCGGGGCCGAGGAACTGATCATCGGCCTCAATGTCGATCCCATCTTCGGTCCGACCGTGCTCTTCGGGGCGGGCGGGGTTGCGGTGGAAGTGCTCAAGGATACCGCCATCGGCCTCGTGCCGCTCGACGAAGTGCTGGCCGGCGACCTCATTGACCAGACGCGCATCAGCCGGCTGCTCGCCGGCTACCGCGACGTGCTCCCGGCCAACCGGCTGGCCATCGAGCAGGCCCTGATCGGCCTCTCGCAACTGGCCATCGATTTTCCCTGCGTGGTGGGTGCCGACATCAACCCGCTGCTGGCCGACAATGACGGGGTCATTGCGCTCGATGCGCGGGTCGAGATCGATCCGGCGCGCATCGACGAAAAGGGCCCGAGCAAGTGCCTCGCCATCCGTCCCTATCCCTCCGGCTGGGAGATGCGCGCCAAGGTCGGGGAGCGTTCCTTTCTCATCCGGCCGATGCGGCCGGTCGATATCGATCTCTACCCCGCCTTCACCGAGCGGATGGACCCGGAGGACATGCGCCTGCGCTTCCTCATGCCCACCCACCAGATCCCCCACGACATGCTGATCAACTTCACCCAGCTCGACTACGATCGCGAGATCGCCTTCGTCGCGCTGGAGGAGCCGGGCGGGGCAATGGCGGCGGTCGTGCGCTACTCGGCCGACCCCGATCACGAGCGGGCCGAATTCGGCATCATCGTGCGCAGCGACCTCAAGGGCCTGGGGTTGGGCAAGATCCTGCTCGGGCGCCTCATCGCCTACGCGCGGGTGGAGGGCATCAAGCGGCTCGATGGCCTTATCCTGCGCGAAAATTCCGGCATGCTGCACCTCGCCACCCGGTTCGGCTTCAAGCCCGATCATGAGCCCCCCGAGTCCTCCCTTGTGCGCACCAGTCTCGACCTGACGCTCGATCACGAACCGGTCGCCTAACGGCGCCCTTGTGGAAAACCTATTGAAAACCCTCCGGCTTTCCGCTTGAGTGGCGAGGGGACAGGCTCTTACTCGGAGGCGGCGTTGAGTAACCTGGACGTCCCGGCGCGCAACACCAGGGCCTTGCTGCTGGTGGAAGACGAGCCGTTGATTGCGGCTGGCATCGCCGAGCTGCTCGGAGAGCACGGCTACGAATTCGTACAGTCGGCCTATACCTACGCGGAAGCCGAGGAGGCGGTAGGGAGCGGGCGGTTCGATGGCGCCATCCTCGATGTCATGCTCGCCACGCGCTACGTCTGGCCCATCGCCGCGGCCCTGCGCGACCGGGGCACGCCCTTCCTGTTCCTGACCGGCCTTGAAGCGGGGAGCATAGACGAAGCGTTCCGCGACGCTCCGGTGGTCTTCAAGCCCTTCACCGAGCATGAGCTCGTCAGCAAGCTCAACGCCCTCATGTCATTTATGCCAAGTTGAGCCCCGCGCCGCCTTGCTGCATTCTCCCCTGGCGGTCTCTAGGTGGTGATTGGCATGAAGGTGCTTCTTTTCGGGCCTGACGGGCAGGTGGGGCGAGCCTTGCAGGCAGCGCTTCCCGTTCTGGGGGGCGAGGTCGTCGCGGCCGGCCGCAGTCGGGCCGATTTCACCCGCCCCGGCGCGCTTGCCCAGGTCGTTGCCGCCGAACGGCCCGACTTCATCGTCAATGCCGCCGCCCACACCGCCGTCGACAAGGCCGAGTCCGAGCCGGACCTCGCCGAGCGCATCAACGCCCTGGCGCCTGCCGAAATCGCCGCTGCCGCCGCCGCGCACCGCGCGACCCTCATCCACTATTCCACCGACTACGTTTTCGACGGCACCGGGTCCACGGCCCATTCGGAGACCGATGCGACCGCGCCACTGAGCGTTTATGGCCGCACCAAGCGGGAAGGGGAGGTCGCCGTCGCCGCGAGCGGCGCTCCTCATCTCATCTTCCGCACGAGCTGGGTCCACGCGCCCGGCGGCAACAATTTCATCGCCAAGATGCTCTCGCTGGCGAGCGAGCGCGACGAATTGCGGGTCATCGACGATCAGGTCGGCGCGCCGACCAGCGCCGCGCTCATCGCCGACATTTCCGTCCGGGCCATGGCCGCCGCCATCGAGGGGCGCCCTCTGGCCAGCGGCATCTATCACCTCGTCTCATCAGGGGAGACCACGTGGAACGGCTATGCCCGCTTCGTCATCGAGAACGCCATGCAGCGGGGTGTTGCCGTGAAGGCCACGCCCGATCGCGTACTTCCCGTGCCGACCTCTGCCTTTCCCACCCCCGCCCGCCGCCCGCTCAACTCGCGCCTCTCTACGGCCAAGCTGCGTGCCGCGCTGGGTGTCGATCTTCCCGATTGGCGCATCGGTGTTCTTGAGACGCTCGAAGCCGTCATTGCGGGGCGGACGGCGTGATGCGGCCCCTGCATGTCGGATTGCTCTGGCATGCGTTCGGTCATCCCAACCTGGGCGTCGATGCCCTGGCCCGCGCCAATGCGGCCCTCATCGGGGAGGCGGCTGCCTCCCTCGGCCTGCGGCCCACCTTCGTTACCCTTGGTTCCGCTGCGTCCGGCAATGCACCGATGCCCGCCGATGTTACCGCCGGCCCCCATCCCAGCATTCGAGAGCTGGCGCTGGGAAGGTCCCGTTTCCTGGAGGCCATCAGGCGCTGCGACATCGTCTTCGACATCGGCGAGGGCGATAGCTTCACCGATCTTTATGGCGCGCGCCGCTTCGCCTATCAGGCAGCAACCAAGTTTGCCGTTCTCGCCGCCGGCGTGCCCCTGGTTCTCTCGCCCCAAACCATCGGCCCGTTTACTGCACCTCATCACCGCGCCATCGCCGCTTCGCTCCTGCGCCGGTCGCGCGCCGTTCATGTGCGCGATGGCCTTTCGCGCGACTACGCTGCCTCCCTCGGCGTCGCCTCGCCCGCCGAGTTCACCGACACGGCCTTTGCCTTGCCCTACCGGCAAGCCGAGCGGGGCCGGCGTCCCCGCGTCGCCGTCAATGTTTCGGGCCTCCTCTGGAACCGCTCCGTCGCCACCCGGCTCGACTATCGCGCCTTCACTTGCGCGGTTCTCGACGCCTTCACCGCCACGTCCGACGCCGACCTCTATCTCTTCGCCCACGTCAACGGCGCGAGCGGCGCTGACACCGACGTGCCTCTGCTCGGCGAACTCTCGCGCCGCTACCCGCAGGCTCGGATTGCTCCGCTCTTTGCCACGTCGCAGGATGCCAAGAGCTTCCTTTCCGGCGTCGACTTCGTCGTCACCGCCCGCATGCACGCGGCCATCGCGGCGTTCTCGTCTGGCGTTCCGGTCGTACCCGTCGCCTATAGCCGCAAGGTCAACGGCCTTTTCGCCAGTCTCGGCTACGATTGCTATGTCGACGCTCAATCGGACGATCTCGCCTCTGCGGTCGGCCGAACCCTCGAGGCTTATCGTCACCGCGCCGAGCGCGCCGGCCAGGTGGCGGCGGGCAGGGCGGTCGCCGCGCGTCGACTCGACGCCTACCGGTCCGAGCTGACCCGACTGCTTGCGGTCCTGCCGGTGGCCCAGCGCCGGAGCCGCCCCCATGAACCGGCATAAGGCGCTTCTCGCCATTTCGCTGCTGGCGCGGGCCGGCGCCGGGTTCGTCGGCCTCTTCGTCCTGGCCCGAGCCCTCGGTCCCGCCGACTACGGTCTCGTCGCCACGATCCTGGCCGGCGCATCCATCGTTGCCTTGCTCACCGACTTCGGCTTTTCCATCAAGCTGCTGCGCGATGTCGGTGCCAGGCCCGAACGGGCAGGTGAGATCCTGGCCGACTGCTTTCGCGTCAAGACCGCGCTTGTGCTGCCCGCCACCGTCGTTGTGCTCGTTTTCCTCCAGCACTGGCAGCCCGAAGCTAACGCGCTGACGGCCTGCATCTTCCTCTACCTCTCGGTCATCGTTCTCTCCTATGGCGAGCTGGCGCTTGTCGGCCTGCGCGCCCTCGGGCACTTCCGGACCGAACTCAGGATCGTTCTCGCCGGCGCCGCGATCTTTGCCGCCTTCCTTGCGCTTGCGTTCTTCCTGCACGCGCCGTTCATTGGCTTCGCCACCGCCATTCTCCTGTCGCGCCTCATGCAATCGGCGCTGGCTTTCTTCACCCTTTCAAGGGTCGTCCAGCTCGGCAACTGCCTCTCCGGCCCCGTGATCGGACCTCTGCGCGAAGCCGCCGGACTGGCGGCAGATACCATCCTCACGGCCCTTTCGGGGCAGATCGACGTGGTGCTGGTCAGCTTCACGCTGGGTCTGCACGCTACGGGCATCTACCAGGTCGCCGCCCGCGCCTCGTCCTACGCCATGCTCCCGTCCCAGGTGCTGGCAGGCGTTTACACGCCCGTCCTCTCGGCCCGGCACCACGTCCGCGACCGGGAGGCGCGCGCGCTCGAAGCCCGCATGCTCATCGAATTTCCGCTGCTGGGCGCCTTGTCCGCGCTGGTCATCGTTCTGGTGTTCCCCGCCCTCGCGCCGATCATCTTCGGCCACGCATTCGCCGTTCCCATGTCCGTCTGGACGGGTTTCGCCGCCTTCGTCTTCCTGCGCTTCTCGCTGGGCGCGCTCGGCATCGCGCTCGTCGCCAGGCGTGCGGTCAAGGTGCGTCTCCTCGGTCAGTCGCTGGGTGCGGCCACGCTCTGCACCGGCATGCTCGCGCTGCTCCCCGGCTGGGGTGTCGTTGCCGCCCCCTGGGTCGCGGTGGCGGCAACGCTGGTTACGGCGCTGGTCTACTGCACTGCGCTTGGTCGCGGCTTCTGGCTCAGGCTGTCACATCGATCAGGTGCCGCGTAACCGCCTGCGCCGTCCGCATGGCCAGGTAGTCGTGGCCCGCTTGCGTCGGATGGATCCCGTCCGACGAGATGTAGATGTTTGAATTGCCGGTTCCTGACGTCGCCCCCGTGCGCCCGGTGCCCCATTGCCAGTTGCCCGCCTTGGTATCGATATAGCGGATACGACCGGAGCCGACCGCCTCGCCCTGTGCAGCGACCGCCGCGGCGATAGCCGCGAAGATCGGGTCCGGCGTCACCAGCGCCGGTCCCGTCCATGGGCCCATCACCGTCACCCCCGCGAAGGGCAGGGCTTCGAGCAGGGCTGCAAGATAGGCCGTCGCATCCGCTTGCACGTCCGCCGCCACCTGGTCGGCATCGTTGATACCCAGCGCCACCACCACCCAGTCCGGCGCATAGGCAGCGACATCTGCGCCAAGCTTCTGCAACGGGGTCTTGCCGCTCTGCTGGCCGGTCTTGCGATAGCCGATGCCGCTCTCCCCGTTCACCCAGGTATCGGCAATGCCCAGCCGTTGCCCGACCTGATGGGCGAACCCGCCTCCGAGCTTGGGCGCCCCGGTGCCCACCGTCACGCTGTCGCCCACGACCATCAGTCGAGGCCCATCCGTGCGTACCGGCCAAACCGAGTAGTTGGCGCCCACCGCCACGCCGCAGAAGCTGACATAGAACCCGGTCTCGAACGTGATCTTGCCGATCGGGGTCGACCCGTTGTCGATCTTGAGCCGCCGGAACGTCGAATCCGCCGTGATCGTCTGCACCGCAGCCGTCACCGGCTTGTCGTTGATCCAAAGCCGATATTCGTTGCTGTTGCTCGCCGAGGCCAGTACCAGCAGTTCGATAGCCGGTGCATCGGTGGCGAATACATAGGCGATCATGCTGCCGCGCCTGGCCCCGCTGGCGCCCTCTACGGCAGCCGGAAAATAGAGATCCTGCGCGGCATTGGTGAAGTAGCTCCATCCCACGCTGCTCACGCCCACCGCCGAGCGCAGGACCCCGTCTGTAAATGTCGTGCTCGGCGTCAGGATCTGCTGGGTGGTGCCTGAAAGCGTGGTGGCCACGTTCCCCGCACTGAGCGTGATCGTTGGCGGGGAAGCCATGTCCACCAGGCTGCCGCCCCGGACAGCCTGCCGCAGCATCCGGTCGGCCTTGTAACGCAACGTGTCCTCGAGCGGTCGCGTAGGGATCATCGCATCTCTCCCAGCAGCACGGCGCCATCCCGATCGGTGAGGTAGCGGCCGTCGCGGTCGGTCAGCGCCACGCGACCCACCGGCACGCGAAGCATGACCCGCGGGCGGAAAAGGCAGATCTTTGAGGGGCTCAGGCCCAGGCCGATGGCTGTCATCGCTGGTCGCCTCCTTGGGAATAATGCTGGTCGGTCATCTCGCGTCTCCAAACGTGAAGACCCCAAGGGTAAGGTTGCCTCGCCTCGCGGGGATAAGTGGACTGAATCACTCAAAAAGCGTGACGCCGCCGCCGCGCTTTGGCATGGTCGGGCAGGGATTGGGGGCCGGCTCATGGCGCAGGAGGCAACGCAGGGCGAGGGCGGCGCTATCACGCGCCTGCGACATGTGGCGCCCATGCTCGAGGTGACGCTCGCTATCCTTTACGCGCTCGCCCACCTGCTGTTCTTCTCGACCCTTGCCAATGCCATCCTGCCTGGCCTCGATCGCCTGGCGCTCCTGGCCATGGCGTTTGCCATCGCCTGCGCCATCACCTTGGCCGCCTGGCGCGG
>Ga0182743_1001340_pt1 | contig 24351 bp, 25 predicted proteins | sample eDN3rd30CKraftOP_FD_128522 | JGI IMG/M metagenome (GOLD analysis project Ga0182743, IMG submission 128522) | Enriched Organic Plus compost microbial communities from Emeryville, California, USA - eDNA 3rd pass 30_C Kraft OP (version 2) (version 2) ... | reverse complement strand
TGCGGCGCGGTGCTGTCGTGTCGAAAGAGAGGCGGGGTCATAAATGATGTGGCAAAGCGGCGCGCACCAGCGCGTCAGCGCCCTCTGGTTTGCTGTGGTGCGGACTGAGTCGATTGCTGGGCGGCAGCGCCGCCTTGGTCAACCAGCAGGCCCAGGCGCGTCACGCCGTTGCTGCGCAACTCGTCCATGACTTTGACCACGGTTTCGTAGGGCACCTTGCCGTCGGCGGCAATGACCACAGGAGTCTCAGCGGTGATTCGTTGACGGACTTGGTCCACCAATTGATCGCGTGGGATGTCTTGCAGCGTGGCGCCTGCCTCGCGCATGCGCAACGCCAGTTGACCATCCTCTGAGATTTGGACCTCCAGCGGCGTGGCAGGCACGTCCGAGGCCTGGCCCACCGACGGGAGGTTGATCAGGCCTGGCGTGATCAGCGGAGCGGTAACCATGAAGATCACCAGCAGCACCAGCATCACGTCGATATACGGGACGACGTTGATGTCCGCTTTCATGCGGCGGCCCGCGCGGCCGTTCGAACGTACCGAAGGCATCAGCGCACCTGGCGTTGGAGGATGTTCAGGAACTCATCGACAAAGCTGTCGAAACGAATCGACAGGCGGTCGATATCGTGCGTGTAGCGGTTGTAGGCTACCACCGCCGGGATGGCGGCAAACAGACCGATGGCAGTGGCGATCAGCGCTTCGGCAATCCCCGGCGCCACCGATGCCAGCGTGGCCTGCTGCATGTTCGACAGGCCGATGAAGGCGTGCATGATGCCCCACACTGTACCCAGCAGACCGATATAAGGGCTGACCGAACCGGCCGAAGCCAGGAAGTTGAGGTGGGATTCCAGCGAGTCCATTTCTCGTTGATAAGCGGCACGCATGGCACGGCGCGGGCCATCCAGGATGGTGTTGACGTCGCCATTGGTGTTGGCACGACGCGCCTTCAGGAATTCGGTCATGCCGGCATCGAAGATGCGGGCCAGGGCGCCTTGTTCTTCACGGCGGCTGGCGACGGCCTGTTGCAGCATCGACAGATCTCCACCCGACCAGAAATCGTCTTCGAAGCGGCGGGTTTGCGTGTGTGCACGCTTGATCGCCAACCGCTTGGCGAAGATGTATGTCCAGGACATGATGGAAATGCCCAGCAGCAGCAACATGATGAGCTGGACGGGAAGGCTGGCGTGCGTGACCAGCGAAATCAACGACATGTCGTTGGAGACTTGCATGGGTTATTCCTGAAGGGATTCCAATTTGGCGCGTACGACAGCAGGTAGTGCCGCCGGACGCAAATGCACTGCATCAACACAACAGATTTGGATATTGCCACGCGCGAGCAGTTCCCCGTCGCGTTCCGCGCGTTGGTCGAAATGTATCGACGCGCGGCCCACACGGGTCACTCGGCTGCGTATGGTAATCAAATCGTCCAATCGTGCCGGTTTACGGTATGACATGTCCAGCGAATGGACGACAAACATCCGTGATTCATCTGCGACCAACGCCGACTGCTGAACGCCCAGTTCGCGCAGCCATTCGGTGCGGGCGCGCTCCAGGAATTTCAGATAGTTGGCGTAGAACACGACGCCGCCTGCATCCGTGTCTTCGTAATAGACACGGATATTAAAGGTGGCTTCGGTGGACGTCGATTCAATCACAGTGAGAGAGCAGCCTTATCAGCACGCCTAGCTTGGTGGGCTGGGCAGTCTACAGTGTTTCCAGCTTGTCCAGCACCTGATTCAGGGCCGACTCGACAGGAATTTTTACAGCGTCGCTTTCGCGACGGGCCTGCAATTCCACCACACCGTCGTTCAGGCCGCGTTCTCCAACTGTTACGCGCAAGGGCACCCCTATCAGCTCCCATTCAGCGAACATCACCCCTGGCCTGGCGTCACGATCGTCCAGAATGACATCTATGCCACGGGCTCGCAGTTCGTCATAGAGTTTTACGGCCTCGTTACGAACAGTTTCATTTTTGCCCCAGCCTACCGGGCAAATCACGACTTCGAAGGGGGCAATCGCCTTGGGCCAGATGATGCCGCGGGCGTCATGATTCTGTTCAATGGCGGCGCCTGCAATCCGGGTGATCCCGATACCGTAGCAGCCCATTTGCAGGGTGGCGGGCTTGCCGGTTTCGTCCAGGAAGGTCGCCTTCAGCGCGTCGGAGTACTTCGTACCCAGGAAAAAGACGTGTCCTACCTCGATGCCGCGCTGGATCGCCAGGCGGCCCACGCCATCGGGGGACGGGTCGCCCGCCACCACGTTGCGCAGGTCAGCGACGATTTCAGGTTCCGGCAGGTCCCGGCCCCAGTTGGCGCCGGTGTAGTGGTAGTCCTCGCGATTGGCGCCGCAGACAAAATCGGCCATGTTGGCGACGGTGCGGTCGGCGACGACTCGTACCGGCAGGGCCGTGCCGATCGGCCCCAGATAGCCGGGTTTGCAGCCAAAATGCTCGACGATTTCGGATTCGGTGGCAAAGCGGAAGTCTGCCAGGCCAGGGACTTTGCCGGCTTTGATTTCATTGAGTTCGTGGTCGCCGCGCAGCATCAGCAGCCAGATCTGAACCTTGCCGGGCTCGGGCTCGGTCGCCAGCACCAGCGATTTGAGGGTGCGCTCCAGGGGCAAGCCCAGCAGTTTGGCGACGTCCTCGCACTTGGCGGCGCCAGGCGTAGGGGTGGCCTCCAGCTTCTCGGCCGGTGCGGCCCGCTCGGCCAACAGGCAGGGGGCCTCGGCCAATTCGATGTTGGCGGCATACTGGGAGTCGGGGTTGTACACCAGCAGGTCCTCGCCTGTGTCGGCAATGACCTGGAACTCGTGGCTGCGCGTGCCGCCAATCGAGCCCGTATCGGCCGCAACAGCGCGGAATTCCAGCCCCAGACGGCTGAAAATGCGCATGTACGCCTCGTACATCTTGTCGTAGCTTTGCTGGGCGCTGGCTTCGTCGCGGTCGAACGAATACGCGTCCTTCATGGTGAATTCCCGGCCGCGCATCAGCCCGAAACGAGGGCGGCGCTCGTCACGGAACTTGGTCTGGATGTGATAGAAATTCAGGGGCAGTTGCCGATAGCTGTGGATTTCATTGCGGGCGATATCGGTGATGACTTCTTCTGAGGTCGGCTGCAGCACGAAATCGCGTTGATGGCGGTCCTTGATGCGCAGCAATTCGGGGCCGTATTGCACCCAGCGGCCGGATTCCTGCCAGAGCTCGGCCGGCTGCACCACGGGCATCAGCAGCTCGATCCCGCCTGCGGCGTTCATCTCGTCGCGGACGATGGCTTCGATTTTGCGGATGACCTTCAAACCCAGAGGCATATAGGTGTAGATCCCGCCCGCCAATTTGCGGATCATGCCGGCCCGGGTCATCAGCTGGTGGCTGACGACTTCGGCTTCCGAGGGGGCTTCTTTCAGCGTATTGAGATGGTAGGTAGATGCGCGCATAGTTAAAGGTGGCTACGGATACGTATAATCGACTGTAATTGTATTGAATTCGGTGGGGGTGGCCATGCTTGATCGTGAAGGCTACCGTCCCAATGTCGGCATTATTCTCGTCAACAGCAAAAACGAGGTCTTTTGGGGCAAGCGAATCCGGGAACATGCATGGCAGTTTCCGCAGGGCGGCATCAAATATGGCGAAAGCCCGGTGCAGGCCATGTATCGCGAGCTCCACGAAGAAGTAGGCTTAAAGCCTGAACATGTCCGTATTTTGGGGCGCACACGCGATTGGTTGCGTTATAACGTGCCGGACCATTTCGTCCGGCGAGAGTGGCGAGGGCACTATAAGGGTCAAAAGCAGATCTGGTTTTTGTTGCGTCTGGTAGGGCGCGACTGCGACGTGTGCCTGCGCGCGACGCAGCATCCGGAGTTCGATGCTTGGCGTTGGAGCCAGTATTGGGTGCCTCTGGACGCAGTCATCGAGTTCAAACGCGAGGTATACACCCTGGCGCTGAACGAGCTTTCGAGCATTCTGTTCCGGCGCCAGCACGAAACCCGCTATCTGCGCCAACGGGTCCATGGCCCGGCGCGGGTCGCCGATAGCCTTTCTGCCGACTCAGACGGCCATGCGCATATTGCTGGTTGAAGACGAGCTCGAAATGGCCTCCTGGCTGGTGCGAGCGCTGGCGCAAAGCGGGTTTACCCCCGATCACGCGCCGGACGCCCGCAGTGCCGAGGCCATGATGAGCGCTCACGAATACGACGCCATCGTCATGGACCTGCGCTTGCCCGACAAGCACGGGCTGGTGGTGCTGCGCGACATGCGTAATCGTGACGACCGCACGCCAGTACTGCTGCTGACGGCGCAGGGCGCATTGCAAGATCGTGTGCGGGGGCTCAATCTCGGCGCCGACGATTTCCTGACCAAGCCTTTCGCCCTGGAGGAGCTCGAGGCTCGTGTCGCGGCCTTGGTGCGCCGCAGCCGCGGGCGCCAGCAGCCCAGGCTGCAATGCGGTTCGTTGTCTTATGACGGCGAGAGCCGTGCTTTCACCCTGGACGGTGTGCTGCTGCTGCTCACGCCGCGAGAGCACGCCGCCCTGGTGGCCCTGCTGACGCGCAGCGGCTATCCCGTCGACAAGGCCCAGTTGTTCGGCAAGGTATTTACCCAGGACAGCGAGTCCAGCCTGGACGCCATCGAAGTCGTGTTGCACCGGTTGCGTAAAAAACTGGCAGGAAGCGACGTACGCATCGTGACGGTGCGTGGATTGGGATACATGCTGGAAAGCAGCGTCAGTGAAACTGCCGAGCTCTGACCGTTTTCGCTTGCCACTGTTCGGCATCCGCACGCTGTTGATCACCCTGTTGTTGCCGGGAGTGATCCTGTTGTTGGTGATCGATAGCTGGAACGACTATCGAACCCTGTCTGCAATCACTAACGAAGCCTACGACAGTGCACTGCTCGAGCCCGCACGCGTACTGGAAAGCAGCATCGAATTCACCGAAGCGGGGCAGTTGATCGTGACCACGCCGGTATATGCGCAGGTGATCCTGGAGTCCAAGGCAGGGCTGCGAAAATATTTTCGCATCGAAGAAATCTCTCCTCCGCTTCCCGAAGGGGCTGAAGTCGTACCTCCCTCGGGGCGGACGCTGGCCGGTATGCCCGAACTGCCTCGTCCCCCCTCGTGGCCGTCTGCCCGGGGCGAGCCTATGTTTTTCAACAGCGTCTATCGCGATGATCCGGTGCGCGTGGTAGCCGTGTTACGCGACTTGTATTATCGAGGCCAACATCGGCAGGTGCTGGTGCTGGTGGCCGAAAGCATAGGCCGGCGGCTGCAGGCCGAGGAGGCCGCGCGGCGCCAGGAGTTGCTGCGTGATGCGCGCATGCTGGCTCTGGTTGCTATTCTGGTGTGGTGGGGCGTGGCCTGGTCGTTACGGCCGTTGACCCGATTGCGCAATGATATCCGCGCTCGCTCGCCGGAGGACATGACGCCGTTGGATGCTTCGCGCGTTCCCAGCGAGGTGATTCCTCTGGTCGAGGCGGTGAACTATCACATCGAACGGCACCGGCGTGTGCTCGACGAGCAGGCTCAGTTCCTGGCCGATGCTTCGCATCAGTTGCGTACGCCAATGGCGATCATCCTCACGCAGGCGCAATATGCGCTGCGAGAGCCCGATCCCAAACGGGCTCAAGAAGGATTGCGCGCGATCGTGGATCAGCTGGGGCGGACACGGCGCTTGACCGAGCAGTTATTGTCCTTGGCTCATGCCAGCCAGGGCGACTCCACTCCTCGCCAGCTATTGGATCTGAATGCGGTGGCGCGCAATGTCGTTTTGCAGTATCTGCCCTTGTCGCATGAAAAAGGGCAGGATCTGGGGTGGGTGGCGGCTGAGCCTACCGATGTGACAGTCCGCAATGCCCGGGCATTGCGTGCAGAGGAAACTGCCGGGACAACATCCGGTACTCTGGCCGAGACGAGTGAGGGCTTTGACGGGGACGACAGTGCTTCGGCCGTGCCGGTGTTGCCTGTGTTCGGCAGCGAGGCTGAATTGCATGAGGCATTATCGAATCTCTTGCACAACGCCATCCATTACGCACCTGTAGGTGCGCGGATCACCGTATCGGCGGCCTTGGCCGGTGATCGGGCCGAGATATCGGTATCTGATAACGGTCCAGGCATTGATGTCGCATCACGCCATCGCGCATTTGCCCGTTTCGATCGCCTGGGTTCGGGACGCGGTTCGGTGTCGTCTGGATCGGGGTTGGGACTGTCCATCGCCCGAGCCTATGCGCGCCGCAATGCTGGCGACATCACGCTGCGCGATGGCGAGCCCAATGCTCAGGGCGGTGTCGGGTTGGCGGCTGTGTTGTGGCTGCCATTGGCGATGCCCAAAGACGTCGCATTGGTGAGCGCTGCAGACTAGGCGCTCAATTCTCCGGTATTTATTGTGCGGGCATATACCCCGGGCAGCCGTTCCGAAATAAAGTTCAGCAGCGCCCGTACTGCCGGCGACATGCCTCGGCGCGAGGGATAGATGCAGTGCACGATGCCTGTAGGCGCACGCCATTCCGGTAATACTTGTACCAACTGGCCCCGTCGCAATGCGTCATAGGTCGCCACGCTGGGGAGCAGGGCGATTCCCCGCCCTCGGACGGCTGCCTCAGTCAGCACAATGAAGTCGTTGCAGCACAGCCGGGGCTGCACTGACACTTCGACTTCTTCATTGGCGGCATTGCGCAGCCGCCAGCGCACGTCTGTTTGAGGGTCGTTAAAGCTCAGCGTGGCGTGCGCGGACAAGTCTTGGGGCGTGTCTGGCGTACCGCTGCGCTCCAAGTACGCCGGGCTGGCGACCATGGTGCTGCTGTCCTCGCCCAAATGTTTGACGACCAATTCCGCGTCGGTGTCCAGACGCGTACGTACACGTAACGCGAGGTCGACGCCCTCCCGAATCAGATCGACGCGGCGATTGGTGGCCAGCACCTGTACGGACACCGACGGCCAGGTGTCCAGAAATTCCGGCAGCAACTGCGCCAACATTTGCTGGGCAATGGAGATGGGGCAACTGATGATGACGGGCCCGCAGGGTTGCGATTGCAGTTGGCGCATAGCCTCTTCTGCAGCGCGGGCCGACGCCGTCACTTCGCGGCAATAATGCAGATAGCGTTCGCCTGCCAAGGTCAGCCGCAGCCGGCGGGTCGTCCGCTGCAACAGGCGTACGCCCAATGTTTCTTCCAAATGGGCGATGCGCCGCGACAGGCGCGATTTCGGGATATCCAGGGCGCGCGCCGCGGCGCTGAAACCGCCGTGTTCCACCACCTGAGAAAAAAAGTACAGGTCGTTCAAGTCTTGCATGACGGCAGTTTCAGGGTTGAGCGATCGTTAATCTCGCAGACGCGTGATCAGGCTGGATGTATCCCAGCGGCCGCCGCCGGCGCGTTGTACATCGCCGTAGAACTGATCCACCAGTGCCGTCAACGGCAAGCGGGCGCCATTGTTGCGGGCTTCGGCCAGCACCAATCCGAGATCCTTGCGCATCCAATCCACGGCAAATCCGAAATCGAACTTGTCGTCCACCATGGTGCCGCCACGGTTTTCCATCTGCCAGCTCTGTGCAGCACCTTTGCTGATGACATCCAGCACGAGTTTCATGTCCAGATTCGCGGCCTGGCCGAACGCAATGGCCTCCGACAGCCCCTGGACGATCCCGGCGATGCAGACCTGGTTCACCATTTTCGCCAATTGCCCCGCGCCTGGTGCGCCCACGAGCGTGACGGCACGGCCATAGGCTTGAGCAATGGGCTTGATGATGTCGAAGGCAGCTTGGTCGCCACCGCACATGATGGTCAACACTCCGTTGACGGCGCCGGCCTGGCCTCCGGACACCGGGCCATCCACGAATTGAAGATTCAGTTCCCGGGCTTGTCCGTACAGTTCACGGGCCACGTCTGCGGATGCGGTGGTGTGGTCCACAAAAATGGCGCCCGGGGCCATGCCCGCAAACGCCCCGTCTTCGCCCAGCACCACGCTGCGCAAGTCATCGTCGTTGCCCACGCAGGCAAAAACGATCTGGGCGCCGGCAACGGCTTCGCGTGGGGTAGGGGCACTGCTGCCGCCGAATTCTTGTGCCCAGGCTTTCGCCTTGGCTTCAGTGCGGTTGTACACCGTTACTTGGTGGCCGGCTTTCGCCAAATGGCCTGCCATGGGAAAGCCCATGACGCCCAAGCCAAGAAATGCGACTTTCTGGGGTACGACTTTGTCGTAATCCCTGGAACCGATGGATGCCATACCAAATCTCCGGGTTGTTTGTGTCAAAACCTCAAACCTGAACGTTACCGCAATCCGCGCACAACTCGGTACTTCAAGAGGAAAAAAAGCCCTCAGACTGTAGAGCAACTGAGGGCTTTCTTCCTTACGGCCGCCGAAACGGCAGCGCGTTGCGCCGTTTATTTAGGCATATCGTCTTCTTGATAGGCGCGGATCACGTCGGCATAGTTGCTGTCGGCCTGAAAGCCCAGCGATTTGGCACGCGTGGCGGCGAACTCGCCAGGCCAGGATTCCACGATCTTTTTGATGACCTCGTTAGGTTCCCACTTCACCAGATCTGCGACCTGATCGCCCGCGACCTCGCGCAGCGCATCCACCATGGCTTTCACGCTCACCGACAGGCCGGGCAGGCTGATCGTGCGGGGGAAACCAATCGCATCGCCGTCCAATTCATGGCCATGGATGAGGTTTTCGATCGCATAGCGCGGCGACATGAGCCACATCTTGGTCTCGGGCGAGACGGGGGCGACAGCGCTTTCGCCGTTCAAGGGTTCGCGCACGATGCCGCTGGCAAAGCTCGATGCGGCGGCGTTGGGTTTGCCTGGGCGTACGCTGATCGTGGGCATACGCAAAGTGCGGCCGTCGATAAAACCTTTGCGGCTGTAATCAGACACCATCAGTTCGCCAGAGACCTTCTGCGCACCATACGAACTCATCGGCGTGGGTGCTGTGTCGTCCTGCACGATGGCGGGCAGCTTGCCGCCGAACACGGCGACCGAACTGGTGAACACGAAACGAGGCTTGTGGCCGAGCTTGCGGCACAGTTCCAGCAGCTCGCGCGTGGCATCCAGATTGATGCGCATGCCCAGGTCGAAGTCAGCCTCAGCGGCGCCGCTGACGACGGCTGCCAGGTGGAACACCGAGGTCACGCTGGTGTCGATGACTTGGCGCAGTAGCGAGGCATCTGCGATGTCTCCGGTCACGACCTTGATGCGCGGGTCGTCCAGGTCCGTGGGGGCCACCATGTCCAGCAGAATGATCTGCTCGATCTTTTCGGGTTGGCCGCTGGCGCCTTTCAGTTCGCCGCGCTCCAGCAATTTCTTGGCCAGGCGTTTGCCCAGGAAACCGGCGCCGCCGGTAATCAGTACTTTACTCATTTGTTGCTTTCCGAGTTGGCACGGTACGTACGCAGCCAGGCCAGGCCATCGCTCGTTGCCGCACGGGGTTTGTATTCGCATCCCACCCAGCCCTGGTAACCCAATTGGTCCAAGGTCTGGAAAATAAAGGGGTAATTCAGTTCTTCGCCATCGGGCTCGTTGCGGCTCGGCACGCTGGCAATCTGGATGTGTCCGATCTGATCGAACATGGCGCGCAGTTTCATGACCACATCGCCTTCCATGATCTGGGCGTGATAGCAGTCGAACTGCACTTTCACGTTGTCGGCGCCGGTGGCTCGCACGACGTCCAGCGCGTCCTTTTGATAGCTCAGCAGATAACCGGGCATATCGCGCTGGTTAATAGGTTCGAGCACGATAGTCAGGCCTGCGGCCTTGGCTTGTTCTGCGGCCCAGGCCACATTACGGGTGTACAGGTCCAGGCGTTCAGCGCGATTCGCGTCCGCCGGCAGCAGGCCTGCCATGACGTGCACGCGTTGGTTGCCCAGCACTGCCGCGTATTCGATGGCGCGCGCGATGGACTCCTTGAATTCCTGTTCGCGTCCCGGCAGCGACGAAATGCCGCGCTCGCCGCCAACCCAGTCGCCAGGAGCTGCGTTGAACAAGGCTTGTTCGATGCCGTTGTCAACCAGGCGCTGCTTGATCTCGGCAGCGGGAAAGTCGTAGGGGAATAGATATTCCACGCCTTCAAAACCGTCTTTCGCAGCCGCTGCGATGCGATCCAGGAAGGGCAGGTCTTGGTATAGAAAGCTGAGATTGGCGGCGAATTTCAATGACATTTTGGTAGCTCCGGGAAGTGCATACAGACTGGGCGCGGCCGATAGCGGCGCGCGCCCAGAGGGTGTTTAGCGATTCACCTCGTTCTTGTTCGTCAAGAACACGGCGACGGCGCCGAGCAGCAGCATGCCGGTCAACATATACATGCCGGCCGCCGAACTCTTCGTGGCGTCATTCAACAGACCAATAGCGTACGGGCTGACAAAGCCGGCCAGGTTACCCACCGAGTTGATGACTGCAATCCCTGCGACCGCACCCGTGCCGGACAGGAATGCCGTAGGCAGCGACCAGAACAAGGGCGAGCACGTCAGCGCACCGCCCGCCGCGACGGACAGAGCTATCATTGCCAGCACCGTGTTGTCGGCGTAAGCGGCAGAGACTGCAAATCCGATCGCACCAAACGTAGCTGGAATGATCAAGTGCCAACGACGCTCACGCATGCGGTCGGCATTGCGGCCGATCAAAATCATCGAGATCGCTGCAACTACAAAGGGAATGGCACTGATCAAACCGATATTGAATGCACCTTGTACTCCAGTGGATTTCACCAGAGACGGCATCCAGAATGTCAGACCGTACTGACCCATGACAAAGCAGAAATAGATCAGACACATCCACCACACTCGCAGATCGGTGAATACCGCTTTAGTGGTGCCGGGGCTGGTCTTGCTCTTGGATTTGGTCTCTGCCTCGATGTCGCGGGCAACGACCGCCTTTTCTTCGTCGGTCAGCCATTTGGCCGAACGCACGTCGTTATCCAGATAGAGCAGCGTCACGATACCCAGGACCAATGCGGGCAGCGCTTCGATGACAAACATCCATTGCCAGCCGCCATGGCCCATATAGCCATTGAAATTCTGCATCAGGTAGCCGGACAGCGGCCCGCCGAAAATCCCTGACAATGGAATGGCCGCCATGAACACCGCGATCATTTTGGCGCGGCGATGTCCAGGGAACCAGTACGTCAGATACAGGATCACGCCGGGATAAAAGCCTGCCTCAGCCGCGCCCAACAGAAAGCGCAACACATAGAACTGCGTGGGCGTAGACACAAAAAAGAAGCAGCCCGACAAAATGCCCCACGTGATCATGATGCGCGCGATCCAGATGCGCGCGCCGACACGATTCATCAGCAAGTTGGATGGCACTTCGAAAAAGAAGTATCCAATAAAGAACAAGCCTGCACCCAATCCGAACACGGTTTCCGAGAAACCCAGATCAATGGACATTTGCAGCTTGGCAAAACCGACGTTCACGCGATCCAGATAGGCGATGACATAGCAGACCATCAAGAAAGGCATGATGCGCCACGCTATCTTTGAGTAGACGCGATTGGACTCCGAATTCGACACCGCGCCAGCGGTGTCCGTCACTGTTTGAGCAGTCACTGTGCTCCTCCTGCTGTTTATGAAAAGGGGTAACGAGCCGCGTTTGTGGCGCGGCCCGTGTTGTAACCGGCCTCAGGCGCTACCAGCGCGCCTTGAATGTCTGGCGCAATTCATCGATCGCGTCCTCGGACAGTGCCGTGCCTTGCCGTTGCATCATGAGCCACAGCTTGGCGGTTTCTTCGAGCTCTTCCAGTGCAAAAGCCGCGTTGGACACCGAGTCGTGCCAGACGACGGGCCCCAGGCGTTCGAGCAGCACGCCACGCACGCTGCTGGCCAATCCTGCGATCTGTTCCGCAACCTTTGGATCACCGGGGCGGTGATAGGGAATCAGCGGGATGTGGCCCACTTTCATGACGTAATACGGCGTGATGGGCGGCACCACGTCTTCAGGCTTCCATACGCCGGCCAAGGTCAACGCGACCAGGTTGGTCGAGTGCGTGTGAACGACCGCGTTGGCTTGTGCATTGTTGGCGTAGACGTTGCGGTGCAATGCCAACGTCTTGGATGCGCGGGCACCAGAAATTTGTACGCCGTCGGTACCTACCTTGCTCAATTGAGCAGGGTCCAGCATGCCCAGGCAGGCATCAGTGGGTGTGATCAACCAGCCATCGGGCAAGCGCGCGCTGATGTTTCCGGACGAGCCCACGGTGTAGCCACGATTGAACAGCGCCGCACCGATGCGGCAGATTTCCTCGCGCAGTGCGCTTTCCGCGTTCGCCGCGGCGTCGATAACGTTGGCCATTACAGGGATCCTCCGACCGCTTTCAGGGCTTTCTCAAAGAAGTCCACCGTGCCGAAATTGCCCGATTTCAAGGCCAGCGCCAATTGCGCATCGCCATTGCCGTCGATGGCGACTGTCGCGGGCACACCGGGATCGATCTGCGGGCCGATACGCAGAGCGCGCACGTCCAGAGCCTGTACCACGGCGCCTGAGGTCTCGCCACCGGCGACCACAAAGTGCGTAATGCCTTGTTCACGCAAGTTGCTCGCAATGGCCGCCAAGGCTTGCTCGACCAATTCTCCTGCGCGTTGCGTGCCTAGTTCGGCCTGCACTGCGCGGACTTCATCTGGCGTAGCGGTCGCATAGACCAGCACCGTTTTGGGGGCATGTTCTTGCGCAAACGCCAGTGCTTGTCCCACGACATCTTCGCCCTTTGCCAGCGCCAACGGATCAATGCGGAACGCGGGGTGAGAGGCCTTCCAGTGCGCGACCTGGCCGTTGGTGGCTTTGGACGCACTGCCTGCCAGGACAACGCTTCGACCTTCGATGCCGGGTAGATCCGCGGCCGATCCTGTGGCGTTCAGCGCGCCGGTGCGCACGAAATTGGCTGGCAACCCGAGTGCAACACCCGAGCCGCCGGTAACCAGCGCCAGATCGCTGCATCCGGCGCCCAGTGTGTACAGGTCATCATTCGAAATTGCATCGGCAATCGCCATACGGACGCCGGCTTCGCGCAACGTCGCAATCTTCGCTTTGATGGCATCGGCACCTTTCTTGACGGTATTCGCGTCAATCAAACCCACTTTGGACGGTGTCTGACGTTGCAGCACACGGACCAGGTTCGCGTCGCGCATGGGCGTCAATGGATGGTTTTCCATGCCCGACTCATTAAGCAATGTGTCGTTCACAAACAAATGACCGTGATACACCGTGCGGCCGTTCTCGGGGAACGCGGGGCATGCGATCGTAAAGTCGGCGCCCAGTGCTTGCAGTAACGCGTCCGCAACGGGCCCGATATTGCCCTGATCGGTCGAGTCGAACGTCGAGCAGTATTTGAAGAAAAACTGCGTGCAGCCCTGCGTTTGCAGCCATTTCAAAGCGGCTAGCGACTGCTCGACGGCATCTTGCGGCGCGATGGTGCGCGATTTCAGTGCGACGACGATGGCGTCCACATCCTGCACCGGCGCAGCAGGCACGCCGATGGTTTGAATCGTGCGCATACCCTCGCGCACCAGCATGTTGGCCAAATCAGTAGCGCCGGTAAAATCGTCGGCGATGCAGCCCAGCAAAGGCTTACCAGATGTCATGACGGAGATCCTGGGATAGCAGAGAAAAAAGGTTGAATATGCTGTGTGCCTGCGGCTTTGATGCAGGTACGGCGTTTAGTTCGTGCCGGGGTCGCGTTTAGGCGGGACTTCAATGCCCGGGAAAATCTTGATGACTGCGGAGTCGTCCTCACCGCCATGTCCGGCGGTGGATGCCTGCATGAACATCTGGTGCGCAGTCGCCGACAGCGGCAGCGGGAATTTGCTGGCGCGAGCCGTATCCAGAACCAGACCGAGATCTTTCACGAAAATATCGACGGCCGACAACGGCGTGTAATCGCCATTCAGAATGTGCGGCACGCGGTTTTCGAACATCCACGAATTCCCTGCGCTGTGGGTGATGACCTCGTACAACGCATCGGGATCCACGCCTTCGCGCAGTCCCAAGGCCATGGCCTCAGCCGACGCGGCGATATGCACGCCTGCCAGCAATTGATTGATGATTTTGACCTTGGAGCCTTGGCCGTGCTGGTCGCCCAGCCGATACACCTTGCCGGCCATGGCCGCCAGCACATGTTCGCATGCTGCATACGCGGCTGCCGGGCCAGAAGTCATCATCGTCATGGTTCCTTCTGCCGCACGAGCGGCTCCGCCGGACACCGGCGCGTCCAGCATATGCAGGCCCATGTCTTGCAGACGCTGGCCCAGACGGATGGCAAATTCGGGTGCCACCGTGGCGCATGCGATCACCACCGAGCCAGGCTTCATTGCATGCGCCAAGCCGTGCGTGCCGTCAGCGCCAAACAGTACGCTTTCGGTTTGAGCAGCGTTGACCACTAGCAGGACGACAGCGTCGCAATGCTTGCCCATATCCGCCACGCTCTGGCAGGCGATCCCGCCTTCGGCGGCGAAACCGTCCAGCACCTGTTGCCGTACGTCATTGGCATAAACGTTCAAGCCAGCGCGCAGCAGCGAGCGGGCCACGCCCAGGCCCATCGCGCCCAATCCAACTATGCCTACGTTCTTCGTCATATTTGTTCCTTCGATTACGTTGGGATGCCGTGACGCCTAGGAGGTTGTTGTGCAGACGTCAGCGAGCGTCTGGCATCGGAGCTGCGTGTGCCAGGCGCGAGTGGCAGGATGTCAGGTGTCGATCCCCGCGGTATTGGCTGAACTCGTCTTGCGCTTGCGTGAGCGCGGAGTGTCTGCAACAGCCCGTTTACCGGCGCCCTTCGGACGCGCCGTGGCACGCGAGGAGGGGGCAGAGAGCTTGCGGTCTTTCGTGGCCGGTTGTCTTGTCAGGTTGGCTGCTGCCTGCGCACTTTGCTTGAGGCGCCGCCCCGCGTTGTACAGGTGGGTTTGCGCCATATGACGCGCAGAGACCGGATCGCCTGCGCGTATTGCATCGACCAGCGCCTGATGTTCCTCATGGACCTGTCGCGCAAAGTCGGCATTCTGCGCTTCGTTGTTGCGCGTAATGTGTACGGCCGCTTCCAGATACTGATTCAGGAATCGCAACGTATTCAACAGAAATGGATTACCTGCAGCCTGGGCGATGGTCCGGTGAAACGCCACATCGGCCAATACCCCATCGTTGCCTTTGGCGACCTCGTGCGAGATCTCAGCCAATGCATTTTCAATTTTTTCCAGTTGGCGCGCCGTGCGTTTTATCGCGGCCTGTTCGGCTGCTTCTGCCTCCAGTGCGCGTCGCACGTCCAACAGTTGCAGCACCGCGCTCAACGACCCCACGTCACCTGGATCGATGCGCAGCGGCATGACCAATCCATGGGGGCTGACATACACACCGCTGCCTTGGCGCGACTCGACGACCCCCTGGCTTTTTAACTGCGCCATGGCTTCACGCACGACGGCGCGGCTGATGCCGAATTGCTCTGCCAGCACGGCCTCGGACGGCAATTTCGCCCCGGCGGGCAGGTTGCCGTTGCTGATTTGCTCCAGCAGCGCCTGCGCGACACCGTCGCTCAGCCCCGCACGAGAATTGACTTTCTGGAACATGTCTCTGGGTTGTATTTCTAGTCGATTTACTCTGAAAACCACCCTGGTTATCAGACAACTTTGCGGAAGTTTAACCGACGAAATCAAACTGTCAAATTCCCCCGAGCCGCCCTTCTTGCATAAGAAAGAGCCGGAGTCACATCGTGACCGGTTGTCTTAAAAAACTACGAATTCCGGCGCGTTCAAGCCAAAAAAAAAAGCCAGGCACCTCACAGTGCCTGGCATCAGGGACGCTATCTGCGTTTCGCCGTTTGCCGACGTCTACATAGAGTTTCGGCAGCAGACGTCAATGCTGTAAACAGCCTTAATCTTCTTCGACGAACGTTTCTTCGCGCTTCTTGCGGATCGATGGCAACGCCACCAACACCACCAGGAATACTGCGACAGCCAACAGCGATGCCGACAGCGGTCGATCCACGAATGTCAGGAAGTCACCGCGTGACAGCAGCAGGGCGCGACGGAAGTTTTCTTCCATCATGGGGCCCAGCACCAGGCCCAGCAGCAGCGGGGCGCCTTCGCACTTCAGTTTCGACCATACATAACCGATCACGCCAAAGATCGCCGTAGTGAAAATGTCGAACGTGTTGTAGTTCAACGAATACACCCCGATCGTGCAGAACACCAGAATCGCCGGGAACAGAATGCGATAGGGCACTTTCAGCAGCTTGACCCACAAGCCGATCAGCGGCAGGTTCAGCACCACCAGCATCAGGTTACCGATCCACATCGAGGCGATCAGGCCCCAGAACAGTTCGGGGTGGCTGCTCATCACTTGAGGGCCGGGCTGAATGTTGTGGATGGTCATCGCACCCACCATCAGCGCCATCACGGCGTTACCCGGGATACCCAGGGTCAGCAGCGGGATGAACGACGTCTGCGCCGCAGCGTTGTTGGCCGACTCGGGGCCGCCCAGACCGGCCGGGTGGCCCTTACCGAAGCGCTCGGGGTTCTTCGAGATCTTCTTTTCCAAGGTGTACGAGGCAAACGAGGACAGCACCGCGCCGCCACCGGGCAGAATGCCCAGCATCGAGCCCAGAACCGTGCCACGTACTGCGGCCGGAGCCGCTTCCTTGAACTCCTGCTTGTTCGGATATAGCGAGCCGATCTTGTCGGTAATGTCGACGCGGTTCTCTTTCTGTTCCAGGTTGGTCATGATTTCGGCAAAACCGAAAACGCCCATGGCCACGATGGCAAAGTCGATACCGTCTTGCAGTTCGGGAATGCCGAAGTCAAAGCGAGCGACCCCCGAGTTCACGTCCGTACCCACCATACCCAGCAGCAGGCCCAGGATAATCATCGCGATTGCCTTGGGCAGCGAACCCGAGGCCAACACCACCGCGCCCACCAGGCCCAGGGTCATCAGCGAGAAATACTCGGCGGGGCCGAACTTGAACGCGACTTCAGCCAATGGGGGCGCAAAAGCGGCCAGCAACAGCGTTGCGACGCAACCGGCGAAGAACGAGCCCATGGCGGCAATTGCCAATGCTGCGCCTGCCCGTCCGTTGCGCGCCATCTGGTGGCCATCGAGCACGGTCACCACCGCGGACGTCTCGCCAGGGAGCGCCACCAGAATAGCTGTGGTCGAACCGCCGTATTGCGCACCATAATAAATACCGGCCAACATGATCAGGCCGGCCACCGGCGGCAGCACGTAGGTGATCGGCAGCAGCATCGCGATCGTCGGAACCGGACCGATCCCGGGCAACACCCCGATCAAGGTCCCCAGAATACAACCCAGCAAAGCGTACAGCAGGTTCTCGGGCGTGAACGCCACCGAGAATCCCAGCATCAAGTGATCAAATAATTCCATGGCCGAAGACTCCTTAGTTCATGCCTAGAAACGACGGCCACAGCGGGAAAATCAGCCCCAGCCCTTTGATGAATGCCAGATACGAGAACACCACCAGGAAAATCCCGTTGCCGATCGCGACTTTCAGGTTGAACTCGTGGCTGGCCAGGCTGCTGACGATGACCAGTACAAAGACCGAGATATAGACGCCCAGCAGTTTCAGGATCAAGGCGTACAACACGACCGATCCGATCACCAGGAAGGTGATGCGCCAGTCGAACTTTTCGACATGGGTCTCCGTTGCTTTTTTGCTCAGCGAGCCAAGCAGCACAATGGCGCCCAGTAAGGCCAGGACCAATCCCAGCGCGAAAGGAAAGTACCCCGGTCCCATCCGGGCGGCGGTTCCCATTTGATAGCTTGTCGCTTGCCAGGCTGCTCCCAATCCGATGGCGATGAACATCACCCCGGACCAGAAATCCTGCCGATTGCGTAGCTGCATGGTCTACTCCTATTTACAGCATGTGAGTTAAAGCCAGGTCGTTCGATGAACGATGCTCTGAAAAAATGAACACCTCGTCGTGCTGCTCGTTGTTATGAAATCGAGGTGCGTCTTTTGAGCAGGGCGCATGGTAGCGAAGGGGCCTGGGCCTGCAAACCCACGCTGTTCCAGATGCAGATGGGGTTTTCCCTAAAACTGGCGTCCAAGTTGTAACCTTGGGCCATCACCGGCTCAAAATGAAAGCAAAATGAAAGTAAATAGAAAGACAGGCGAAAGCCTGTGATCGATCAAGGCTTGATCAACGCAAGTCCTGTGTCAGAATTCTTTGGTACGGGCGGTTGGGGTGCCAACTGCAAGTCCTACAGAATATTGCTGGTTTTCTCACGTTGCGTACGGCCTCCCAGCCAGTGCGCGGATGGTTTACGATAGCGCCCATGCTGCAAGATCTAGATCAACTCGCCGCCCGTATCGGGCAATTAGTGCAACGCACCCGGCAACTTCAGGCCGAGCGTGATGCGTTGCGTATCAGCCTGGGCCAAAGCGAAGCCGCTCAGCGCGCATTAGAGCAACGCTGCAACGAGCGGCAGGCCGAAATTTTGGCGCTGCAGACCAAATTGCAGGAGCACGACGGGGCGGTAGAAGACCTCCTGTCCGAGGCGCGCCAGTCAGAGATAGATTTGCGTGCGCAACTCGCCCGCCAAATATCCGAGCAGCAAGCGCTCGAATCTCGTGCCCAGACGCGCGAAGCGGAATTGCTCGGCAGCCTCAGTGCCAAAGACACGGATCTGCAACGCCTGCGTGTCGCGACAGACGCCGCACGCGAGCGGATCGATAGCGTATTGGCGCGCTTGCCGGGCGCTGCCGCCGAAGACCAATCCTCCGGAGCGCAGCCCTGATGGAACGTATTGATGTCACGATATTGGGGCGCGACTATTCTCTCGCTTGCTCCACCGAAGAAAAACCCACTCTGTTGGCTGCCGTGCGCCACGTTGATCAGCTCATGCTGCGCATCCAGGGTTCGGGCAAAGTCTCCAGCAACGAACGCATTGCCGTCATGGCGGCTTTGCAGATTGCTAGCGAGTTGTTATCCATGAAAGCGCCCGACGGCCCGCTCGGCGGTTTGGCGGTAGGCGAGTTCAAGGGTAGAATCGAACACATGAATTCCCTGCTTGATGAGGTATTGTCCAAACAGGGATAGCAGTACGGACCTCGGTCCCCGGCGTGTCGGTATCACGCACGATTTGATGTTTTTTCAGTTTGTCCCTGCAGTGCTCGTGACCTGGCCATACATTCTCTGAACCTATGTCTTACGGCATATTGGTTGCGTGAATGGTGAGTGGGAGTGATTGTCTACCCGTAGACGAACCCGAAGCTCAACGGATCGCGACCACCTTGAACCTCACGGTTCGAGATGCCGGCCTAGACGGCACAGGCGGGGCATCTATTCCGGCGGGCCTGGGTTTCTCTCAGGTCCGCGCCGGGTGTCTCTCTTTCCCACTCTTTCTACAGGTCTGTCATGATGCGCTCCTTCCGCGTGCCTTCATTGAACCGTCTTGCGGCTGCCTGCTGCGCCGCATTTGCCTTGACGGCGGCTCCGTTCGCGCATGCTCAACAGCCACCCGCGCCGCCGCGCGCACCTGCGCCGGCTGTGCATCCCGACGAGCGCGTGCCCGAATTGACCCTGCAGGCATCTGCCTCCGCCGATGTACAGCAGGACACCGTTCGCATCACCCTGGCCGCGGAGTTCGATGCAGACTCACAGACCAAGGCCACGACCCAGTTGAGTACAGTGCTTGACGAGGCCGTCAAACGTACCGAGGGCGCAAAGGGCATTCAAGTCCATACCAGCGGCTACAACGTTTGGCCCAATACGGACGAAAAGGGCAAGATCCAGAACTGGCGCGCTCGCGGGGAAATCGTCCTCGAGTCCAAGGACTTTGCCGCTGCCTCGGCATTGGCCTCCAAGCTGTCCGACAAAGTCGCCATCTCGCAGATCAGTTTCTCGCTATCACGCGAGGCCCGCGAGGCCGCGGAAAAGAAACTGCTCGGCCAGGCCGCTGATGCCTTTCTGGCGCGGGCACAAGCTGCGGCCCAGGCTTTCGGCTATAGCAGTTATCGCGTGCAACAGCTCGAGTTGAGCGGGGGTGGTTCACCGGTCCCGGTACCGAGACCCATGGGTGCGATGGCCAAAAGCAGCCTGAGCAGTGCTGCCGGCTATGCCGATGCGCCGCTCGAGGCTGGCCAGGTCACTGTGACGCTTTCGGTCAATGGGACTGTCGCTTTGCAGTAAAGAAAAACATCACAAGGCCGATGAGCACCATGGGCAGGGACAGCCACTGTCCCATGCTCAGGCCTGCAGCGAGCAATCCCAGAAAATTATCTGGCTCGCGCGTGAATTCGACCAAAAAGCGGAAGGCCCCATAACCGATCAAGAACAGCCCGCTGACTTGGCCGAGGGGGCGAGGCTTGCTGGAAAACCACCATAGCAGGGCGAACAGGACGATGCCCTCCAATCCCAGCTCGTAAAGCTGCGAAGGGTGGCGCGGCACATCGGTACCCGATTGCGGAAACACCATCGCCCAGGGTACGTCGGCGGGGCGGCCCCACAGTTCGCCATTGATGAAGTTGCCCAGACGCCCTGCGCCCAGTCCCAGGGGAATGAGCGGGGCGATGAAATCACTGATCGTAAAGAACGACACCTTCTTTTTGCGCGCAATCAGCAGCATGACTACGATCACGCCGATCAGCCCGCCGTGAAAAGACATGCCGCCTTCCCAGAGGTAGAAAATTTCCAGGGGGTGGGCCAGGTAATAGCCGGGCTTATAAAACAGCACGTAGCCCAGGCGGCCGCCCAGCACCACGCCCAGCACGCTATAGAAAATAATGTCTTCCAGATCGCGCGTATTGAGCGCTGGCGTGTGGCCGCTTGTCAGGCGCCGGCGGCCCAACAAATAAACCAGCGCAAATCCGACGAGATACATCAGGCCATACCAATGAATAGCAACGGGGCCGATGCTCAAGGCAATAGGGTCAAACTCGGGATGGTGCAGCATAATCCGCCATGCAATAAAAGATTAGGTCGATAATAACCGGCACAGGTGTTGTTATGCCGCTCGGCCGGTCATGACATTCAAGGAAACGCTTCGGAGACAGACCATGCCCAATAACGAACGTTCACGCCACGTGACCCATGGCGTCGCCCGTGCCCCCAATCGGGCCATGTATTACGCGCTGGGCTACCAAGAATCCGATTTTGATAATCCCATGATAGGCGTGGCCAATGGCCACTCCACCATTACGCCCTGTAACAGCGGCCTGCAACGCCTGGCTGACGCCGCCATCGATGCGATTCGTGAATCGCGAGCCAATCCTCAGGTATTCGGCACGCCCACCATCTCTGATGGCATGTCCATGGGCACCGAGGGAATGAAATATTCCCTGGTCTCGCGCGAGGTGATTGCCGACTGCATTGAAACGGCGGTTCAAGGGCAGTGGATGGATGGCGTAGTCGTCATCGGAGGGTGCGATAAAAACATGCCCGGCGGCATGATCGCGCTGGCCCGTACCAACGTCCCGGGTATTTATGTATACGGCGGCACCATCAAGCCCGGCCATTACCACGGCAAAGACCTGACCATCGTCTCAGTGTTCGAGGCCGTGGGCGAGTTCACCATGGGACGCATGAACCAAGAGGATTTCAAGCAAATCGAAAAATGCGCGATCCCGGGTTCGGGATCCTGCGGCGGGATGTACACCGCCAACACGATGAGTTCCGCCTTCGAGGCGTTGGGCATGAGCTTGCCGTATTCCAGCACGATGGCCAACGAAGACGACGAAAAAGTCGTTTCCGCAGCCGAGTCGGCCCGGGTTCTGGTCGATGCCGTGCGACGTGGCGTGCGTCCGCGCGACATCATTACTCGCGAATCCATCGAAAATGCCGTGTCCGTCATCATGGCCACGGGCGGTTCCACCAACGCGGTCCTGCATTTTCTGGCCATCGCGCATGCGGCCGAGGTCCCGTGGACGATTGATGACTTCGAGCGTATCCGGCGCCGTGTTCCCGTTATTTGCGATTTAAAGCCTTCCGGCCGCTACGTTGCGACCGATCTGCATCGTGCTGGCGGAATTCCGCAGGTCATGAAACTTCTGCTGGACGCGGGATTGCTGCATGGTGATTGCATCACCATTACCGGCAAAACTATTGCGGAAACTTTGGCTGACGTTCCTGCGGTGCCTCGTTCAGATCAAGATGTAATTCGGCCGATAGACCGTGCGCTGTATCCGCAGGGGCATCTGGCCATTCTCAAGGGCAACTTGTCTCCCGAGGGGTGCGTCGCCAAAATTACCGGACTGAAAAATCCCGTCATTACCGGGCCGGCCCGCGTTTTCGATTCCGAAGACGAGGCCATGACAGCCATCATGGACCGCCGCATCCAACACGGCGACGTTGTTGTCATCCGTTACGAGGGGCCCAAAGGCGGTCCGGGAATGCGCGAAATGTTGGCGCCTACCTCCGCATTGATTGGCCAAGGCTTGGGCGAGACCGTAGGTTTGATCACCGATGGCCGTTTCTCTGGCGGAACCTGGGGCATGGTTGTCGGGCATGTGGCTCCCGAGGCCTATGTTGGCGGGCCGATCGCCCTCATTCGAGAGGGCGACTCAGTTACCATCGACGCTCATCAGTTGCTGCTGCAGCTCAACATTTCTGACGAAGAATTGGCGGCGCGCCGAAAAGCCTGGGTCCAGCCCAAACCACGGTACACCCGGGGAGTGCTGGCTAAATTTGGCAAATTGGCCAGTACAGCCAGCCGAGGAGCGGTGACAGACGCCTTTGAACCCTGACGATTCGCTTCGAGATTTAGGCTCAGGCCCGGGTCGCCACGCAGTTGTGCGAAAGGGGGCGGGAGTTAGGAGGCCGGCAGCCGGAATCCAGGAAGCCAGAAATCCGGGAATGCCAGGAAGCTAGGAGCTAGGAGCTAGGAGCTAGGGACTGGGAGCTAGGATGTCGCGGTTTCGCGATTTCGGTGTGTTTTTCAAACTTGAGACAGTACGGATGTATGTAACGACAAGCAGGACGGCCGCCATTGTTTTCGGCCTATGGGCAATCATCGTGTCCCCCATTGGCGCGCAAGCGGCCGATCAATCCACAGGCGAGGCCTTGGCGCAAAGCAAAGCCTGTATGGCGTGTCACCAAGTCGACAGCAAGCGGGTAGGGCCGCCGTTGCGCAGCATCGGGGAACGATATGCCGCGGCGGGCGAGGGCGACGCCATGGTGCAGTATCTGGCGGGCAAAATCCGTTCCGGCGGACGAGGCGTGTGGGGGGCCGTACCGATGCCGGCGCAACCGCAGGTCAGCGAAGAGGATGCTCGCACCTTGGCCGAGTGGGTGCTATCCCTGGCGCCGGCTAAATCAAAGTAGTTTCGGCACTTGGCCGTGCAGGTCAAATAGGCCTCGTCAGATCACGGGGCCTGCTCGACGCGAGCAGCTCGCCGTTTTATCCATATATGTCACAAGCCCACGCACGAGCGGGTCTGCCTTCATGGCTTCCCGTCTTTGGCGTGCGAATGGGCCCGTCTGTATTGCCATGGCCGGCATCTCAGACTAGCTCGGTCGTTATGCCTTTATATATAGCGGCCCGTCTCCATATCTGTCCCTCTATCTATATATAGAGCAGCGGCCCATTCCTATCTACTATCTATATAGTAGATAGCAGCGGCAGAGAAATGCCTATTGAACAAGGAATCATGATCATGTCGGAATCCACATCTTCTTCGGTTACCGAGGTCGCCATCCTGGGCGGGGGCTGCTTCTGGTGCGTCGAGGCCGTCCTTGAGGATTTGCGCGGCGTCGTCAGTGTGCTGCCCGGCTATAGCGGCGGCCATGTCGATCACCCCTCGTACGAACAGGTCTGCGGCAAAGCCACTGGCCATATCGAAGTCGCCCGCGTCGAGTTCGATCCCTCAGTGTTGTCCTATGCCGACCTGTTGCGGGTATTCTTCGCCACGCACGATCCGACCACTCCGGGGCGTCAGGGCAATGACGTGGGGCCGCAGTACGAGTCCGCCATCTTTTGGCAGAACGAGACCCAGCGCGAGCAGGCTCAGGCCGTCATTGCCGAAGTCGATGCGCAGCATATTTATGATGCGCCTATTGTGACCCAGCTGCGCGAGCCCGCCACATTTTGGCCCGCAGAGGACTATCACCGTAATTATTTTGAGCTGCACCCCGAACAAGGCTACTGCCAATTCGTGATTGCGCCAAAGGTCGCGAAATTCCGTAAACAGTTCAGTGATCGACTGAAAAAACAGGGTTAATACACATCTTTCACAGGGGACGACCGGCTTTTTAGCCTCTCGTCCCCAATTTTTTTAGAAATTTTAGAAAAAAGTGCCGGTATCGCCGTAACGGCTTTGTAATGTGTGCTATAGTCTCGCTCCTTCGCTGCTTGAACACGAATTCAGACGAAACGCAGTTTCAGACGAGACGGATTCAGGCGGTGGGGCCGAAGTGGTAACGCAGTAAATTC
>Ga0182743_1001337_pt1 | contig 24386 bp, 21 predicted proteins | sample eDN3rd30CKraftOP_FD_128522 | JGI IMG/M metagenome (GOLD analysis project Ga0182743, IMG submission 128522) | Enriched Organic Plus compost microbial communities from Emeryville, California, USA - eDNA 3rd pass 30_C Kraft OP (version 2) (version 2) ... | reverse complement strand
GAACAGGATCGGCGGACGCACGCAGCGCGATCCGTAGGACTGGACCCAGCCATAGCGCGTGAAGGCGAAGCCCGAGAGCTGCTCGCCGAAATATTGCACCATGTCGTTGCGCTCGAACTCGCCATGCACCAGCACGTCGAGACCGATCTCCTCCTGCCAGCGGACGGCACGGGCCGTCTCCTCGCGGAGAAATTTCTCGTAATCGGCATCGCTCATCTCGCCCTTGGAATGGGCGGAGCGGGCCTTGCGCACCTCGCTGGTCTGCGGGAAGGAGCCGATGGTCGTCGTCGGGAATGCCGGAAGATTGAAGCGCTTGCGCTGCGCCTTGGCGCGGGTCGCGAAATCGCTCTTGCGCTTGGCCATGTCCGGCGTGACGGCGGCGAGGCGCTTGGTGACGGCAGCATCGTGCACCTTCGGCGAGGACTTTCGCGCCTTGACCGCGGCTTCGGAGGCGGCAAGCGTCTCGCGCACAGCGGCACGGCCGTCGCTCAGCGCCTTACCGATGGTCGCCAGCTCCGCCATCTTCTGCAACGCGAAGCACAGCCAGCTCTTAAGATCGGCATCGAGACCGGTCTCGATCGAGACGTCGTAAGGCACGTGCAGCATCGAGCACGAGGACGCGATCTGCACATGGTCCGTGCCGCGCCGCGCCACCACCGGTTCCAGCCGGTCGAGAACCGACGACAGGTCGGTGCGCCAGATGTTGCGGCCGTCGACCACACCGAACGACAGGACCAATCCATTGGGAGCCTTCGCGAGAACCTGGTCGAGCTGATCGCGTCCTCGGACCAGATCGACGTGGAGGCCGGCGACCGGCAGCGAAACGGCGGTGTCGAGATTATCGCCCAGCCCGCCGAAATAGGTGGCGAGCATGATCTTCAGTTCGGGCAGCGCGTGGGCGATGCGCTCGTAGGTTTGCTTGAGCGCCTCGCGGTCGGCGTCGGCGAGATCGAGAACCAAGCAAGGCTCGTCCATCTGGACCCATTCTGCGCCATTGGCATGCAAGCGGCGCAGAATATCGATGTAGACCGGCACGAGCTGCGGCAGGAGCTTGAGCGGATCGAAGTCCGGCGTCGAGCTCTTGGCGAGCTTGAGATAGGTCACGGGGCCGACCAGAACCGGCCGGGTCTGATAGCCGAGCGTCTTGGCCTCGAGATATTCGTCGAGCGGCTTGGTGGAGGCCAGCTCGAAGGTTTGATCGGGACCGACCTCAGGCACCATGTAGTGGTAATTGGTGTCGAACCATTTGGTCATCTCCTGGGCCGGCGCGCCCTTGCCGTGGCCACCGTGGTTGTGGCCATGGGCGCATCCCTCGTCCGCGGCAGCGCCTTGCGAGCCCCGCGCCATGGCGAAATAGGTGGCGAGCGGCACCTTGCCGCCCGTCCAGCCATAGACGGCCGGAATGGCGCCAACCATGACGCTGGTGTCGAGCACCTGATCATACATCGAGAAGTCGTTGGACGGGATCACGCTCACGCCCAGCTTCTTCTGGCGCTCCCAGTTCGCGGCCCGCAAGTCGGCCGCAATCTTCAGCAGGGCTGCCTCGTCGGACTTGCCCGACCAGTAGCTTTCGAGCGCGGCTTTCAACTCGCGGCGTGGTCCGATGCGGGGCGTACCGAGGGTGGCGACAGCAATGGAAGAACGAGACACGGCGTACCTCTTGGTTGAGGGCGAGACGGCGAATGCCGGGTCTTTCGTTTCAAGACCGCCAAGCATCCCGGAGCCGCCAAGCCCGAGGACATCATTTCGTGCCGAAGTCGGAATCCAGCGCCTGAAAAGAGCCTTGAGCCCCACTGCGAAGGTCCTATGGCCTTCCTCGACAAATCTTGATCACCCGACAAAGCAGTGGGCAAGAACGCTCGATCAGTGGGCAACTCGAAGGTTTTCAGGGCTCAAAATTAAAACGCGACCAGCTTCGGCCCACTATCTATGGGCCGCATCCCATGCCATGTCAACAGAGATATAAAGAAATCTTTATGTCTCTATGTCTTTATATTGTCACGCTTCGGTGTCACCCGAACCGCGATCCTGCCCGTAAAATTGGGTGCCGATGACGATGGGATCGCGTCCCCGGCTGCGCCGGTGCTGGTTGGTGTCGCGCAGCGAATAGACGCAGCCACAATATTCCTGCTGGTAAAAACCCTCGCGCTTGCTGATCTCGATCATGCGCGCGGCGCCGCCGCCCTTGCGCCAATTGAAGTCCCAATAGCTCAAGCCTTCGTAGGGCGCGGCGGCGCGATGGCCGCAATCGTTGATCTGCGCCATGTTCTTCCAGCGCGAGATACCAAGCGACGAGGTCATCACCGGAAAATCGTGCTCATGGGCATAAAGCGCCGTGCGCTCGAACCGCATGTCGAAGCACATGGTGCAGCGGATGCCACGTTCGGGCTCCCACTCCATTCCCTTGGCGCGGGCGAACCAATTGTCCTTGTCATAGTCCGCGTCCACGAACGGCACATTGTGCTGCTCCGCGAAGCGTACGTTCTCCTCCTTGCGCAGCAGATATTCGCGCTCGGGGTGGATGTTCGGATTGTAGAAGAAGATCGTGTAGTCGATCCCCGAAGCCAGCATCGCCTCCATCACCTCGCCGGAGCATGGCGCGCAGCACGAATGCAGCAGCACCTTCTTCTGCCCATCGGGTGGGACGAGTTGAGGTCGATCCTTGGGAGTCATGTGCAGCACTCTGTCAGTTGGGGCAGGCAAGATCCGGATTTATTGGGCAGCGTCCGGGAGAACGGTCTTGACGATGGCGGCGTCCAGCGCCTCGTAGTCCCCGAGCCCGATCAGATCGTAAAGCTCGGCCCGGGTCTGCATCTGGTCCAGCATCGCCTTGGTCGCACCATCGCGGCGAATGGTGGCATAAAGGCGTTGCTGCGCCTTGTTGGCCACCCGCAGCGCCGACACCGGCCAGATCACGATGGAATAACCCATCGCCTCGAATTCCGAAGCCGTGAAGAACGGGGTGCGGCCGAACTCGGTCATGTTGGCGAGCAGCGGAACGCCGGGCATTCGGCTTGCGAACTCGCGGAACATCTCGGCCGTCGTCAACGCCTCCGGGAAGATCGCGTCGGCGCCAGCCTCCCTATAGAGCTTGGCCCTCGCCACCGCGCCGTCAAGGCCTTCGCTCGCCGCCGCATCGGTCCGCGCGATGATGTAGAGGTGGCGCCGCGCCCGCGCCGCAGCCGCCACCTTCGCCGCCATGTCGTGGGCATCAGCCAGCCGCTTGTCATTGAGGTGGCCGCATTTCTTGGGCAGCAATTGATCCTCGATATGCACGGCGCCCGCGCCCGCATCCTCGAAGGTGCGAACCATGTGCATGACGTTGAGCGCCTCGCCGTATCCCGTATCGCCATCCACCAGCACCGGCAGGCCGCTCGCCCGCGACACCTGGCGGATGAAGAACGCCACTTCATCCACGGTGATGATGCCGAGATCGGGCAGACCCATCGAGGCCGTCATCGCCGCGCCGGAGAGATACAGCGCCTCGAAACCGGCCGCCTTGGCCTGAAGCGCGGCCATGCCGTTGTGGGCGCCGGGCGCCTGGACGATGCCACCGCGCTCCATCAAAGCCCGGAAACGCAAGCCTGCCGGCTCAATCGGGAGATCGGAGGCGATCAGATAGGGCATCGGTGCAACTCCTCAGCGGTCCGAAGAGGTCCGCTTTTCGATGGGCACGAAGACCCGGTTCTCCGGGCCGATGTAATTGGCGGTCGGGCGGATGATCTTGTTGTCCTGGCGCTGCTCGATGATATGCGCCGCCCAGCCCGAGGTGCGGGCGATCACGAACAAGGGCGTGAACATCAAGGTCGGCACCCCCATCATGTGGTAGGAGACCGCGCTGAACCAATCGAGATTGGCGAACATCTTCTTGGCGTCAGCCATCACGGATTCGATCCGGTCGGCGATCTCGAACATCTTCATCGAATCCGCCTCCTCGGACAGGCGGCGGGCGACATCCTTGATCACCCGGTTGCGCGGATCGGAGACCGTATAGACCGGATGGCCGAAGCCGATCACGACCTCCTTGGCGGCGACGCGGCGCCGGATGTCGGCCTCCGCCTCGTCGGCATCGGCGTAGCGGTTCTGGATGTCGAACGCGACCTCGTTGGCGCCGCCGTGCTTGGGCCCGCGCAGCGCGCCGATGGCCCCGGTGATCGCCGAATGGATGTCGGAACCGGTGCCGGCGATGCAGCGCGCGGTGAAGGTCGAGGCGTTGAACTCGTGCTCCGCATAGAGATTGAGCGAGGTGTGCATCGCCCGCACATGGGAGCGGCTCGGCGCCGCGCCATGGAGAAGATGCAGGAAGTGACCGCCGATGCTGTCGTCGTCGGTCTCGACCTCGATGCGGCGGCCGTTGTGCGCATAATGATGCCAATAGAGCAGCATCGAGCCGAGCGAGGCCATCAGCCGGTCGGCGATGTCGCGGGCGCCCGGATGGTTGTGGTCGTGCGCCTCGGGCAGGACGCAGCCGAGCGCGGAGACGCCCGAGCGCATCACGTCCATGGGATGCGCCGCCGCCGGCAGCGCCTCCAGGCCCGCGCGCACCGCGGCCGGCAGGCCCCGCAGCGCCTTCAGCTTGGCCTTGTAGGTGGCGAGCTCGGGCAGTGTCGGCAGGCTGCCGTGCACCAGGAGATAAGCGATCTCCTCGAACTCGCAGGTCTCGGCGATGTCAAGAATATCGTAGCCGCGATAATGCAGATCGTTGCCGGTGCGCCCCACCGTGCAAAGCGCGGTGTTGCCCGCCGCAACGCCGGAGAGAGCGACGGATTTCTTTGGCGGCGCGTTGGAAACGGGGGCGGTCTGCTCTGCCATGCTCTCTCTCCTGTGAACTCTTCAAGCGCGCCAGTCGAAGATGCCGGCGGCGGCGGGCGGTCCGAGCCGGGCCGGATCAACGGTGAAGGTCAATCCGCCAAGGTCGGCGGCTTTCAGCTCCGGCAGGCGCTCCACCAGGCCGAGGAAGCGGTCCTGCTCCGCCGGTGCGATGATGCCATCCGCCAGCGTGCGGAACTTGGCGACATATTGCTCGCGCGCGAACGGCCGCGCGCCCAGCGTATGCGCATCGGCCACCGCCATCTCGTCCTCGATCGTCGAGCCGTCCTCCAGCGTGATGACGACACGGCCGCCGAACGCCAGCTCCTTCGGATCGCGGCTGTGATAGCGGCGGGTCCATTGCGGATCCTCGACCGTGGACACCTTGTGCCACAGCGCGACCGTCTCCGGCCGGTTCGCGCGCTCGGGCGCATAGGAGCGCTCGTGGTGCCAGCCGCCGTCCTCGAGCGCGACCGCGAAGATGTACATGATGGAATGGTCGAGGGTCTCGCGGCTGGCCTTCGGGTCCATCTTCTGCGGATCGCCCGCGCCCGTGCCGATCACGTAATGGGTGTGATGGCTGGTGTGGATGACGATGCTCTTGATCTTGGACAGATCGCCGGCCTGTTCGCGAACCTTCGGCCCCATGCGCCGCGCCAGATCGATCAGCGCCTGGCTCTGATATTCGGCCGAGTGTTCCTTGGTGTAGGTCTGGAGGATCGCGCGCTTGGGCTCGCCCTTTTCGGGCAGCGGCACCCTGTATTCGGCCTTCGGTCCCCCGAGCAGCCAGGCGATGAATCCGTCCTCGCCCTCCCAGGCCGGCGACGGCGCGCCCTCCCCGCGCATCACGCGATCCACCGATTCGATGGCCATCTTGCCGGCGAAGGCCGGCGCATAGGCCTTCCAGCTCGAAATCTCGCCCTTGCGCGACTGGCGCGTCGTGGTGGTCACATGCAGCGCCTGCTGCACCGCCTGGTAGACGGTCTCGGCATCGAGCCCAAGCGCGGTGCCGATGCCCGCCGCCGCCGAGGGGCCCAGATGCGCGATATGGTCGATCTTGTGCTCGTGCAGGCAGATGCCGGTGACCAGATCGACCTGGATCTCATAGCCGGTGGCCAGACCGCGCACGAGGGACGCGCCGTCGAGCCCGCAATGCTGCGCCACCGCCAGGACCGGCGGGATGTTGTCGCCCGGGTGCGAATAGTCCGCGGCCAGATAGGTGTCGTGGAAGTCCAGCTCGCGCACCGCCACGCCGTTGGCCCAGGCCGCCCATTCCGGCGACACGCGGCGCCCGGCGTCCATCCCGAACAAAGTCGCCCCCGGCGCGTAGGGATGCGCCACAGCCTGCGCCCGCGCGCTCGCCACCGGGTGGCGCGCCAGCGACGCCGCCGCCACCGCCGCATTGTCGATGATCCGGTTGCCGATCATCTCCACCACCGCAGGCTCAACCGGAACCGGATCGACCGCCACCTCCGCGATCTTCCAGGCCAGTTGATCGGCGCGGGACAAATTCTCGGCAGACTTATGCCGGCGGACAGAATGCAGATTCACGGCGAACGCTCTCCTCAATAGACAACGGGAAAAATGCAGCAACAGCACCGCGATCAATGCGAAGAGACTGGCAAGCGACGGCGGCCGGGAATGCCAAGGTCGCAGTCCAGCCGCCGATTTGCGCTAACGTAAGGCGGCCGGCCGCGATCAGCGTCTCACCGGGGGCTGTTCGACCCGCTTCCGCTTCGGTTAGACATGGCCGTATTTGTCCAGCGTATCGCTAAGGGACATACCCAACGCGAGGTCCTTGCGGATTTTGACCTCGTTGCCCGTGAGGGCCTCGGATCGTTCGAGGACCGGCAAGAGATGGGCGGAAGGGATGACGATGACACCGTCATCGTCGCCCAGGATGAAATCCCCGGGATGAACCACCATGTACGGGCTGGTTGCCCCACGCATGTATACAGGCTTCTGCCAGTCCATGACCTTCCAGCGGCCGATTGACTGAACAGGAGTTCGATAGCGGGCAAAGACGGGAAATCCATGCTCGCCCAGCCAGCGGATATCGCGGATTCCGCCGTCGATCACAGCGCCGCTGGAGCCGCGCTCCTTCATACCGAGGGCAATCAGCTCCCCGAAATAGCAGATGCCCTCGCCGTCGCCGCTCCAGACACTCACCTCGTCCGGCCCGATGCCCTGGCAGGCGGTCATCTTGTCCGCATCTCCTGTGCCCTCGTAGGGCATCATCTGTCCGCGGATGGTGTATGCGAAGCCAGCCACCTTGCCTGCGTGGGCGGGAAAAGGCTGGAATTCCGCTGAGAGCCCCTGGTTCGTCAAACCCAGCTCATCGAGAGCATCGGCAACGTTCGACGCATCCACAGCCAGAAAGCGGGAGCGAATCTCTTTTCGATCAATGGCAGGCGTCATCACGATGCTCCCTTCTATATGCTGGCGACCAGGCCTCCGTCGACGCGAAGCATCGATCCAGTGATGTAGGAGGCCTTCGTACTTGCGAGAAACGCGACGGCATCAGCGTATTCCTGAGGCTCGCCGTATCGTCTCATAGGAATGGTGGACACGCTGGTCGCGACAATGTCATCAAAAGGCCGCCCCTCGCGGGAGGCACGCATCTCGTCCAGTTGGCGAATGCGCGCGGTTGCGATTCGTCCTGGAACAATGACGTTGGCCGTCACTCCGTCGGCTGCGACCTCGCGCGCCAGGGTCTTAGACCAGCCGACCAAGGCCGACCGCAGCGCGTTGGACAGACCCAGATCAGGGATCGGAACGATCACGCCTGAAGATGTGCTGGTGATGACCCGGCCCCAGCCGCGCTTCCGCATCCCGGGAAGCACCCGATCAGTGACCTGAGTGACCGAAAGCACCATCATCTGAAAATATTTGGTCCAGCTCTCGGCGCTCACTCCACTCATCGGGCCGCCGGGAGGACCGCCCGTGAGATTCACGAGAATGTCGATGGTGCCCAGTTCGCGCTCGGCGTCGTTGACCATCGTCTCCAACTCGGCGGCATTGCCGAGATCCGCGACAAAGCTCCGGGCCGCTCCGCCGCCTTTCACTATCGAATCTGCGACCCGCTTCAGCGACGCCTCGTCGCGATCAGTCAAAGCAACACGCGCACCCTCGCGGGCGAGCGTTTCGGCGATCGCCTGACCGAGCCCGCCTCCCGCTGCGAGAACCAGCGCACCTTTTCCTGTTAAACCCAAATCCATTATGTTCCCACCTTCATCGGAGCCGTCATCCGCCGAAGCGCCGCTAGCGCGCTAAGCGGCGTGATCCGGCCAGTCTTAGGATTGTCGCTCGGCACGTTGCGGATCGTCATTTCAAAACTGGCGGAGTCCGCATCAACCCAGATTTCGTGCATGTTGCGCTCGATCTGGGGATCCACCCAGATTTCCAGCACGGTCCGATCCGGGCCGATACCGGCAAGCGACAGCGCCACCGCGACATTCAAATTCGCCGGAAAGCCGCTTGCCGCTTCCCGTGCGCTGCCTTCGAACACCTTCGTCGGAGCCGATACCGTCGAAATGTCGATGTTGTTCGCCACCAAATAAGGGGCGCCCATCAATCCCTTGATTGGCTTGGTGGTCTTCATCCGCACGCTGGCAATCTCACCCTCGGCCGCGGCAGCAACGGCATCGAGGCCAAGAAGCGCGCCCGTCGGAACGATGATCTGGCCACCCTCGCGCTCGGCCAATGCAACCAAATCCGGCGCGTCAAGCAATGCGCCCACACTCAGGATCATGACCTTTTTGCCAGCCTGCAGCATCGGCCGGGCAATCTCCGGCATCGTTGCGGCCGGCGCGCATTCGATTGCCAAGTCGGCCAAGCCGGGCATTTCGGTCAAGGGGACGATAGGCGCAACGATACGTCTATCGTCCAGGAACATCTGGGCCTTGGACCGGTCACGCGCTGCCACCGCCACCAGTTCGACGCCCGGCACCGCACCGCCGGCGAGTCTGGCGGCCATCACGCGCCCGATCGCACCAAGACCCGCGACCGCGACCCGCAAGCGGCCTCCATTGCCGTTCATCAGACGCCCCACTTAAGCGTCTTTGCCGGCGGGTGCGACATCCTTTACCGCCCCACGCCATCCGTTGGCCGTGACGTCGAAGACCACACCTTCCGGAGTTTTGTACTTGACCTCGTAGAACACGTTCGGATCCTTCTCGAAACGACCGGTCATATAGCTGCCACCCGCCGCTGTGATCTTCCGATCGGCCTCCTCGGCATCATCGACCCAGACACCGAAGTGAATGATGCCCTCGTAATCCTTATGAGCCTCGAATCCCGGAACCGGCTCATCGCCAAAATTCAATAGCGCGACGTTGATTGTTCCATCGGTCATGTAGACGCCGCGCATGGCGCTTCCTGCGCGCGTCATGCCGAATGCTTGCTCAAAGAAGCGGGCCGCCCCTTCGGGATCCTTCACAGCGATCGCGATATGCCGCAGCTTACCCACGTGGCTTCTCCATATTTTCTGGTTCCATCGGTGGGCAACGGTCCTTGAACACCGCACCCCCGTCGCTTAAACATCATTTTGTGCACGCATACAACGTTATTGTATACATATAAGTGATCTTGTACATAATCTTTGTGTCCCGCAAGGTGCGCGACTTGAAACATCCGAGGCGCCCCAGCCACGCCTGGGATCAATGTAATGAGCCGCGCTTACCGGCGGCCAATATGAACATTAGGAGGTCATCTTGAACGGTGTGGCAGTAATCGGGGCTGGCCCCGTCGGAGTGATATGCGGGCTGGCTCTTGCTCAAAATGGAATCCCGGTTGTCATCTTCGAGAAGGAGCCCAAGCCTCTCGTCGATCAGCGGGCGGCATCGATCCATCCTCCGACGCTCGAAATGTTGCACAAGCTCGGGGTGTACGAAGAGATTCTTTCTAAAGGGCTGGTATCCGCCATCTATCGCTTCCACGATCGTCTGACTGACAGCGTGGTTGCGGAGTTCGATCTCAACGATCTCAAAGACGAATTCCAGTTCCCATTCGTCCTGCAATACGAGCAGTACAAACTCACTGACTCGGTCAGCGCAATGTGCCGGGACCGATCGGATATCGTTTTCCATTTCGGCCACGAGTTGATCGACGCCAAGCAGGACTCTGACAGCGTCACGATCCAGGTCAAAGGCCCGGACGGAATCGAGCAAAGACAGTTCGACTATCTCATCGGATGCGACGGCGGACGAAGCACGGTCCGGAAGCTGAGCGGGATCGAATTTGAGGGCTTCACCTATCCGGAGCGTTTTATAAAGATTGCCACGCATTTTGACTTCGGAAAGGCCAGCTCGAACATCGTCTATCGGAACTACTTTTCCGATCCTGACGAATGGTGCAACCTTTTCAAGGTACGAGGCCAGACAGAGGATGGCCTATGGCGAGCCATCATGCCTGTAAAAGCGGATGAAACCGACCAACAAGCGCTGGAACCCGATGCGATCGAAGAGCGACTCCAACGGCTGTATCCGAACCAAGGGCGCTTTGAGATCGAATACGTCAACATTTACGATGTCCACCAGCGGGTTGCCAAAACCTTCAGATCCGGCCGCATTCTGTTGGCCGGCGACAGCGCTCACGTCAACAATCCGATCGGCGGCATGGGAATGAACGGGGGAATTCACGACGCGATCAATCTCGCCGAGAAACTCACTCGTGTTTTGAAGGGAGAGGACGATCGCTTGCTCGACGCCTACGACAGGCAGCGACGCCACGTCGCCATCGAATACGTGCAGGCCCAAACAATCAACAACAAGCGCCTCCTCGAAGAGCGCGATCCGAGCGTGAGACAGCGCAACCTCGACGAACTGCGGCAACTCGCGGACGACCCTGATCGGTCGCGATCCTATATGCGCCGGGCATCATTGCTGGAAAGTCTGAAGAGCGCCGCCGCTATCGAGTGATGATTGACGACATGCTTGAACAATGCGGAAGCAGCCATGACAAAAAGACCCTCCCCGCAGTGAGGGTCAGTTGTCGATTTCAGGTTGCTTAAAAAAAGCCCCACCCAGTTCAAACAATCTGATCCTGAGCTGAGCCGCCCGAGACATACTTAGCGCGGGCGGCACGCTCATCATCAACAGTGGATATCCCAATCGACAGGACAGGTTTATCCAGCCCAAGCCCGGCACCGCTTGCGCCGGGCCATGATTGAGCCTTCGCGGAGACAAGAGGGCTTCCTATTCGCTGCTATTTTGTCTTCATTTCCTTGATGATCGCAGTCCAGGTCGCGGCATCATTCTGGATGATCTTTCTGAACTCAGCCGGCGTGTTCTTCACTGTCTCCACGCCGATTTTAGCCACCCGGTCACGAAAAGCTGGGTCCTGCTCCGCCTCCATCAGCACCTTGGAGATGGCATCAATCACGGCTTGAGGCGTGCCGGCTGGAGCCAGAAGCCCGTTGTACGTGACCACCGGCGGCGTGCCCTTCAAGGTTTCTGTGATGGCCGGAACGTCAGGCATCTGCGCTGAACGCTCAGAGTTTGTAACGGCGAGAGGCTTTACCTTCTTCGATTCAAGATAAGGCTTGATCTCAACCGGCGAGGCCGACAGCATCACCACATGCCCAGCCATCATGTCGTTGAACGCAGGCGCTACCCCCTTATAGGGAACGTGAATCATATCGATGCCGGCACTTCGCAGAAAGATGGTCGATGAAAAATGCGTCATACTGCCGGTGCCAGCTGATCCGAAAGGCAGCTTTCCCGGCTGCTTTTTGATGTATTCAATAAAGCTGGACAGGGTGGTTCCGGGAAAGTCTCCCCGCACCGTGATCACAAACGGTGTCGCACCGACGGCAGCTATCGGCGCGAAATCTTTCGTCGCATCGAAGGTCACGCTCGAATTGGTCAGCGGAGCGGTGGTAATCTGAAAGATCGGCGAAAATAGAAGCGTGTAGCCGTCAGCTTGCGATTTAAGAACATGGTTGGCAGCGACAACGCCGGCGGCGCCAGGGCGGTTTTCGACGATGAAGGATCCCTTCAGCTTTGAGCTGAGCCGTTCCGCCGTCAACCGCGCCAGAATGTCGGTAATACCTCCTGCTGAAAACGGCACGATCAGCGAAACAGGCCGGTCCGGATACGCCGCATGTGCCGAAGCGGGCACAAACCATCCGGCAACAAGAGCGACTGAAGTCCATCGGAACAACATTGCTTTCAGCATTTCCAAGCCTCCATCTTGAGTTTATGAACCAGAGAATGCCGAACCGGAGCACATCTCGTGCCACAAGCGGAAATGCGCGAGCGTCCAAACCATATTCAGACGCCCCCGTATGATTTGACCTCCGTCGACAACTCTGAATGACGCTTTCAGAAACTTTACGCTGATATCTCGACGAGCACCGATCGGCTCGAGCACTTTCGAAAAGGCCGGCCATCGGAATCCATGTCCGATGCCGAGTTTTACTTCTTCGCCGCTTTTGCTTTTGCTGACCGAGGTCCGAAAGGCTCCGGCTGAAATGGACCGTCTCTCTTGTCGAGATACGCCTTCGGACCGTCGCGGGAGAGTGTCTCAAAGAGATCCTGCCAAAATTCGTCGTGGGAAGCATAGATCAGGGTTCCGAGCGCGCCTTCGAGCAGCATTCCCGCCTGCAAACCGGCCGCCTGGATACCAAGCATTGCCACCGCTTTGTTCAGCCTGGTCGACGGCTCGGGAAGCAGCGCCATCCGCTCGGCCATCGCCTGGCACCGCTGCATCAGTTCATCATGGGGAACGATCTCGTTGATCGCTCCGATCCGAAGCGCCTCGTCGGCGTCGAAATGATCTCCGGTCAAGGCGTAACTGTTGGCGACCTTCCATCCGCACAGAGACGCCAGCAAGAAGCTCGACGATGACGTGTGCCGGGTTTCCGGCTGCCCGAAAACCGCCTGATCAGACGCGATCGTGACATCACTGGCCAGCGTGTAGAAAAATCCGATGCCGAAGGCCCAGCCGTTTACAGCGGCGATGATCGGCTTCTTCAAGCGCCACATATGGGAAAAATCCAGCAAGCGCCTTTCGATCCGACTATAGGAATATTTCAGATACTCGGCATGGGTTCGGCCGTGCGGATCCTGCGCCTTCCGACCATTCGCGAGCGGGGCCTGGTCATGCCCCGTGCAAAATGCCTTTCCCGCGCCGGTGAGAATGATAGCCCGAACACCGGGATCCTCATCGGCCTCGTCAAACGCCCGGTGGAGCTCGATTTCCAAGCGCTCCGATAGGGAGTTTAGACGCTCCGGACGATTGAGGGTGATGGTCACCACCTTGTTTGTCACCGAGTAAATCAAATCATGGTACTTCATCCATCTCCCCTACGCTGCATAACGAAATAGCGGCTTCGTCTTGGATCGATCCCTTTTGTTTTGAATCAAACCGCCAGAGCCACTTTCTTTTCGACCCGCGAAACAAGCTTCGCGAGGTCGACAACGAAGCGCTCATGCGTGCCCTCGCAGATCAACTCCGCGTCATCCGAACACCGAACCTTGAACAGCAACTTCCGACTCGCCACCTTAACCAGTTCAACGTGGATCTCGACGTTCATTCCCACCGGCGTCGCAGCCAGATGACCGATATCGACCCTGGTCCCAACCGACACCTGTCCCTTTTCGAGATAAGGAGAGATCGCCTCCATGCAGGCCCATTCCACAGCCGCGACCAGAAATGCCGTCGCAAACACCGGAGGCATCTCGGCAAAGCTTGGAAAGCTCTCGGCCATCGAGGGGACGGTCAATGCCTTGGTCACGCGAACCTTCTCTACATGGAGAAGCCCTGGGCCCAGTTTTTGGCTAGCCATTATCCCCTCTCAGACTTCAAGGACTATATCGACAGCGACCGCCCGACCGTCGGCCGTCAACATCACGGGATTGAGATCCAACGCCTTGAACTGACCAGCATGACGGCTCGCAAACTGACTCACCGCCGCGGCCAAGCGGGCGAACGCGCGCCGGTCGGAGGGAGGCTGTCCGCGCACCCCATTCAGCAATGCGGCGCCTTTCAGCCGAGAAAGCATATCGAGCACCATACCTTCATCGACCGGAACCATCTCAGTGACGGATGAATCCAGGATTTCGATGAAGACGCCGCCGATCCCGACAGAAACAGTTGGACCGAAAATCGGATCGTGAAGAACCCCGATGAAGCACTCGACCGTTCCCTTGACCATCGGCTGGAGCAGGACGCCCTCAGGTTCAAACCCAGCTTTGCGCGCGTTGTTCAAGACCGAGTTGTAGGCATCTACAACGGTCGAGTCGGTGCCGCAGTTCACGACGACGCCGCCGATATCGCTCTTATGAATAAGACCCGGCGCCTCGACCTTAACGACGACCGGGCCTCCAAATTCTTGGAATGCCGCAATCGCGTTGGCTTCCGTATCGACCAACACAGCCTCGACTATATCCGCGCCGAAGGAAACCAGCCGCTCGCGGACACCCAGAAAATCGACCGGAAGGGGTTGAGCCGCCGTTTCGACGATGCTTCCGTCGAGACTTTGCGGTCGGCTAAGAAAGGCGTCCCGCAACCCCCGACGTCGAGGAAGATAGCGCAGGGCTCTCATGGAATTCTGGGTTCCCATAAGCAGCGGAATGCCAGCGCCATGAAGGATTGAGAGCACTTCAACGTCAAGTTTGCCGAACAGATGATTGTATTGATAGGCCACGATCACGCGTCCGGAGGACGTTACGGTTTGTGCCAGCGCGTTTGAGAAGCGTATCATCCGCGGATCTCCGCCTTGGGCGGAAACATACGAGGCAATCACGGGACGACCAGGGGTATCAAGGACTGCGTCGAGCAGTTTCGGTAACAGCGTGTCGTCCTCATACATCGCGCCGGTGCCGTCGATCGGGTTGTTGACGCTGCCGAAGGCCGGAAGCGCAGCTGCGATTTTTCTGTTGGTGGCCTCGCTGAGGGGAGCCAATGAAAAGCCGATATCTTCGAGCGTATCGGCACAAACAGCCGCGTTTCCACCGCTTCCCAAAATGACAACGGCCTCGTCGCCAACATCGGCCGTTGCCGGAATGTACGAGAACAGCTCCAGCGTCTCGACAAATTCGTCGTAGCTTTCGACCTGAACGATCCCGCAGCGGCGCAGAAAGGCAGCAAGAACATCACTGTTCTCAACCAGCGATCCGGTGTGCGACTGGACCATCGCACGACCGCGCGCGGATCGGCCGGTCTGCAATGCAACGATCGTCACACCGCGCTGATGAGCCCTTGCCGATACGGTCAACAGCCGCTGCGGGTCTGATAGAGATTCCAGAATGACCGCCAGCACTTGAACCCGGTCGTCTTCGACCAGATATTCCAGATATTCTTCGATCGTTAGCCCGACCTGGTTTCCGCACGAGATGACGTGACTGAAACCCAAGCGCCGAAATCCCATGAGCGGCATTAGAGCATTGGCGCCGAGGCCTCCGCTTTGTGTGATCAGAGCAACGTTGCCTTTGATCGGTTCGGCAGGAAAGATACCGCTATAGGCTGCGACCTGATCGTTCAGGTTCAGCACGCCCAAGCAATTGGGACCACAGATGGCCATGCCCGCATCGGAAAGACTCCGCAGACGGGCCGCCCGCTCAACTCCCTTTCCACCCTCGCCAAATCCAGCAGCAAGCACCACCGCAGCCTTGATGTCGTGGTCATATGCTTCCTCGAGGACCCTGACAGCCGCGTCCGCGCCGACTGAAACGACAACGCACTCGATATCGGGGGGGAGTTCCTTCACCGAAGGCACGCACTCGTACCCTTGAACCCGATCATAATTGGGGTTCACGCCATAGACGCGCCCCTCATAGCCGATGGACTTCAAGTTCCTGAGAACGGCGTTCGCCCGGTTGGCCTTTTGCGACACACCGACGACGGCAATGCCCTGTGGCCCGATCAGGCTTTTGATCTGTTTCGGCTTAGGCTTCGTCATAAGCAACCTAAATTCCGCGGATCGAGTGAACCCGGCTCAGGTCGGCATAGCGTATGCATATTATGCTTGATTGTATACCTAAAAGTTTTAAACTAAACACTCAAAGTCGAGGAGCGCTGGCGGTGCCATTCCCTCCCCGATCGGCTCCGCATGATGCACGCGATGAAACCATGCCTACTCACTGCAAAAGAGGAGCGCGGGCCTGAGTCTTCGCTCTAAAAGAGCGAACCTCATGAAAGTCTGCATTTTCGGCCTGGGTGCGATCGGTGGACATATAGCGGTCCGCCTCAGCCAAACGAACTGCACAGTTTCTGTCATTGCGCGCGGCGCTGTACTGGATGCCGTCCGGTCAAATGGACTGCGCCTTAAGACGGCTGACCGCGAAATGGTGGCTCACCCAAAAGCGACAAGCGACGTCGAAATGGTCGGCGTGCAGGATCTTGTCGTCGTATCCGTCAAAAGCACGGCGTTGCCAGCGATAGCGGCGAGCCTTCCTGCACTCGTGGGCCCGAAAACCGCGATAGCATTCATCGGAAACGGCTTGCCCTGGTGGTACCTCGCGGGGCTGGATGTTCCTTGGACCCATTGGTCACCTGGCGTTGCCGCGATCCTAAGCTCGATGCGAAAACATGTGGATATGCAGCGTGCCATCGGCATGGTCACCTATTCAGCCAACCATGTCGAACAACCTGGGACGATCATTAACAGCAGCGCAAAAAGCAACAGCTTTATCTGCGCTCCGGTTCATGAGCAGACATCTGCGCAATGCCGCCACCTCGTGCGGGCGCTGTGCGACGGCGGCGCCGTGGCACATCAAGAGCGAGATCTCTCGGTTCCGCTATGGAGGAAGCTTCTTACCAACATCGTGACTGGTCCATTGGGTGCGCTCACCGGTTTGACATCCGGCGAGATCCTGTCCAGCAGAGAACTACGACAAGTGGTCGAATGCGCGACCCGCGAAACGCAAGAACTGGCGCGGCTTTATGGCATCGGGGACATGCCGATCGATCCACAGCAGACGGCAACACGTCTTGCCCATCACAAATCCTCGATGCTGCAGGACTTTGAATCGGGCCGGCCGCCGGAACTCGCAACCTTGCTCGGCGCTCCATGCGATCTCGCACGGCTGCATGGATTGCCGACCCCCACCCTCAGCTGCTTGCATGCCCTGGCGACTGGCAAAGCCAAGGCGCTAGGCATTCTCCCGATTGATTACCGATAGCTTCAGTGTTGAGGCTTTAGGTGCCCAATTTCAGCCTATCCGCACCACGGTACGGCCACGAATTTTTCCCTCAAGTATCTTCGGGGCAGCGTCGAGGGCATCATCAAATTCGATGACATTTGTGATCGACGCGAGCTTGTCCCGATCCAAATCCTTTGAGATGCGCTCCCACAGTTTGATACGGCGCTGTTGAGGGCAATAAACACTGTTGATGCCAAGAAGCGACACCCCCCGCAGAATGAAGGGCGCCACCGTCATCGGCAGGTCCATTCCCTGCGCCAGGCCGCAAGCTGCGACGGCGCCGTCGGACATTGGTGACCAAAGAGGCCTCCGTTGTAACGAGGAGCGTATATCCGTCCGGCGCAGCTTTCGCCACGTGCGACGTCCCGATGGTACCTGCCGCCCCCGGCATATTCTGAACAACAAACGGTTGCCCGAACCGATGCGTGAGTTCCTGTGCCATCAGTCGTGCAAGGACGTCCGGCGACCCGCCGGCACCTTGCGCCACAACGATCCTGACTGGCCGCGTCGGATAATCTGTTTGAGCGAAGGCCGACGCAGCGCCGGCGATAGAAACCAATGACAGAAGCAAAGATGCCAGCTTTCTCATCGATCTTCCCCTCCCCTACCGTAGGTTTTGAGCGCCCTTTCCGAGCGAATCTCGATCACCCGGCCACGTTGCAGCTCGCTATTGATGCATACATACAAGCAAAATAATTTACAGAATTTCGTAAAAGATGTGCATGATATCCGATCATGCATACATTCTGCTGTCAAGCATCCGAAATGGGGAAAAGGCTTTGTGAGGCAGGTTTGGAAGCCGCTTTTCGGCCGAACCAGAGCGTCGATGGTTGGAGAGGCAGACGCGATGATCTTTCGTAGAAGGCGCGGTGATCAAACATCCATAATCTTCGGAAACGCGCTGCCTTGACGGTGTTCGAACCAAGGTGGAATGAATGGCGACGGCATTGGCCGGATTCCACGCGGCGATCGATACGAACAAGCATCAGCACCCACGATGAGTTCGCCGACGGGACTTCCTGGTCTTCGAAATGAAATTTCGAGTCCGACAACGCCCTCCGGCACCCAAATCGGTTGGGTTGCTCTTCAGCGAAGGTGTTGACCGGCGCTAACCAAAGCCGCCGCTCTGATAGCCATAACTTTCACGGAAAGCCGCTATGAATGTGAATCAGCCCCAGCAGGACCAAACGCAGACCACCGCGAGCCGCATCTATCAGGCGCTGGCGGACCAGATCATTTCTGGCTCCCTGGTTCCGGGACAGAAGCTCGAAGAGGTGGCACTGGCGACACGATTTGGCGCATCGCGAACTCCGGTACGGGAGGCTCTGCGCAAGTTGGCCGCGCGCGGACTCGTCGATTCGATTCCCCGTCGGGGGGTCGTGGTTGCGCGCATCGGGCTCGAAGAGCTCTCCGACATGCTGGAAGCGGAATGCGAGATGGAAGCCCTGTGCGCGCGGCTATCTTCTCAGAAGATGAGCGCGCTGGAGAAGCAACATCTTCAGCTAATCCACGATCGAGCCTGTGCGCTGGTAACCAAGGCAGACAGCTTCGTTGACTACACAGTGATCAACGAACAGTTCCATAATCTCGTCGCAGCAGGCTCTCGCAACAAAACCTTGATGGTCAGCGTAAGCGCGCTGCGGGACCGGCTGGCACCGTTCCGCCAAGCCCAATGGGACGAAATGAAGCCTCGCCTGATCCGCTCAACGGAAGACCATAGACACATCGTGAATGCCATCATGGAGGGCAATGCAGAGGCAGCCTATCTTGCAATGCGCGATCACAATGCCCGGCTGAGCACCGCTGTTCTGGTTCGGCTTCATGAGCAAGAAAACTTGCAAAATTCCTATCACGACATGCCTCAAGACCCAGCGCCAGCACATTCCAATCTGAAGATTCGCAGCTCGATATCGCCCGCACGCGGTTCACGATCCACCCAGAAGATTAAGCAGAAAACGAACAGCAAGCGCTGACGGATTGAAGCGAGAGGCTTTCAGCAAGCGATCCTGGACGAGAGCTCAATTCAAGCGGACATCTCTACAGGTGTTTGGCCAGTGTTGATTTCTCCGTAGCCGCACACCATTGGTGAAGGTTGTTGTCGCCGACATCCCCGCGTTTTTCGATGGAAACGGTCCAACTTTTGACCGCTTCGCATCCAGCCTTAATAAGCACAATGTCACGGAGACGCTGTCGATTCACCAGCCTCGCACCGCATTGCTTGACAGCAACGCGGTATCCTTGACGCTGCCAGTGCATTAAAAAGCACAAAAAAATGTCGTGTCGATAGACAGCTCTGCTGAAATCAGGCTTGGAAGCGTGACCACCGCATGGCCGGATTCTGCGGCATCTCCACATCCCGAACTTGTCGTCATGAACAAGATTTTTAAACTCACACAGAGGCTAGAGAGAATATGACGCGCATCGTCTCAGCAGGCGCAGTCTCCTGCGCACAGCCGGTCTCTGATCCGACTTGGACCTTCGCACGCGGCAAGATCCCAGAGGCGCGCGGCTGGATCGTGTGTACACGACTCATTCGATGGCGTTCCGTCAACCCAAGAGAATAGCTCGGCACCACTGAATGGATCGCTGGCCGCCCATGCAGCACTGCGATCGGCCCTCGGCATGACCTTTGGCGTATTAACACAGCCGGCAGTTTATAGTCAGGATCCATCGGTCATGCTTGCCGCCATCGACGATTCAGGCGGAGCCCTATGCGGGGTCGCAATCGCCGATTCGACCATCAGCGATGCGGTTCTTGAGCAGTGGCAGGCCCGCCGGCGTTCGCGGGCTGCGTTTCGCGGAGATGAGTTTACCCAATGGCGACGCCACAACCGCCGTCGCGACGATGGTCCCCGCCCCCCCGGCCGGTTCTCGACGATAACTGGCGACCCCCAGCGCTGGCTAAGTTGATCAGCCAGAAGCCGCATCACGACATCAGTCGGATCACCGGCAGAGAACGGCACGATGATTCGGACTGGCCCGTTGGGAAAATCGGCCGCGAACTGGGCAGGCCAGCGTCAACCTGCCTCTTGCCAGCAGCAATCGCCGGTTAACCGGGCTGGGTCTGCGAGGCCACGATGCCGAGACCGTCCCGGTTGTAGATGTCGTCCCGGAACTGCACCACGCCGTCCGGCGTCGCCCAGGCCGTGACATAGACCCAGTAAAGCGGTACCGGTCGGGCGATCCGCGCATCCTTGCGCTCACCGCTCTTGAGAACGGCGGCAACGTCCTCCGGACGCCAGTTCGGAGTTTCCGCGAGCAGCCAGTGCACCAACTCGCGGACGTTTTGCACACGCACGCAGCCGGAGGAATGGAATCGCATGTCCTCGCCGAACAGATTCCGCGCCGGCGTATCATGCATGTACACGGCATGCTTGTTCGGAAAGTTGATACGGATCGAGCCGAGCGAATTGAAATCGCCCGGATCCTGGCGGAAGCGGTAGCTGACGGCCTCCTGCGAATACCAATCGATCTGTGACGGCTGGAGCTCTGTGCCCTTGCCGTCGTAGATGCGAATGAAATTCTTCGACAAATATTCGGGATCGTCCTGCATGTAGGGGATCAGGTCCCGGCGGACGATCGACACCGGCACGGTCCAGAACGGATTGAAGTTGATCTCCACGATCCGGCTGGAAATCTCCGGCGATGCCCGGTCCGGCTTGCCGACCACGGCGGTGTGCCGCGAGACCGCGACGCCGTCCTGAATGGCCTCGATATGGGCCGCCGGGATGTTGCACACAACGAAGCGGTTGCCGAGATTGCCCGTCAAGCTGCGCAGGCGGCTCAGGTTGATCCGAAGCTGCGCCAACCGCGTCTGGGCCGGCACGTTGATGGCGGCCAGGGTGTGGCTGCGAACCACGCCGTCGGCGTTCAATCCATGACGGACCTGGAACCGCTCCACAGCCGCCTCGACATAGGAATCGAAGACGTCGGACATGCCCGCCGCCGGATCGAGGTCGCCCCCCGCGGTCAGACGCTCGCGCAGGGCCATCACCTCCGGATGGCGGTTGCCCAGCTGCAGGCCCTCCGCCGCGGAGATCGGCCGCCAGCCTCCACGGGAAACGATGCTCTCATACTGAGCGATGGCCTGGCCGGTGTGCTCGACTGTCTGCTGCGATAAGGTCGGCAACGACGCCTTCGGCATCGGGATCGTCCGCGATGCGGAATCGAAGCCCTGGCCTAGGCTGCCGCGCTGATGCTGATTGATCAGGGCCTGCAAGGCAGCATCCTGCGCGAACGCGGATCCAGCCGCCAGGGTGCCGCCTGCCGCGGCCGCCGTGCGAAGAAAAGAGCGGCGGCTCACGCCCGCCATTTCGTCCATGGAACGACCAGATTTCCGCATAGGGTCCCCGAATCCCAAACCTAGTTCCCAGCCCTGAACCGCCAGGAAGCCGAAAGCGGCCGCCGGGGCAAGGGGGAACAGCCTCAAAGATTCGTAATCATCTACGAGCCGCAACGGGCATTTTTGTGGCGCGCCATAATCGCAAGATCTTGATTCGTCATATGAAGCGGGCCCCGGCGACATCCCGCCGGGGCCCGATTTCAGCCTTGAACGTCTGCAGAACCGTCAGAGGCGGTAAAGAATTTGGTCGGTCCAGAACCGCTCCAGCCGGTGGAGCGACTTGTTCAGGGTGGCGAACTCATCAGCGTTGATGCCACCGACCTGCTCGATGGTCCGAACATGCTTCTGGTAAAGCCCCTCAACGATATCGCGCACCTCACGGCCGGCGTCGGTCAGGCTGATACGGACCGAACGACGGTCAACGCGCGAACGTTGATGATCGAGGAACCCCATCTCCACGAGTTTCTTCAGATTGTAGGAGACATTCGAGCCCAGGTAGTAGCCGCGTGTGCGCAATTCGCCCGCGGTCAATTCCTTGTCGCCGATGTTGTAGAGCAGCAGCGCCTGAACCGAATTGATGTCGGATCGACCGCGACGATCGAACTCGTCCTTGATCACGTCCAGCAGCCGGCGATGCAGCCGCTCGACCAGCGTCAAGGCATCCAGATAGAGGGGGCGGATCTGATCGAAGCGCGCCTGGCGATCGGCGGGCTCAACCGTTTTCATGACGGTCTTCATTTGCGTGACGCCTTCCTGTTCTGACTTCTTTGTATGACGACGGAGCCCTGTTTTCTCCGTCGCTTGACCCGCAACGTAAGCCCAACGGTCTAAGATCAGTTTAAATTGTAGAGTGAAGATTAGCTTTACCTGGAGCCCTAAATTGGCGTGGTTACTGGATTCTACCACGCCCCACCGCATCATTCCGACACGGCCGGCATTCGCTTCAAATGAGTGCCTTCATGCTTGTGCCGACTCCGCCCCATCAAGGACGCAATTCAGCCCGCGCCCTCTCCCGGATCCGCGATCCAGGCGGAGACAACGCTCCACTCATGAGAGGTGGCACAGTCCGGGCAATACACGCGGGCGAAAACGCCGAATGCCGAGCGCAAGGAGGCGACATTGGAAATCAGGCCCGTGTCCAAGGCTCGTCCCGTAACAGGACAGCGGGTGAACACGGGGCCGAAAGGATCGTTGTCCGACATGGGCGCGGACCATAAGGACCGCCGCTCGATAGGATTATTAACTTTGACATAGTTGCCGGCGCCGCAATCGAAGAATGACCCGTTTCAATCGATTCGTCAGATGAAGGGCCGTCTCCGCTGAGGATCGGGCATTTCGAACCCGGCGATTTCAGCCAAGCATTTGCGATCGACAATCTCGAACCGACGGTTGCGCCAGCGTACGGTTTTGGTCTGGTCGAGGCGCTTCAGAGTTTTGTTTGTGTGGACGAGCGACATGCCGAGCGTATCGGCGACATGCTGCTGCGTGATGGGAAGCTGGACTGACAAACCTTTGGTCAAACCCGCCTCCTCGGCCCGCACGAACAGGTGCAGTAGAAGATTGGCTATGCGCGCAAGAGCATTGCGCCGCCCGATGTTCACCAGATGCTCGTCCAGCATCTGCTCCTCGCGGGCCGCAAGCCAAGTGATATCATAGGCCAGCGTTGGATGATTGCTATAAAGCTCCCAAAGCCTTTCGCGCGGAAAGATGCACAGCAGCATGTCGGTGAGCGCTTCGACTGAATGATGCATTTCATCCGCGACCGACCCCTGAAGACCGACGAAATCCCCTGGCAGCACGTAGTTGAGGATTTGTCGCTGGCCGTCCGGCAAGATCTTGTAACGAAACGCCCACCCGCTGAGGACGGTGTAAAGCAAGGCGCTGTTTGTGCCTTGAAGCAGCAAATTGGTGCCGGTTTCAACGTTCATTTCACCGGATTTGAAGCCGGATATGAATTGCAGCTCCTCGGTCGAGAAGTCGCGAAAGACCGGCTGCTCTCGAAGAGGGCATTGTTCGCATGGGACCTTTCGCCCCGCAGTCGGGACGGCTGGTCCCACGCAAGCCTCCATCATAAAAAGCCGTGTTTTCGCGACAGCGGAACCAGAACGCGAAAAGCGGGAACATGGTTCCCGCTTTCCAGTTTGCGATGCTCAAATGGGGGCCCTGGCGGGTCCATCCCAGTTCGAAACTTCAACGGGAAGAGGATATCCCTCGACCCGTTGCAGGTCGGTCATTTCGGTTTCGCGGCGCTGATATTGGCCGTCTTGGCGATCTCCATCGCAATCTTCGCCTCTTCGGCGATCCGCTTATCGAAGGCGGCCGAGTCCATCAGGGCTGGCTCGGCTCCGATCTGAGCCAACCGCTTCTGGACGGTCTCGCTGGCGAGCGCCTTGGCAATCACTGCATGCATGGCCTTGATCAGCTCCGGCGAAGTTTTCTTTGGCACGAACATGCTGACATAGAAATCGAAGTCCGATCCCTTGAATCCGGCTTCGGTTGTCGTCGGAACGTCCGGGAAGGATGCCGAGCGCTTGAGGCTGCTGACCGCCAGCGGCTTGAGCTGACCGCTCTTGATCAGTCCCATCGCGGGAGCCGCCGGGCTGAAATAGACATCGACGCGACCGGCAGCGACCTCGTTCAACGCCTCGGGCGCACCCTTGAACGGCACGAGCTGGCCGGTGAAGTCAGCCGCCAAGCGAAAGCGCTCCATGGTCATATGCGGCGGCGATCCGATACCGGCGGCGGCGTAGTTCAGCGAGCCTGGCTTGGCACGGGCCAGCTTCACCAGTTCCTGCACCGTATCGATCTTCTTGCTTGGCGCGATGACCAGCACCTGAGGCACGCTGGCGAGCGGGGTCACGCCAGCAAAGTCCTTCGACGGGTCCCATGTGACCGGCTGCACGGCGGGCGTGGTGATGAAGGCGTTGGAATGGACCAGGATGGTCTTGCCGTCCGGCTCGGCGCGCATCACCGGATTGACGCCGAGCGTGAAGGCACCACCTGGACGGTTGTCGACGATAAACGTCTGTCCGGTCTGTTTCTGGACCTCCTCGAACACGATGCGAGGCACGAGATCGGTCGCGCTGCCG
>Ga0182743_1001336_pt1 | contig 24389 bp, 20 predicted proteins | sample eDN3rd30CKraftOP_FD_128522 | JGI IMG/M metagenome (GOLD analysis project Ga0182743, IMG submission 128522) | Enriched Organic Plus compost microbial communities from Emeryville, California, USA - eDNA 3rd pass 30_C Kraft OP (version 2) (version 2) ... | reverse complement strand
TTCGATATCCAGCCGGTCGCCCATTGCGTAGCGGCTATGAAAAAGAAGGAGTTTTTCCAGCCCTTCCTTGGCAAGATCGCTGTAAGCCTGCCGCGCGTCCACCACGGTGTTCCGGATCCAGCACACGCTGGCACCCTGCTCCGCCTGCTCCCTGATCATCTTGCGCACCGATGCTTCGTCATGCAACCAGGCCACCGCCACCCGGCGGCGCACCGTCGGCCGGGTGTCACAGGGGTGTAGCGACACTTGCTGATGCACGTGCGTAACAAGCGGGTAGCGTTGATCCCTTTCCAGCACGGCTGCCTCGGCGCCGAGGCCCGCCTGGAACGCGCCTGCCAAGTCCCGCCGCATGTCGGCCGGTAGCGTGGCAGACAACAGAACGACGCTTCCGCCTTGCATGGCGTGCGCCTTCAGCAGGCGTGCCAGCAGCGCGCGCATATAAGCGTCATACGCATGCACCTCGTCGACAATCAGCACTTTGCTGGCCAGGCCCACCAGCCTGAGGGACTGGTGTCGAACGGGCAAGATGCCCATTAACGCCTGGTCCAGCGTGCCTACGCCAACGTGCGCAAGCAGCGCCCTTTTCTGACTGTCCGCCAACCAGGCGCTGCACTGGCTGGTGGCGCTGTTTTCGCCCGCTTGATAGTCGTGATTTCCCTGCGCGGAGGCACCATGCAACACAGTGCCCCGGAAACTGTCCACGAGCTGTCGTGCACCATGGGCGAGCACCAGCGACGGCGAGCTATCGTCGGCATAGAGGCGGCGATAGGCCGACCCGACCCGCTGGTACATCTGGTTTGCAGTGGCCATCGTTGGAAGGCCAAAGTAAATTCCCCCGGCAAGGCCCGCCGCCATGAGCCGGTGCGCGAGAATGAGCGCGGCCTCGGTCTTGCCCGCGCCCGTAACGTCTTCCAGGATAAATAGCTGCGGCGTGCCAGGTTTTATCTGGATTTCGGCCGCCAGCTGCTGCAGCGGTGTGGGCTCGACGATTTGGGGAAACAGCCGGGTGGATATCGTCCAGGGCTCGATTCGCGCGCGGGCAAGACCCGACGCCTGGATTGCCGCCTCGGCCCGGGGCAATGCCTCCCTCTCCCAGTAGTCCCGCAAAGGGATATCGGGCTCGCGGCAATACGGAAAATAAAGCTGGTTGGAGCCCAGCCAATCGGCCAGGACCGAAAAACCGGCCAATCGCCAGCTATGCCTCCTGACGGTTTCTCGATGCTGGCGGGTGGGAGGAGGAATGTCCTCAGGCAGCAACCATGCGGTCACGTCGCGGATGAAATGGCGGGCAGCCGCGACATCCGCGGCGCAAAAGAATGAATCCGCCGCCAAAGGAAAAAGGCCGTTATGGCTGGCCTCCCTGGGAGGCTTGCCATGATGGCCCATGCAAGCCTTGGCCCACGTTTCCCAGAATCCGCTGACCGGGCTGGGCAACCGGGGAGAGGGAAAATCCTGGCCAAGATAATCGCGCCAAAGCAGCCACCCGAGCGTGTCGTGTCTTTCGCTGTATCGCTTGCTCTGATCAACCGGCACGAGCAGCGGGGACAGTCCGGGCACCAGCCCTTGAAACGCCCGCGAAAATTTGCCCAGATCGTGGATGGCGAGAAAGAAGAGAGCCACGCCACGTGCGGTATCAATCGGCCATCCTAAATCGTCGGCCAAGGCATCCAGCCCGAAGTCGGGCATGCCGCTCAGGCAATATCCGACGGCCGCGACGTCAAGCGAGTGATATACGAGAAGATGGTACGGCGCGGCGCCATTCGCAGCGAGGGGCGAAGCCTTTCCCCAGTAGCTGTAGTGATCGAACGGTTCTGCGGTGGGATCCAGCACACTGAACTCCGCGCCCAATATGCTTGATTATGTACGCATATATTTCAGTGTGCAATAGCGCGACTTCTGGCGTAAATAAACCGGCGAACAAGAAAACGCGCAGCGGAAAACCGAAAATCATCGGGCCGGCAACAGAAATCACCTTGCCCCGGTTCCCCGCTAAATCGAAGACGCGATCAGAGAAACAGCCGATAAGCCGGATTCTCGGTCTCGTTCCAATGCGGATACCCCAGCTTCGTCACGAACGCCTTGAAGAGCTTCTTGTCCGCAGGCGGCACCTGGATGCCGATCAGGATGCGCCCATAGTCGGCACCCTGGTTGCGGTAGTGGAACAGGCTGATGTTCCATTCCGGCTTCATCGCATTCAGGAACCGCATCAACGCCCCCGGCCGCTCCGGAAACTCGAACCGGTACAGCAGCTCGTTCTGCGCCAGCGGAGAATGCCCACCCACCATGTGCCGCAGGTGCGTCTTCGCCATCTCGTCGTGCGTCAGGTCCAGTGTATCGAAGCCATTGCGGCGGAAATTTGCCGCGATCTTGTCCGGCTCCGCCGGCGACGACACCTGCAGCCCCACGAATACGTGCGCGCGCTGCGCATCCGAAATGCGGTAGTTGAATTCCGTCACGCTGCGGGCGCCCACCAGTTCGCAGAAGCGGCGGAAGCTGCCGCGCTGTTCCGGCATGGTCACCGCGAACACCGCCTCGCGCATCTCGCCCACCTCGGCGCGTTCGGACACGAAGCGCAGGCGGTCGAAATTCATGTTGGCGCCGCTGGTAATGGCCACCAGCGTCTTGCCTTTCAGCTTGTGCTCGGCCGCATACTGCTTTGCGCCGGCCAGCGCCAGGGCGCCGGCGGGCTCCAGCACGCTGCGCGTATCCTGGAACACGTCCTTGATGGCTGCGCTGATGGCGTCGGTGTTCACCACCACGAAATCGTCCACGTACTTGCGGGTCAGCTTGAACGTCTCGGCGCCCACCTGCTTGACCGCCGTGCCGTCCGAGAACAGGCCCACGTCGTTCAGTTGCACCCGGCGGCCGGCGCGCACGCTGCGCACCATGGCGTCGGAGTCTTCCGTCTGCACGCCGATGACCTTGATGTCGGGGCGCAGCTGCTTGATGTAGGCGGCTACGCCGGCGATCAGGCCGCCGCCGCCAATGGCGACGAACACCGCTTCAATGGGGCCGGGGTGCTGGCGCAGGATCTCCATGCCCACGGTGCCCTGTCCGGCGATCACGTCGGGATCGTCGAACGGATGCACGAAGGTCAGCTTCTGCTGCTTCTGCAGCGTCTGCGAATGCAGGTATGCATCCGTGAAGCTCTCGCCGGCCAGCACCACTTCGCCGCCCAGCCGGCGCACCGCGTCGATCTTCACCTGCGGGCTGGTGGTGGGCATGACGATGACGGCCCGGCAACCCAGGCGGCTGGCGGCCAGCGCCACGCCCTGCGCGTGGTTCCCGGCGGAGGCGGCGATGACGCCGCGCGCCAGGGCGGCCGGCGGCAGGTTGGCCATCTTGTTGTAGGCACCGCGCAGCTTGAAGCTGAACACCGGCTGCGTATCCTCGCGCTTGAGCATCACCGTGTTCGAAATTCGCTGCGACAGCAGGGAGGCGGCTTCGAGCGGGGATTCGACGGCAACGTCGTAGACCTTGGAGGTCAGGATGCGTTTCAGATAATCGGTGGACATGACTGCGCGGGATATGGGCCCCGGGACCATTCCTCCAGGGCGACGGAGCGTCGGGCAGAGTACCATAGCGAGGCCCCGCGCTGCGGATTCCCGGCCCGGCTACACTGCCTGCATCATGGAACAAAGCCTGCTTGGCGCCATTCATGGCATGCTCGGCCTGCTGGCGCTGCCCGAGATCGGCCTGAGCGCAATCTTCGTCGTCAGCCTGGTCTCGGCCACGCTGCTGCCGCTGGGATCCGAGCCGGCCGTGTTCGGCTACGTCAAGCTCTCGCCCGACATGTTCTGGCCGGCGGTGCTGGTCGCCACCGCCGGCAACACCGTCGGCGGAATCATCACCTACGCGATGGGTGCAGGGGCGCACCGGGCGGTGGAGCGCTGGCGCGAGACGCATCCGCATCATGACCACTCCCACGCCGCCAGTTCACGCCCGCAGGGGCGTTGGCATGCCCACGCGCACGACTGGCTGCACCGCGTGGGGCCGGCGGCGCTTCTGCTGTCCTGGCTGCCCGCCGTGGGCGATCCGCTGTGCGCCGTGGCGGGCTGGCTGCGGCTGACGTTCTGGCCCTGCGTGGCTTACATGGCGCTCGGCAAGCTGCTGCGCTACGTGTCGATGACCGCCGGCCTGATGTGGGCCACTTCCGGGGTACATTTCTGATCCGGCGTCCGGTCCGGCCGGCCCCGCAAGGGGGCGAACATGCCGCGAACGTCCTCCAACGCCCCCTTTCATGGGGCTTAAAGCCGCCCGCTACCCGGGAAATCCCCGAGTCGATTTCGGTAATGACTTAAAATGGTTTTTTAAGGGCCCACTGCCGCAGCTTCCATGAACGCCCCCCTCGCCAGTCAAGTCCTCTCGGCCATCCCGCCGGCCCCCAGCGCGCGCCTGCGCGAAATCCCCTACAACTACACCTCGTTTTCCGACCGCGAGATCGTCGGCCGACTGCTGGGCGAAGACGCGTGGCAGCTCCTGTGCGACCTGCGCGGCGAACGGCGCACGGGCCGCTCCGCTCGCATGCTCTACGAAGTGCTGGGCGACATCTGGGTGGTGCGGCGCAATCCGTATCTGCAGGATGACCTGCTCGACAACCCCAAGCGCCGCAAGCTGCTGATCGACGCGCTGCACCACCGGCTGGGCGAGATCGACAAGCGCCGCGAGCCCGGCGTCGCCGAAGCGGGCCACGATGCCCAGCGCGATGCCAAGGTGGTCGAGCTGCTGGCGCGCAGCCGCGCCGCGGTGGCCGAGTTCGAGCAGCAGTTCGACCAGACCGCGCAGCTGCGCCGCCACGCGCAGCGCGTGCTGGGGCGCATCACCGCGCGCGACAACATCAAGTTCGACGGCCTGTCGCGCGTCTCGCACGTCACCGACGCCACCGACTGGCGCGTCGAGTATCCGTTCGTGGTGCTGACGCCCGACAACGAGGAAGAGATCGCGCCGCTGGTGCGTGCCTGCATCGAGCTCAACCTGACGATCGTGCCGCGCGGCGGCGGCACCGGCTACACCGGCGGCGCCATTCCGCTGACGTGGAAATCGGCCGTCATCAACACCGAGAAGTTCGACAAGCTGGGTGCGGTCGAGTCCTGTATTCTTCCCGGCCTTACCGAGCCCGTGGCCGTCATCGCCACCGGCGCTGGCGTGGTCACCAAGCGCGTGGCCGAGGCCGCCGAGCAGGCCGGCTTCGTGTTCGCCGTCGATCCCACCTCGGCCGAGGCCTCGTGCGTGGGCGGCAACATCGCCATGAACGCCGGCGGCAAGAAGGCCCTGCTGTGGGGCACCGCGCTGGACAACCTGGCCTGGTGGCGCATGGTCGACCCCGACGGCAACTGGCTCGAGGTCACGCGGCTGGCGCACAACATGGGCAAGATCCACGACGTGGACGTGGCCCGCTTCGAGCTGAAGTGGTTCGACGGCTCGGCCAAGCCCGGTGAACGCCTGCTGCGCACCGAGACGCTGGAGATCGAGGGCCGGCGCTTCCGCAAGGTGGGGCTGGGCAAGGACGTCACCGACAAGTTCCTGGCGGGCCTGCCGGGCGTGCAGAAAGAGGGCTGCGACGGCCTGATCACCTCGGCGCGCTGGGTGCTGCACCGCATGCCGCGCCACACCCGCACCGTCTGTCTCGAGTTCTTCGGCCAGGCGCGCGACGCCATCCCGTCGATCGTCGAGGTCAAGAATTACCTGGACGGCGAGGGCGCCGCACGTGGCGCCATCCTGGCCGGCCTGGAGCACCTGGACGAACGCTACCTGCGCGCGGTGGGCTACGCCACCAAGAGCAAGCGCGGCACGCTGCCCAAGATGCTGCTGCTGGGCGACATCGTCGGCGACGACGAGGACGCGGTGGCCGCGGCCGCCAGCGAGGTCATCCGCCTGGCCAACACGCGCCACGGCGAGGGCTTCGTCGCCGTCAGTGCCGAGGCGCGCAAGAAATTCTGGGCCGACCGCGCGCGCACGGCCGCCATCTCGCGCCACACCAACGCCTTCAAGATCAACGAGGACGTGGTCATCCCGCTGGCCCGCATGGGCGAGTACACCGACCACATCGAGCGCATCAACATCGAGCTGTCCACGCGCAACAAGCTGAAGCTGCTCGACGCGCTGGATGCCTACCTGGTCGGCCCGCTGCCGCTGGGCAAGGCCGAAGACGCGGAAGACGCCGAGATCACACGCGCCGAGGTGCTGGCCGACCGCACCCGCCAGGCCATCGAGCTGCTGGACGCCACGCGCCAGCGCTGGCAGTGGCTGCTGGAGAACCTCGACCTGCCGCTGGCGCAGGCCCTGCCTGAATTGCCCGCCCTGGGCATGGCGCACCTGCAGGCCACGCTGGCCGAGCGCCTTGCGCAGCAGCCGCAGGCCCGCGTGTTCGACGTGGTGCAGGACCGCACTGTGCGCATCTCGTGGAAGACCGAGGTGCTGGCCGGCCTGCAAGGCTTGTACTGCGGCAATGCCGGCAAGCAGATCATGGACGAACTGCGCGCCATCCACGGCCGCGTGCTGAAGAGCCGCGTGTTCGTGGCGCTGCACATGCACGCCGGCGACGGCAACGTGCACACCAACATCCCGGTCAACTCCGACGACTACGGCATGCTGCGCGAGGCCAACCAGGCCGTCGAGCGCATCATGGAGATCGCGCGCGACCTGGACGGCGTCATCTCGGGCGAGCACGGCATCGGCCTGACCAAGTACGAGTTCCTGACCGAGGCCGAACTGGCCCCGTTCCAGGACTACAAGCGCCGCGTCGATCCCAACGGCCACTTCAACGCCGGCAAGCTGATGCCCGGCGCCGACCTGCGCCATGCCTGGACGCCCAGCTTCAACCTGATGGGCCACGAGTCGCTCATCATGCAGCAGAGCGACATCGGCGCCATCTCGGCATCGGTGAAGGACTGCCTGCGCTGCGGCAAGTGCAAGCCGGTGTGCGCCACCCACGTGCCGCGCGCCAACCTGCTGTACTCGCCGCGCAACAAGATCCTCGCCACCTCGCTGCTGGTCGAGGCCTTCCTGTACGAAGAACAGACCCGCCGCGGCGTCAGCCTGAAGCACTGGGAAGAGTTCGAGGACGTGGCCGACCACTGCACGGTCTGCCACAAGTGCTACAACCCCTGCCCGGTCGACATCGACTTTGGCGACGTGTCCATGAACATGCGCGCGCTGCTGCGCCGCATGGGGCGCAAGTCGTTCAATCCGGGTACGTCGGCGGCCATGTTCTTCCTCAACGCGAAGGACCCGGCCACCATCAACGCCACCCGCAAGGCGATGGTGGGCGTGGGCTACAAGGTGCAGCGCGCCGCGCACGACCTGCTGGGCGGCCTGGTGCGCAAGCAGACGGCGCACCCGCCGGCCACCGTGGGCAAGGCGCCGCTGCGCGAGCAGGTGGTGCACTTCGTCAACAAGAAGATGCCGGGCGGCCTGCCCAAGCAGAGCGCGCGCAAGCTGCTCGACATCGAAGACGTCAACTACGTGCCCATCATCCGCGACCCGAAGGCCACTACGGCCGACACGGAGGCGGTGTTCTACTTCCCGGGCTGCGGCTCCGAGCGCCTGTTCTCGCAGGTGGGCCTGGCTACCCAGGCCATGCTGTGGCATGCGGGCGTGCAGACGGTGCTGCCGCCGGGCTACCTGTGCTGCGGTTATCCGCAGCGCGGCAACGGCATGAACGACAAGGCCGAGCAGATCATCACCGACAACCGCGTGCTGTTCCACCGCGTGGCCAATACGCTGAACTACCTCGACATCAAGACGGTGGTGGTCAGCTGCGGAACTTGCTACGACCAGCTCTCGGGATATGAATTCGACAAGATCTTCCCGGGCTGCCGGCTGATCGACATCCACGAATACCTGCTGGAAAAGGGCATCCGCCTGGACGGCGTGCAGGGCGTGCGCTACATGTACCACGACCCCTGCCACACCCCGATGAAGCTGCAGGACCCCATGAAGACCGTGCGCTCGCTGGTGGGCGACTCGGCCATCAAGAGCGACCGCTGCTGCGGCGAGTCCGGCACGCTGGCCGTCACGCGGCCCGACATCTCCACGCAGATCCGCTTCCGCAAGGAAGAAGAACTGCGCAAGAACACGGCCGCCGTGCGCGCCGACGGCTTCGCCGGCGACGTGAAGGTGCTGACGTCGTGCCCGTCATGCCTGCAGGGCTTGTCGCGCTACGAGGGCGACACCGGCCTGGACGCCGACTACATCGTGGTCGAAATGGCCCGCCACGTGCTGGGCGAGAGCTGGATGGAAGACTACGTGCGCCGGGCCAACGCGGGCGGGATCGAGCGGGTGCTGGTGTAGGGGTAGGGGTGACTCGCTGGTCGTTGAGTGGGTTGCCGACATAGGGGGAATTGCTCGCTGAGTAGGCCAGATGGGTTGGTAGAATTCTGGGGATTGTTTTTTCTCTTTAAAAACAAGAGCCTATATTAAGAGTGTTCCCCACGCACGTGGGGATGAACCGTCGATCAGCGCGGCGTGCTTCTGCATGAGAAGGTGTTCCCCACGCACGTGGGGATGAACCGGCCCGGGTGATCGCCGCCGCCAACCTCTCCCCGTGTTCCCCACGCACGTGGGGATGAACCGCTCGTCTGACCGATGAGACCGAGGAGGGATTCGTGTTCCCCACGCACGTGGGGATGAACCGCTTCCCCATCGCCATGATTTCGCGGCACTTCCGTGTTCCCCACGCACGTGGGGATGAACCGAAACCACTGGTCGATACCGGCCAGATGATCCAGTGTTCCCCACGCACGTGGGGATGAACCGAAGCCGACACCCCACTCGTCCTGTTGAAAAACGTGTTCCCCACGCACGTGGGGATGAACCGCGCCCATATAGCCCCGCCGAGGATGCGTTCCTGTGTTCCCCACGCACGTGGGGATGAACCGGGCCTGGGGATCAGCCTCAAGGACGCCCAGGGGTGTTCCCCACGCACGTGGGGATGAACCGCAGCAGTTGCAAATCGGAGTCGAGCAATGACCGTGTTCCCCACGCACGTGGGGATGAACCGCCTGCGAGAAGGGCTGCATCTGGCTGCGTGACGGTGTTCCCCACGCACGTGGGGATGAACCGGCCGCTACCTATTCGGTGACCACCGGTAACCCGTGTTCCCCACGCACGTGGGGATGAACCGCCGGGCATACCGAGGCGGTGAATGATCCCACCGTGTTCCCCACGCACGTGGGGATGAACCGTTGTCCCTGTCGTTCACGAATGCCGGCGTCACGTGTTCCCCACGCACGTGGGGATGAACCGAACGTCCGCGCTCGCGCTGTCCGACCTGGGCCGTGTTCCCCACGCACGTGGGGATGAACCGAACGTGATACCCGGCGTTCCTCCATCGGTTCGGTGTTCCCCACGCACGTGGGGATGAACCGGACGTGACGGGCGATTCGCTCTCGCGCTACCTGGTGTTCCCCACGCACGTGGGGATGAACCGAGATCGTCAGCGTCGTCACGGACCAGATCCGCGTGTTCCCCACGCACGTGGGGATGAACCGCCCCTACGGCGTGACGATTTTCTTGTCCGATGGTGTTCCCCACGCACGTGGGGATGAGCCGCGGTTGCGCGCGATGCTCCTGCGCCTGCACCAGTGTTCCCCACGCACGTGGGGATGAACCGTACACGGCAACGCTGCAGACTACCTACGGTACGTGTTCCCCACGCACGTGGGGATGAACCGGCGGAACGTCTACAGGCTGCCGTGACGGCGGCCGTGTTCCCCACGCACGTGGGGATGAACCGTACCGGCCCATCCGCTCATAGGCGACATCCGCGTGTTCCCCACGCACGTGGGGATGAACCGGCCGATCACAGCCGCGACCCTGATCCATACGTGTGTTCCCCACGCACGTGGGGATGAACCGAAAGGGCACGTCCAGGTCAACGACCGCGCGCGGTGTTCCCCACGCACGTGGGGATGAACCGTTCAAGCCGCCGTCGCCGATCCGCGCCGCATCGTGTTCCCCACGCACGTGGGGATGAACCGCTGGCTGAGGTGGCCTTGTCGTAGACCCCGCCGTATTCCCCGCGCATGCGGGGATGAGCCGTCCAGAACTCCAACAACCAACCGCATGTACGTCCGCAGCGGCCGCGCAGGGCGGCCGCTGCGGACGGGCCCTGCGAGATCATCGGAAAACACAACCCAATCCACAGAAAAACGCCAAGCACCCTGCCCTCCCCGACGGCCGTGATTGATCCTTCACCGCGAGTCCGGTGGCGGGCGGGGCTGGCGCGGGGGCTTCAGGGTGGCGGTCCGGCGCCTTCGCGCCGGACACCGCATCGCCTCGCTCGTCCGCGCCTACGCGCTCCCTTCGCTTCCGGCTCGCTCGCCCCCGAGGCGCCCCCACGCCAGCCCCGCCCGCCACCGGACGCCTGAAGAACCTAATCCCTCACGCGCCCGGGGCAAAATAACCACGTAAAAACCCTTATCTCGAACAGTTTTATTCCATAAAACCCAACCCACCCTGAGATATCATCCAAACTATTCCATCAAAGGGAAAATCCTCCCGCCGATGGACCAGAACAATCAAGCAATGGATATCCAGCTCAACGACATCGCCCTCTTCGTTGAAGTCGCCAAGCGCAAGAACTTCAGCCATGCGGCCGAAACGCTGGGCATCCCCACCTCCACCCTGTCGCGCCGGGTCACCGAGCTGGAGCGCGGCCTGGGCATGCAGCTGCTGACCCGCAGCACCCGGCGTATCGAGCTGACCGAAGCCGGCGCCGTCTATTTCGAGCGTTGCCGCCACGTCGTCGAGGAAGCCCGCGTCGCCCACGAGCAGTTGCTGGACATGGCCGCCCAGCCCAAGGGGCGGCTGCGCATCTCCATGCCTACCAGCCTGGCCCAGTTGTTCCTACCGGTCGTCATCCGCGAGTTCCGCGCCCAGCACCCCGACATCGAGTGCGATTTCGACCTGAGCATGCGGCCCATCGACCCCATCACCAATCCCTACGACCTGGTGCTGCGCTTCGGGCAACAGCCGGATTCGAGCCTCATCGCGCGGCAGCTGGTGCTGATGACCCAGTATCTGTATGCCTCGCCGGCGTATCTGGAGCGGCACGGCGAGCCGCGTTCGCCGACGGATCTCAGCCACCACGAATGCCTGCGGCCGGCCATGAACGACCTGATGTCGTACTGGGTGCTGCACTCGGGCGACAAAGTGGAACGCGTGCGGGTCTCCGGCCGACTGGCCGTGAACAACGTCGGCATGATGGGCCGGCTGGCCGCCCAGGGGCTGGGCATCTCGCCGCTGCTGGTGTTCGAGCCGATGGAGCGCGCCATTGCCCAGAGCGGGCTGGTGCGGGTGCTGCCGGATTGGTCGCTGACGCCCATGCCGCTGTTCGCGCTGCTTCCCTCGCGGATGATTCCCGCGAAGACGCGCGCCTTCCTGGATTTCATCCAGCCACGGCTGAACGTATCGTAGTTCCGTCGCGATTGCGCCGCGGCGACGGATGGCGCGCTACGGCGTGCCGGGTGCCGGCGCGTCGGCGTCGAACTGACAGACGGTGTAGAGCGGCGTGCCGGTAGCCGCGATGTGGGCCGAGCCACCCAGGCTGGGCAGGTCGATGATGGCGGCGGCCTCGACGACGTTGGCGCCCAGGCGCTGCAGCAGCTTGATGGCGGCCAGCATGGTGCCGCCCGTGGCGATCAGGTCGTCGACCAGCAGCACGCGCTGGCCCGTGCGCACCGCGTCGGTATGCATCTCGACCGAGGCGTTGCCGTATTCCAGCGAGTATTCCTCGGCCACCGTGCGGTAGGGCAGCTTGCCCTTCTTGCGCACGGGCACGAAGCCCAGGTTCAGTTCGTAGGCCAACACGCTGCCCACGATGAAGCCGCGCGCGTCGATGCCGGCGATCAGGTCCAGGCGCTGCCGCATGTAGCGGTAGACGAACAGGTCGATCAGGACGCGGAAGGTGCGCGGGTCCTGCAGCACCGGCGTGATGTCGCGGAACGTGACGCCGGGCGCGGGCCAGTCGGGAACGCTGCGGATGGTGCGCCGGATGAGTTCGGCGTAGTCGGTCTGCATGGTGAACGTCCCCGGGGATGCGGATGCAAGCCGAACTATAACCGCGCGCGGCGGGTTAGGCCAATGTGGTCCCGCGTCAGTCCTTCGACACGGACACCGCGGCGGACACGCGCCGCGCCTTGCTGCGGGCCTGGTCCACGTCGAGCGCGGTGGCCAGCCCCACGCCCATGCGGCGCTTGGCGAAGGATTCCGGCTTGCCGAACAGGCGCACGTCGGTGCCCGGCTCGGCCAGCGCCTGCGCCACACCGTGGAACGACACGCCACGCGCATCGACGCCGCCGTAGATGACGCTGCTGGCGCCCGGGCGCAACAGCGCCGTGTCCACGGGCAGCCCCAGCAGGGCGCGGGCATGCAGCTCGAACTCGCTCTGGACCTGGGTGATCATGGTGACCATGCCGGTGTCGTGCGGGCGCGGGCTGACTTCCGAGAACCAGACCTGGTCGCCGGCCACGAACAGCTCCACGCCGAAGATGCCCAGCCCGCCCAGTTCGCCGGTAACCGCCAGCGCGATCTCTCGCGCCCGGGCCAGTGCCGTGGGCGCCATGGGGTGCGGCTGCCAGCTTTCGACGTAGTCGCCGTCGACCTGCTTGTGGCCGATGGGCTCGCAGAAGCGGGTTTCGATCTCGCCGCCCGCGCCGCGCGCGCGCACCGTCAGCAGGGTGATCTCGTAGTCGAACTGGATGAAGCCCTCGACAATGGCGCGGCCACCGCCGACCCGGCCGCCCTCCTGGGCGTAGCGCCAGGCCTGGGCCACGTCCTGCGGACCGCGGATGACGGACTGGCCCTTGCCCGAGGACGACATCACCGGCTTGATGACGCAGGGATAGCCGATGCCGCCATCGATGGCGGCGCGCAGCTCGGCCTCGGTATCGACGAACTGGTACGGCGAGGTGGGCAGCTGCAGGGTCTCGGCCGCCAGCCGGCGGATGCCCTCGCGGTTCATGGTGAGCTGGGCGGCCCGCGCGGTGGGCGTGACGCGCGCCACGCCCGCCGCTTCCAGCTCGACCAGCAGATCGGTGGCGATGGCTTCGATCTCGGGCACGATGACGTGCGGGCGCTCCTGGTCGATGACCCGGCGCAGGGCGTCCGGGTCGGTCATGGAGACCACGTGCGCCCGGTGGGCCACCTGCTGCCCGGGAGCGTCGGCGTAGCGGTCGACGGCGATGACCTCGACGCCCAGGCGCTGCAGCGCGATGATCACCTCTTTGCCCAGTTCGCCGGCCCCCAGCAGCATGACGCGGGTGGCGGAGGGCGAAAGCGGGGTGCCGAGCACGGGAGCGGGGAAGGAAGCCATGGGGGAAAAAACCTGCACGGAAAAAAAGGGCGGCACCCCGGAGGGGTGCCGGAACGAGCCGCCAGAATGCCATAGGGCAGCCGCCGGCGGCAACCGGACTCAGTACGATTAAAATCCGCGCATGACCGACCATCTCCCCCCCACTGCCGGCGACGCCATCGCGTCTGCCCGCCGTACCCTGCAGATCGAGGCCGAGGCCATCCACGAGCTCTCGCGGCGCCTGGACGGCAGCTTTACCCGCGTGGTGGAGATGCTGCTGGCCTGCCGTGGCCGCGTCGTGGTCAGCGGCCTGGGCAAGACCGGCCACATCGCCCGCAAGATCGCCGCCACGCTGGCCTCCACCGGCACGCCGGCCTTCTTCATGCACGCCGGCGAGGCCGTCCACGGAGACCTGGGCATGATCACCGCCGACGACGTGCTGATCGCCTTGTCGTATTCCGGGTCGGGCCAGGAACTGCTCACGATCCTCCCGGTGGTGCGCCGCATGGGGGCCGGCCTGGTGGCCATCACCGGCAACCCCGCCTCGGAACTCGCCCGCCTGGCCGACGTGCACCTGGATGCCAGCGTGGTCCACGAGGCCTGTTCGCTAAACCTGGCCCCCACGGCCAGCACCACCGTGGCCCTGGCCCTGGGCGACGCCCTGGCCGTGGCCTGTTTGGAAGCGCGCGGCTTCGGACCCGAGGATTTCGCCCGTTCGCATCCGGGCGGCGCGCTGGGCCGCCGCCTGCTCACCCACGTGCGCGACATCATGCGCCAGGGCGAGGCCCTGCCCACCGTGGCGGCCGATGCGCCGCTGCTGCGCGCGCTGGAAGAGATTTCGGCCAAGCGCATGGGCATGACCGCCGTGGTCGACGCCGGCGGCCGCCCCGTGGGCATCTTCACCGACGGCGACCTGCGCCGCCTGATCGAGCGCCAGGGCGACGTGCGCGCCCTCACGGTCAGCGAGGGCATGACCCGCGCGCCGCGCACCATCGGCCCCGACGCACTGGCGGCCGAGGCAGCGCAGCACATGGACGAACTACGGCTGAACCAGATGCTGGTAGTCGATGCGGACGGCGTGCTGGTCGGCGCGCTGCACACCCACGACCTGATGGCCGCCAAGGTGGTGTAACCGACATGACGACTGCTTCCTCCTCTTTCGCCACCCATCCCGCCGAGGCGCTGGTCCTGGCCCGCGTAGCCCCCGCCGTGCGCGAACGGGCCGCCGCCGTGCGCCTCATGGTGTTCGACGTCGACGGCGTGCTTACCGACGGCAGCCTCTACTACGGCGAGCACGGCGAGGTCTTCAAGCGCTTCCATGCGCTGGACGGCCACGGCCTGCGCCTGCTGATGGAGGGCGGCGTGAAGATCGCGCTGATCACCGGCCGTTCGGGCCCCATCGTCGACCGCCGCGCGGCCGAGCTGGGCATCGCCGACGTGCTGCAGGGCGTGCGCGACAAGGGCGCCGCCCTGGCTGAACTTGCACAGCGCCACGGCGTCCAACTGAACGAAGCCGGCTACATGGGCGACGACATCATCGACCTGTCGGCCATGCAGCGCGTGGGCTTTGCCGCCAGCGTGCCGAACGCGCCCGGCTACGTGTCGCAGGCCGCCCACTGGGTGGCCACCCAGCCGGGCGGCAGCGGCGCCGTGCGCGAGTGCTGCGACCTGCTCCTGGCTGCGCGTGGCCGGCTCGGCGCCTTCCTGGCGGCGCCCACGCTGCTGGTGCCCGGCGCCATCCAGTAACCGTCCTTCCCAATGAAAGAACGCTTCCCGTCCCTGATCGCGCTGTTTCTGCTGGTTGCCCTGGTGGTGGGCACCTGGTGGGCGGCCGACTACGCGCAGCGCGCCATCCAGGTCGATCCGCCGCGCCGGCTGACCCACGAGATGGACGCCTGGACGCGCAATTTCGTCATGCTGCGCACCGATGCCACGGGCAAGCCGATCAACCGCCTGGAAGGCGACTACGCCGAGCACTTCCCAGACGACGATTCCTACCACATCACCGCGCCGCGAGCCATCGGCCAGCAGGAAGGCAATCCCATCACCGTGGGCATCTCCAAGACGGCCGTGATGGAGGCCGGTGGCAAGCGCATCGTCATGAACGGCGACGCCCACGTACACCGCCAGCCCGACGCGCGCAACGACCCGCTCGACGTGCGCAGCCAGCAGCTCATCATCCTGCCCGACGACGACGTCGTCTACACCAGGCTGCCCGCCCAGGTGCTCAAGGGCAGCTCGCGCATGAACGGCACGGGCATGCATTACGACAACAAGACCCGGCAATTGCGGGTATCGTCGTCTACTGACGTCGAAATCTCCGGCTCCGAGGGGCGTAACCGCTCCGGTGGCCGCACGCCCGACAACTCCAACCAGAACCGACCATGACCCATCCGACCGTTCCCGCCCCGGCGCGCCTGCTCGGCGCCCTGCTGCTGGCCGCGGCATGCGCCCACGCATCGGCCGCCCAAGCCCAGGGCGGCGCGGCGCCCGCCAATGCGGAAGAGCCCAGCACGCTGATCCTGTCCGACACGCTGCACTACGACGACATCAAGCGCCTGAGCATCTTTACCGGCAACGTGGTGATGACCCGCGGCCTGATGAAACTGAACGCCGACCGGCTCGAGGTGCGCGAGGACCAGGCCGGCAACCAGTACGGCACGGCCACCGCCAACAAGGGCAAGATGGTGACCATCCGCCAGGAACGCCCCGAGACCTTCGAGATGCTGGAGGGCGTGGGCCTGCGCGCCGAATACGACAGCACCAAAAGCCAGTTCGACCTGATCGGCCAGGCGGTGGTCACGCGCTTCATCTGCGGCAAGCCGTTCGACACCATCCGCGGCCAGCGCGTGCGCTACAACGACAAGACCGGCGTCTACGAGGCCCAGGGCGGCCCCGAGTCGGCGGCCGAGGGCGGACGCGTGCGCTCGCTGGCCCAGCCGCGCGCCAAGACCGATGCCGCCATCGCCGCGTGCCGCGCCCAGCAGAAGCCCGCGGCCCCCGCGGCCAAGCCCGCCCCCTAGCGCGCCGTCCCCTCCGACTTCCGTTTCACGATGACCGAACCTATCCCGTCCCCCGCGCCCGTCACGCCCGGCCACAAGCAGGGCAGCCTGCGCGCCACCGGCCTGCGCAAGACCTACAACGGCCGCACCGTGGTGCAGGACGTATCGCTGTCCGTGGTGGGCGGCGAGGTGGTGGGCCTGCTCGGTCCGAACGGCGCCGGCAAGACCACCAGCTTCTACATGATCGTGGGGCTCGTGCCCGCCGACGCGGGCCGCATCGAGATCGACGGCAACGCCATCACCGCGATGCCCATCCACAAGCGCGCGCGCATGGGCCTGTCGTACCTGCCGCAGGACGCCTCGGTGTTCCGCCGCCTCACCGTGGAACAGAACATCCGCGCCGTGCTCGAGCTGCAGGTCGACTCCGCCGGCAAGCCGCTGCGCGGCGATCGCATCAAGGAAGAACTCGAGTCGCTGCTGGATGAACTGCAGATCGGCCACATCCGCGGCAATACCGCCATCTCGCTCTCCGGCGGCGAACGCCGCCGCGTCGAGATCGCGCGCGCCCTCGCCACGCGGCCGCGCTTCATCCTGCTGGACGAACCCTTCGCCGGCGTGGACCCCATCGCGGTCATCGAGATCCAGCGCATCGTGCGCTTCCTGAAGGGACGCGGCATCGGCGTGCTGATCACCGACCACAACGTGCGCGAGACCCTCGGCATCTGCGACCGCGCCTACATCATCAGCGAGGGCAAGGTCCTCACCGACGGCCATCCCGACGAGATCGTCGGCGATCCGGCCGTACGCCGCGTGTATCTCGGCGAACACTTCCGGATGTAGTTCCAGCCCGGTTTTTCGCCGGCCTGTCATCCCCGGGAAGACACCTACCGTCCCCATTCAAGCGGCGCCCTGCGGGGCCGCCGCGTGGGCTTGTTTTGCCCGGCAGAGTCTATACACTAAGACTTGAGACAGCTCGATGACCAAATGTGTGACATGCATCCCGCACAGCTTCACAACCCGCCTGTAGGAGGACCTGCCTAACGACACCAGCGCGCTTCATGCGCACCCTTTTTTCTCTTTCTGAAGGAGAGCAGCCTATGAACCTGAGCATTTGCGGACGTCACCTCGACGTCACCCCGGCCATCCGGGAATATGTCATGAACAAGCTGGCCCGAGTGCTGCGGCACTTCGACCACGTCATCGATACCCAGGTCATGCTCTCGGTAGAGCCCCTGCGGCACAAAGCCGAAATCACCATGCGTCTGCGCGGCAAGGACATCCACTGCGAAGCGGTGGACGAAAACCTGTACGCGGCCATCGACCTGCTGGCCGACAAGATCGACCGCCAGGTTCTCAAGCACAAGGACAAGGTGCAAAGCCACACCGCGGAATCCGCCAAGCGGCAGGCTGCCATGCTGGCGCAACAGCCGTAGTCCCCGATACGCCGCGGTCCGCCGCCGGCCGTTCCTGATCGGGACGCCCTGCCAGCGGACCGCCTGGCCCGAATCTTCCCCTCTCCTCCCTGCCCGGCCCTGGATGTAACGGCGCCGGAATGCAAGCCCTTTTTCCCCTTTGCGTTGCATTCGCGCCCCCCTGCCCTTCCCAGCGCCCGCCGGGGCGACTATGCTTCGTGGTCTCCCCTACGCCGTGCAAGGTTTTTTGCACTGCGACATAAAATCCTATAATGCTTCGCATGAATCACCTGTCGCGCATCTTGCCCCCCGGCAACGTCGTGCTCGATATGCTTGCCACCAGCAAGAAACGGGCATTCGAGCAAGCCGGCCTGCTGTTCGAGAACCACCATGGACTGGCACGTTCCACCGTGTTCGACAGCCTGTTCGCCCGGGAACGCCTGGGATCCACCGCGCTGGGGCAGGGCGTCGCGGTGCCGCATGGCCGCGTCAAGGGCCTGGAAGAAGCGCTGGCCGCGTTCGTCAGGCTGGCCCAGCCCATTCCGTTCGATGCCCCCGACGGCCAGCCCGTTTCCATGCTGTTGTGCCTGCTGGTGCCAGAAACCGCCACGCAACAGCACCTGGACATCCTGGCCGAACTGGCGCAGCTGATGTCCAATAAGCCGCTGCGCGATGCGCTGGCCAGCGAGGCCGATCCGGCCGCCGTGCACCGCATGCTCACCACCGGACAACTCTGACCGCCATGCTCACCGTCCAGGAACTGGTCGACGACAACGCCGACAAGATCTCGTTCCAGTGGATCGCCGGCCAGGCCGCCGCCGAACGCGCTATTCCGGACAATGGCATGGCCGCGGCCGATCTCGTCGGCCACCTCAACCTCATCCATCCGTCGCGTGTCCAGGTGTTCGGCCAGGAAGAGCTGGCGTACTACACCCGCTTCGACCTGCGCCGCCGAATGCACCACATGGACGAGCTGCTGATCGGCGGCGTGCCGGCCATCCTGCTGGCAGACGGCCTGACGCCGCCGCAGGACCTCGTCGACCAGTGCGACCAGCACCAGGTGCCGCTTTTGTCCACGCCCGTGGCCGCGGCGCAGCTGATCGACCTGCTGCGCATCTACCTGGGCAAGAAGCTCGCCCCCACCACCACCGTGCACGGCGTGTTTCTCGACGTGCTGGGCCTGGGCGTGCTGATCACCGGCGAATCGGGCCTGGGCAAGAGCGAACTGGCGCTGGAACTGATCTCGCGCGGCCACGGCCTGGTGGCCGACGATGCGGTCGAGTTCTCGCGCACCGCGCCCAACGTGATCGAGGGCCACTGCCCGCAGCTGCTGCAGAACCTGCTGGAAGTGCGCGGCCTGGGCCTGCTCGACATCCGCACCATCTTCGGCGAGACCTCGGTGCGCCGCAAGATGCGCCTGAAGCTGATCGTGCATCTGGTGCGCGCCAGCGCGCAGGACAAGTTCGAACGCCTGCCGCTGCAAGACATCACGCAGGACATGCTGGGCCTGCCGGTGCGCAAGGTCATGCTGCAGGTGGCTGCAGGCCGCAACCTGGCGGTGCTGGTGGAGGCCGCCGTGCGCAATACCATCCTGAAGCTGCGCGGCATCGACACGCTGGGCGAATTCATGGAACGCCAGGCCATGGCGATCCTGCAAAGCAGCAAATAGGCACCGCGGCGGCCTGGCTGAAGCAATTCAGCCCACGCCCCGCGCGCCAAAATCCGACAGCAGTCCTGCCAGGGGGGTGCGGACGCTGCAAACCATGCCACAATCACTGCCATGTTGAGCGTCGTCCTAATTACGGGGATATCCGGTTCGGGCAAATCGGTCGCGCTGCGGCTGCTTGAAGACACCGGCTACACCTGCATCGACAACCTGCCCGTCCGCTTCCTCAGCGAGTTCATCGCCTCCACGCGCGGCGACGACAGCCCGCGCCGCGTCGCGGTCGCCATCGACGTGCGCTCGCCGGGCGAACTGGCCGAACTGCCCGACGTCATCACGGCGCTGCGCGCCATGGGCACCAGCCTACGCGTGCTGTTCCTGGATGCCGACACGGGCACACTGGTGCAGCGCTATTCCGAGTCGCGCCGGCGCCATCCCCTCACCGACCGCGCCGCGCGCGGCGGCGGCAATCCGTCGCTGGTCGACTGCATCGCGCTGGAGCGCGAGATGCTGGCGCCGCTGCGCGAGCAGGCGCATGTCATCGACACCTCGGCGCTCACGCCCGGCCAGCTGCGCGCCTGGATCCGCGACCTGATCCAGGCCGACCGCGCGCCGCTGGTGCTGACCTTCGAATCGTTTGCCTACAAGCGCGGCGTGCCCAACAGTGCCGACCTGGTATTCGACGTGCGCTGCCTGCCCAATCCGTATTACGACAGCACGCTGCGCCCGCTTACCGGCCGCGACGAGCCCGTGGCCGCGTGGCTGGCCGGCTTCGACGAGGTGGGCCGCATGATCGAGGACATCGCCAGCTTCATCCGGCGCTGGCTGCCCGAATACACCAAGGACACGCGCAACTACCTGACGGTGGCGGTGGGCTGTACCGGCGGCCAGCACCGCTCGGTATACGTGGTGGAACAGCTGGCCCGCCTGTTCGCCGACCACGAGCCGCTGCTGGTGCGCCACCGTACGCAACTTCCGGACGACGCCCCCCACGCATGAATCCACTTCTGTCCCGCACCTGGTCCTTCCTGGCGATCCTGCTGCTTGCCGCCCTCGTGGCGGGATGCTCGTCCACCGGAGGACGCAAGACGGCGGGCGGTGGCGGGTACTACAAGGACGACGGCCCGGGCGACAACCCGCCCGCCAACATCGACGCCATCCCCGATGCCATGCCGCGCATCGAGCCGCTGGCCAGCGGCGCCAACCGGCCGTACGTGGTGTTTGGCCGGCGCTACGTGCCCGACACCGCCGAACGGCCCTTCCGCCAGGCGGGCCTGGCCTCGTGGTACGGCCGCAAGTTTCACGGCAACGCGACCTCCAACGGCGAAACCTACGACATGTACGCGATGACGGCGGCGCATCCCACGCTGCCCATCCCCAGCTACGCGCGGGTCACCAGCAAGGTCAACGGCCGCACCGTCATCGTCCGCGTCAACGACCGCGGACCGTTCCACAGCAACCGCATCATGGACCTCTCGTACGCCGCGGCCTACAAGCTCGGCCTGATCGGGCCCGGCAGCGGCCAGGTGGTGGTCGAGCGCATCCTGCCCGACGAAATCCGCACCATGATGGCCAACGGCGGCAACGCACCGGCCGCACCCCAGGCCGCCGGCGACGGCCAACCGCTGATCACACCGGTGGCCGCGCGCATCGATGGTGGCCCGGCCCCCGTGCCGCTGGGGCCAGCCATGTCCGAGCCGCAAGCCTCGGCGCCCCCACGCCCCGGCGCGGCCGCCGCGCCGCCCGCCAACGCATCGCTGGCCAGCGGCGTCTATCTGCAGGTGGGTGCCTTCAGCCAGCAGGCCAACGCGCAGTCGCTGGCCAGCCGGGTCACCGCGCAGCTGGGCAACGGCGCGCCCGCCACGGTGGTCGAACAGGCCAACCAGCTGTATCGCGTGAAGATCGGCCCTTACGCCACCCGCGAGGCGGCGCTGGGCGCGGTGCAGCAGGTGTCCGAACGCATCGGCATCCTGCCCAGCCTGGCCGTGCATTAGGCCCCGGAGCTGGCCCGCAGCGGGCCGCTTGCGCGCCGGCTACCAGGGCAGTTCGATCTGCCCGTCGTTGACCCGCCGCGCGCGCGCCGCGGGGCCGTTGTAGCGGTGGCCCTCGTGGGCCAGCAGCAGGCGCTTGCGCGGCAGTCCGCCGCCGAAGCCCGTCAGCGACGTATCGTGGCCCACCACGCGGTGGCACGGGATGATGATCGAAATGGGATTGCGCCCCACGGCCCCGCCCAGGGCGCGCACGGCCTTGGGCCGGCCGATGCGCCGTGCCAGTTCGCCGTAGCTGACCGTCTCGCCGAAGGCGAGCTGCGTCAGCGCGCGCCACACCTCCAGCTGGAACGCGCTGCCCTCGGGGCGCAATGGCACGCTGAAATCGCGTCGCCCGCCCTCGAACCATTGCGCCAGCTCGTCGGCGGCCTGGCGCAGCACGGCGCAGGCGTCGGCCACCCAGCCCTGCGGCGCCGGCAGGTCGGATTGATCCAGGAACCACAGGCCGCACAGCGCGTCGCCGCGCGCCGCCAGCCGCAGGCGGCCGGCGGGACTGTCCTGGTCCTGGAATCGGATCGGGGCCTCGGGCGGCGCGGCGGTCGGGGCAAAGACGGGCATGGCGTCAGCCCTCGCGTTCGCCCTTGCGGGCCAGGGCGCGCTGATAAAGCCGGTCGCGCGGCTGGCCGGTGACGCGCGCCGCCACCCGGGCCGCGTCGCGCACCGACAGGGTCTCCAGCAGGGCATCGAGCAGCGCGTCGGCCTGCGGATCAGCCGCCTCCGCCTCCTCGCCGCCCGCGTCGGGCACGGCCGCCTCGTGCACGATCAGCACGAATTCGCCTTGCCCGCGATGCGCATCGGCGGCCAGCCAGGCGGCCGCCTCGCCCAGCGCCACCGTGGCGATCTCTTCGAAGCGCTTGGTCAGCTCGCGCGCCACGGTCAGGCGGCGCGCCGGTCCGCAGACGTCGAGCAGGTCGGCCAGCATGGCCGGCAGCCGGTGCGGCGACTCGAACATCAGCACCGGGGCCGGCAGCGCGCACCAGGTGCGCAGCCAGCGCTGGCGGGCCGCCGCTTTGGGCGGCGCAAAGCCCGCGAACGCGTAGGCGGGATTCTCGTCGGAGGTGGCGCCGCTGCCCATCAGCGCGGCAATGACGGCGCTGGGGCCGGGAATGGGCACTACGCCGTAGCCGGCCTCGCGCACGGCGCGCACCACGCGCGCGCCCGGATCGCTGACGGCAGGAGCGCCCGCGTCGGACACCAGCGCCACGCGCTGGCCCTGGGCCAGCCGTTCGCAGATGGCCTGCGCGGCGGCGGCCTCGTTGTGGCGGTGGGCCGCCATCAGGGGCGTGGTTACGCCCCAGGCATCGAACAGCGTGCGGCTGGCGCGGGTGTCTTCGGCCGCGATCACGTCGGCGCGCGCCAGCGCCTGCCAGGCGCGCAGGCCCAGGTCGCCCAGGTTGCCGATGGGCGTGGCCACCACGTACAGCGTGGCGGGCGGCCAGTGCTGGCCGGCGACCCGCTCGGCCACGCGGCGCCAGGCCTCGCCTGCCGGCGGTGAGACTTCTTCGTTCATCGCGGATGCATCGCGGCAGTGGAAACTGTGCCAGTGTAGCCGTTGGCCCCTCCCCTTTCCCGCCGCCATGCCAGACGACCCGCCCGATCCCACCCCCTACGCCCTGGCCGCGGCCGCGCAGCAGCGGCTGCAGCGCAGGCGTCGCAAGCCGCCCGCCACCGTGCGCCAGCGAGCCGCCCCGCGTGAGGACGCACCGGGGGGCTCCGCCACCCAGCGCGCCGGCGCCGACTACGAAGACCAGGCTTTGGCGCTGCTGGTCCGCCACGGCCTGCAGCCGCTGGCCCGCAACCTGCGCGCCTCGCCCGGCGAAATCGACCTGGCGCTGCGCGACGGCGATACCCTGGTGCTGGTGGAAGTGCGCGCCCGGCGCGACCGCCGTTTCGGCGGCGCCGCGGCCAGCATCGACCACGCCAAGCAGCGCCGGCTGGCACGGGCCGCGGCAATGCTGCTGCCCCGGCTGGCGCGGCGCCATTGGGGCGGCCGTACCCCGCCGGTGCGCTTCGACGCGGTCCTGTTCGACGGCGGCGCCCCGCTCTGGGTACGGGCCGCTTTCTGCCTGGAACCGGGCGCCTGAGCGCCGGCTGGCGTCCCGGCGTCTGCCCGCCGCACCGCCCGGCTGCGTGAGATAATGCGCGCCATGGACATGACCTCCCGGATGACGTCGCATTTCCGCGACGCGATCGGCCTCTTCGAGCAATGCGCGGACACACTGGCCCAGCCCCTGGCCGCCGGCGTCGACCTGCTCTTCACGGCCCTGGCCAACAACGGCAAGATCCTGGCCTGTGGCAACGGCGGCTCGGCGGCCGATGCGCAGCATTTCATTGCCGAACTGGTCGGCCGCTTCGAACGCGAGCGTCTGCCCCTGGCCGGCATCACGCTCAGTGCCGACACTTCCATCCTCACCGCGGTGGGCAACGACTACGGCTTCGACGAGGTGTTCGAACGCCAGGTCAGCGCGCTGGGCCAGCCCGGCGACGTGCTGGTGGCGCTGTCCACCAGCGGCAACTCGCCCAACGTGGTCCGCGCCATCGAGGCCGCCCGCGATCGCGACGTGCATGTCATCGCCCTCACCGGCAAGGGCGGCGGCATCATCGGGGAACTCATCACGCCGCAGGACGTCCATCTCTGCGTGCCTCACGACCGCACCATGCGCATCCAGGAAGTCCACGGACTGCTGCTGCATGCGCTGTGCGACGGTATCGATGCCCTGCTCCTAGGAGACACCGAATGACCCACGCCGCCGGCGCCCTGCGCGCGCCGCTACTCGTCCTGGCCCTGGCCTGCTCGGCCGTCCTGTCCGGCTGCGCGCCGCTGGTCATCGGCGGCGCCGCCGCCACCACGGCGGTGGTGGTCACCGACCGCCGCACCTCGGGCATCCAGCTCGAAGACCAGAACATCGCCTTCAAGGCGCAAAGCCAGATCTCGCAGCAGCTGGGCGAAGCCGCCCGCATCGACGCCAC
>Ga0182743_1001335_pt1 | contig 24400 bp, 23 predicted proteins | sample eDN3rd30CKraftOP_FD_128522 | JGI IMG/M metagenome (GOLD analysis project Ga0182743, IMG submission 128522) | Enriched Organic Plus compost microbial communities from Emeryville, California, USA - eDNA 3rd pass 30_C Kraft OP (version 2) (version 2) ... | reverse complement strand
GCGTTCGGCGCGGCGGGCGGCTTCGGGGAAAAGGTCTCCACCGACGAAGTGCGCAGCCTGGTCGATGCGCTGGTGGCCGGGAACGACCGGATCACGGTGAGCTGGGTGCTGGGCGCGGCGGAACTGTCGAAGCCCGCGGCCAAAGTGCTGCTCAATTTCGCGCACATTGCGCTCGACGCGCTGATGCGGGGCGGTTCGATTGACATCGCCGCCGAAGTGCGCGGCGGCACTTGTGAAATCGCGGTGCGCGCGATGGGGCGCAAAGTCGCGTTCGACCGCACCATCGGCGATGCGCTGGAAGGGCGCCTCGCCCCCGAAGCGCTGTCGGGCCGCACGGCGGCGGCACATATGCTCCACGTCATCGCGGCGGAAGCGGGCGGCGGGTTGCAGCACGCGGTGGCGGAAGATGCCCTGGTGCTCGGGGCGGTGCTGCCGGAAGAGTAAACACGATGGACGAACTGGTGCAGCACGCGGTTCCGTCGCCCAACTGGAACGAGCGCAAGCTGCCCATTTCCATGATCGTCTTGCACTATACCGGCATGCGCACCGGGGCCGAGGCGCTGGAGCGGATGTGCGATCCGGCGGCCGAAGTGTCCGCGCATTACATGATCGAGGAAAACGGCGCGGTCACCCGGCTGGTCGATGAAGACAAGCGCGCGTGGCACGCGGGCCGGTCCTACTGGCGCGGGATCACGGATGTGAATTCGGCCAGCGTCGGGATCGAACTGGTCAATCCGGGGCACGAATGGGGCTATCGCCCGTTCACCGCCGCGCAGATGGAATCGCTGCTGCCGCTGGTCGGGCGAATCGTGCGCCGTTACGACATTCCGCGCGCCAATGTGGTCGGCCATTCCGATATCGCCCCCGCGCGCAAGGACGATCCGGGCGAATTGTTCGATTGGGAGCGCCTCGCCCGCTTGCGGCTGGCCCTGCCGGTGCCGAAGATCAGCCTCGGCACGCCGTTTCCCAACGACGGGGCGTTCATGCTGGGGCTGGAACGGTTCGGTTATGACATCACCGACGGGCGCGCGGCGGTGGCGGCGTTCCAGAGGCGCTGGCGCCCCGCGCGGATAGATGGCGCAATCGATGGAGAAATCGGGGCGATACTTTTCGCGCTGCTCTTGGAACGCGACCGCGGCCACGCTAGATAGGGCGCGCCAGGGGGCCGGGCAGCCGCGTTCTCCGACAAGCTCATAGCGGGTCGGAGGCCGAGGAAAGTCCGGGCTCCACGAAACAAGGGTGGCGGGTAACGCCCGCCGGGTGTCCGGCTTGCCGGGCATTCAGGGAAAGTGCCACAGAGAGCAGACCGCTCGCCGGGCAACCGGCAGCAAGGGTGAAAGGGTGCGGTAAGAGCGCACCGCGCGACTGGCAACAGGAGCGGCATGGCAAACCCCACCCGGAGCAAGGCCGAATAGGGGCGGCGCGCCGAAGGCCCACAAGGCCGGACAGCAAGGGGGTTTCGCCCTCGACCGCCCGGGTTGGCTGCTTGAGCCTTGCGGCAACGCAAGGCCTAGAGGAATGGCTGCCATTGCGGATACGGTCTCTCGTGGGATACCGTCCGCGATACAGAACCCGGCTTACAGGCCCCCTGGCACTTTAATCGCATGGCGATCAGACGGCGGCTGCGCGGGTTTCGATAGTGACCGCGCTGCCGGTACCGCGCGCCTGAATGAACCGCCGTGTGCCGCCTTCCAGCACCAGCGCGGTCAGCACGTCATAGCAATAGCCGCCGGTGTCGATGCCGATGCGGTTCGGGCACTCTTCCACCTGCGGGCGGATCGTGTGGCCGTGGACCACGACATGCGAATAGGGTTCCCGATGCGAAAGGAACGGTTCGCGAATCCAGCGCAGCGTGCGTTCGCTCTGCCGGTCGACCGCGATGCCCGGTTCGATCCCGGCGTGAACGAACAGGTAGTCCCCGATCACCACCGAGGCTTCGAAACCGGCCATGAAGCGGCGGTCTTCTTCCGGAATCCGTTCCGCCATGGCCGTCTGCACATGGCGGAGGCTGTCCCGATCCAGCCCGCGCACGGCGATGCCGTAGCTTTCAAGAGTTTCGTAGGCGCCATGCGGCAGAAGCCTGGCCAGCCATTCCAGATCAGTGAACGCGTCGAGGAACATTTCCTCGTGATTGCCCATCAGGATGCGAACCGTCCGCCGTTGACGCCACGCGCGGGCGAAATCGAGCACCCCTTTGCTGTCGGCGCCGCGATCGATCAGGTCGCCCAGCAGGATCACGGTGGTCTGCGCGGCGGGCGCGGTGGTATCGTCGGCCTCGATCGCACGGGCGAGCGGTTCGAGCAGATCGAGCCGCCCGTGGATATCGCCGATGGCATAGACGCGTTGCCCGGCGGGCACACAGGCGGTTGCCACGGTGACACCGGCTGTTGCATGATCGTCTCGGGCCTGATCGTTTATCTGGTCGGGAATCACGGGTGATTGTCCTGCTTGCTCATCGCCATGGCTGGCATCGCGGCCCAGTCTCGTCTGTAAATCCTGTCTCGCCTGTGAATGTGATGCGCAAAATCCACACTTTCTGCACTTGCTCGCGTCTTGCGCGAAAGGGTCTTGTGCATTGCAGCATCGGCAGGCAGTTTGCCGTTATTCCGCAACGGGCGTCCACCAAGAGATGACCGGCGGAATGCAGGTGGGACGATGTACAACAGATTCATCGTAACAAGGAATACTGTCATGCTTACGTTCCTCCGCAACCTTTCGGTTGCATCCGCGCTTGCCGGCGCCGCTTTCGTGGCCACCCCCGCCATGGCCCAGGATGAAGGCGCGGTGACGGGCCCGTCCGATTTCACGGTCAGCGGCAATGTGGCCATCGTCACCGATTACCGTTTCCGCGGGGTTTCCCTGTCGGGGGGCGATTTCGCGATCCAGGGCGGGATCGATGTCGCGCATTCGAGCGGTTTCTATGTTGGAACCTGGGCCTCCTCGCTCGATGACGGGGGCAGCGGTCTCGGCGACATGGAACTCGATGTCTATGGCGGGTGGAGCGGCGATATCGCTTCCAATCTCAAGCTCGACGCCGGGCTGCTCTACTATATCTATCCGGCCAAGGATCAGGGCTTCGGCAAGTCCGATTATTTCGAACCCTATGTGAAACTGTCGAGCCAGTTCGGCCCGCTGGGAGCGACGCTGGGCGTCGCCTATGCCTGGGACCAGAAGGCGCTGGGCAGCGAAGACAACCTCTATATCTTTACCGATCTCGAAGTCGGCATTCCCCGGACGCCGATCACGCTGACCGGCCACCTCGGCTATACCGATGGGGCGCTGGCGCCCGATTATCTCGGCGGCTTCAACAACGACAAGACCGCGCTCGACTGGTCGATCGGGGCCTCGGCCACCGTGCTGGGCGGGCTGACGGTCGGGGTCAGCTATGTGGGCGTGGAAGGCAAGTCGATCAAGAATGCCACCAACGATGCCGTGGTAGGCACCTTGTCCTACAGCTTCTGATCACAGAGTGGATCGAACAGGCGGCCCGTGCGATGCGCGGGCCGTTTTGCATTGCCGCGCGACGCGCGATCAGCGCAGATAGAAATCCACCGTGGTGACGACGCGGACTTTCTTGAACGGGGTGTCGGACACGCCCCATCCGCCGCCGCTGTCGCCATCGCGCGCTTCGACCGAGAAATAGCCTTGCGTCGCCTGCTTGATGCCGCCGACGCTGGTGTCGCTGTCCTTGGCGAATTGCTGGGCGGAAGCGCGGGCGTCCCTGGTCGCTTCGGCAACCATCGCGGGCTTGATGTCGTTGAGCTTGGTGAACGTGTAGGCCATGCCCGATCCTTCCTCCAGCACCACGCCTCGGCGGACGAGATCGAACTGGCTGCGCACCGCCTTTTCCGCGCGGGCGATATCGTTGGTGCGCAAAGTCATGCGTTGGCGCACGGTGAACTGCTGCACCCCGTCGGTGGTGGTGTTGGAAACGTTCACGCCCGTGGGCTGCAAAGCGTCATCGGGGAAGCCCAGTTCCTTGAAGAACGCGCGGATCTGGCCCGTGTCGCGGTCGACGCCCGCCTGTGCGGTGGCGAGATCGGGTGCGCTGGCCGAATAGGCGATGGTCCAGGTGGCCAGATCGGCCTTCACATCGCGTTCGGCCAGCCCGCGCACGGTGACGGAACGATCCGCTTCCCGCGCCCGGGTTAGCCCGTCGCCCAGCAGATAGCCGCCGAGAACGAGCCCGATGGCAAGGATGCCTGAACTGATGAGCCAGCGGCGGTTGACCGTATCGCGCCAGAACGGCGGCGCAGACTGCTGGTGGCCGATTGCGGCATCGGGCATTATAGAGCCTCCCCAGAACGAATGTCTTGGCTGGCACAAAGGTGCTGCCGGGGCCATGAACCCTGTTTGAACATAGATGAATGGAGCCGCTTCCGTTGCTGAAATATCTCCACACCATGATCCGCGTGACGGATCCCGAAGCGACGATCCGCTTTTTCGAACTGATCGGGCTGGAAGAAGTCGATCGGCATGAATCGCCGCAGGGCCGCTTCACGCTGATCTTCCTCGCCGCGCCGGGGCAGGCCGACAAGGCGCAGGTCGAACTGACGTACAACTGGCCGCCGGAAGATGGCAGTGCCCCGGAAGCCTATACGGGCGGGCGCAATTTCGGCCATCTCGCTTTTCAGGTCGATGATATCTACGCCACCTGCCAGCGGTTGCAGGATGCCGGGCACATCATCCATCGCCCGCCGCGCGACGGGCATATGGCGTTCGTGAAAAGCCCCGATGGGATTTCGGTCGAACTGCTGCAGGACGGCAAGCTGGAACCGCAGGAGCCGTGGGCAAGCATGGAAAACACCGGCACCTGGTGACGCGCCCGATACGGGGCGGGTGATGGGCGGCGCGGCATCAAGGCCGGGCCGCCCGCCCTTTATCGGGCGTTCGCTTGCGGAGCGGGGGCGAACCGCAGCACGGCGTAGCCCAGCACCGCCGAAATCAGCGATCCGCCGAGAATGCCCAGCTTGGCTTCTTCCACCAGCAACGGATAGTCGGGAAACGCGAGCGCGGCGATAAACAGGCTCATCGTGAAGCCGATCCCGCACAGGATCGCCACCCCCCAGATCTGGGCCCAGCTCGCCCCCGCCGGACGGCGGGCGAAGCCGATCCGGTCCGCCACCCAGATGGCCACGAAAATGCCCATCTGCTTGCCGATCACGAGGCCGCAGGTGATGGCCAGCGGCAACGGGGACAGCAGCCCCGCCAGCCCGATCCCGGCAAGCGCCACCCCGGCATTGGCGAAACCGAACAGCGGCACGATCAGATAGGTGTTCCAACCCGACAGGGCATGTTCCAGCCGTTCGAGCAGCGCGGGTTTCGGGCCTGCCATCGGAATGGCCAGAGCGGCGACCACGCCCGCGATCGTGGCGTGCATCCCCGAATGGAGCACGCAATACCACATGGCGAGCGCGGCCAGCGCGTAAGGCCCCGCATGGGAGACGCGCGCCCGGCCAAGCGCCAGCATCACTGCCAGCAGGCAGAGCGCGATGACCAGCCAGCCGAGCTTGAGACTGCCGGTGAAGAACACCGCGATAATCAGCACCGCGCCGATATCGTCGACGATCGCCACGGTCAGCAGGAACAGGCGCAGCGGGGCGGGCACGCGCGGCCCCACCAGTGCGAGCACGCCGAGAGCGAACGCGATATCGGTGGCGGCGGGAATGGCCCAGCCGCGGATCAGCACCGGATCTCCGCCGGCAAGGCCGGCATAGACCGCAGCCGGTATCGCCATCCCGGCGAAAGCAGCCAGAACCGGCAGGCGGCGCTGGCGCGCGTCGGCCAGTTGCCCGGCGACGATTTCCCGTTTCACTTCCAGCCCGACCACGAAAAAGAACACCGCCATCAGCGCGTCGTTGATCCACAGATGCAGCGTGCCGAGCTTGACGATGGGCGTCCACGGCAAGGGCGCGTGGAACAGAGCGTGATAGCCATGCGCCAGCGGGGAATTGGCCAGCGCGATCGCCAGGGCCGCCACCACAATCAGCAGGCTCCCGGCAAAAGCCTCATGCCCGGCAAGCACGCGCAACCGGTGCGGTACAAGCGAATGGGGGGAATGCGGGGCAGCCATTTTGTCTCCTTTTTGGAATAGGTTGCGCGTTGCAAGCCCATCCAGCCTCGTTTATTTCGGAATCACACGTCATCAGCCAAGGGGGGTAGTCGATGACGATTCTGGGGGGTTATTCCATCCTACAGGCCATGGCCTTTGTAGGATACGAGTTACTGCTGTTTGCCGGTGCGTTTTTTCTGATCGGCGCATTCGACGATATCCTTGTCGATATCCACTATCTTTGGGGGCGTTTGCGCGGGCGGCTGCGCACTGCCCGCATTCGCCGCGCCGAGTTCACGGGGCGGCCGCTGGCGGGCATTGCCGCGGTGATGATCCCTGCCTGGCGGGAAGCCGAAGTGATCGGCGCCACGGTGCACCATACGCTGTCTGCCTGGCCGCAGCCGGAATTGCGGCTCTATGTCGGCTGCTATGGCAACGATCCGCAAACGGTGCAGGCGGTGATCGGCGCGGCGCGGGGCGATCCGCGCCTGCGGGTGGTGATCCATGATCGCGCCGGGCCCAGCAGCAAGGCCGATTGCCTCAACCGCATCTATCGCGCGCTGCGCGAAGACGAAGCGCGGACGGGGACGCCCGCCCGCATGATCCTGCTCCACGATGCGGAAGACATGGTCGATCCGGCGGCTCTCGCGCTGCTGGACCGAGCGATGGACGATTGCGACTTCGTGCAGATGCCGGTCCTGCCCGAACCGCAAGCGGGCTCGATCTGGATCGCGGGCCATTATTGCGACGAATTCGCCGAGGCGCATGGCAAGGCCATGGTGGTGCGCGGGGCGCTGGAGGCGGGCCTGCCCGCTGCCGGGGTCGGTTGCGCTTTCGCGCGCGGCGCGCTCGAACGGGTGGCGGGGCGCAACGGCGGCGCAAACAGCGCGCCTTTCGCCAGCCAGAGCCTGACCGAAGATTACGAACTGGGCCTCAAGATCGCCGAAATCGGTGGCCGTTCGCGGTTCCTGCGCCTGCGTGGGGACGATGGCCGGCTGGTGGCGACGCGGGCCTGTTTTCCCGCCCATTTCGCGGAAGCGGTGCGGCAGAAGACCCGGTGGATTCACGGCATCGCCTTTCAGGGCTGGGACCGGATGGGTTGGGAAGGCGGGCTAAGCGAACGCTGGATGCGCCTGCGCGACCGGCGCGGGCCGCTGACTGCCCTGGTGCTGGCGGTGGCCTATCTCTGCATCATCCTTTCGGGTGTGCTGTGGTTGGGCAATGCCATGGGGCTGCTGGTCCTGCCGCAACCCGGCCCGGTGGTGCAACTGCTGCTGGGGCTCAACCTGATCGCGTTCTTCTGGCGGGTGTGCTGGCGCTGTGTTTTCTCCTGGCGTGAATATGGCGCGCTGGAAGGCGTGTTGGCGGTGCTGCGGATTCCGGTTTCCAACGCGATCGCGATCTTTGCCGGGCGGCGGGCGGTGTTCGCCTACTGGCGTACGCTCAAGGGGGAACTGCCGACGTGGGAAAAGACGGTGCATCGCCTGCATCCCTCGATGCTGCGCCGGAAGGAGGCCGCATCGTGAGCGTGCGGGCCCCTTTGCGCGGCAGGCCGCTGCATATGTTGTTGCTGGTGGTTGCGGGCTGGGCGGTCCTACGCGCGTTCACCTGGGCGCCGCCGGAATGGAGCACGGCGCCCGCCGGCGCGATGGAGATGCCCCCTGCCAGCCGTCTGGCGTGGGGCGGGGCTAAGCCGCCCGTGCGGGCGGCGGGATACGCTCGCGGGCCGGTCACTCCGGCAGGATTCGGCGGTTGGGGCGGCCCGGACGGTGCATCTGCGCTCGATGCCGGCGAAAGCGCGGCGATGGCCCGCACGGCGGACCTGCGCGCCGCGCTGCGTCTGGCTTATGCGCTGCTGGATGATCCCGGTTACGGCGCACCGCGCCCGGTCGCGTTTCCGGTGTACTATCCTGCACCGGCACCGGCGGGCATGGTTCAGGCGATACCTGCGATGCCTGCCTTGCCGGGTCCGGTGGCGGGTTATGGCGGCTGGAACGGGGCGCTGCCCGCGGGCCTGCCGCCTTTGGCCGAGCTGGGTGGGCAGAGTGCGCCCGATGCGCCCGCGCCGGTTCCGCTGTCTCCGGGGCTGGCGGAAGGCCGGGTGGATCGCTGGTCGGCCGATATGTGGATGCTGGCGCGCAAGGAGTCGGCCATTCCGCTCGCGTCGGGGCGGCCGGTCTATGGCGGCAGCCAGGCGGGCGCGGTGCTGCGCTATCGGATTGCCCCGTCGAGCGGCCACCGCCCGCTGGCCTATCTGCGGGCGAGCGCGGCGCTGGGCGCGGTTCGCGAAAGCGAGATCGCGCTTGGCGTGGGAGCGCGGCCCGTTCCCGCAATCCCGATCACTCTTGCCGCCGAAGCGCGGGGCTTTCGCAGCGCCAGTGGCCGCAAGAGTTTCCGCCCGGCGGCGCTGGCCTATACCGAACTGCCGCCGTTCGCTCTGCCGCTCGGCTTTACCGGTGAAGCCTATGGCCAGGCGGGCTATGTCGGCGGGGCGTTCAAGACCGGCTTTGTCGACGGGCAAATACGGGCTGACCGGCCGCTGCTGGACATGGGCGATACCCGGCTGCGAATCGGGGGCGGAATATGGGGCGGGGCGCAGAAGGGAGCCTCCCGGCTCGATATCGGGCCCAGCGCCAGTGCCATGGTCGACATCTGGGGAACGCCTTCGCGCGTTTCGGTGGACTGGCGTTTTCGCCTGATGGGCGATGCGCAGCCCGAATCCGGCCCGGCGCTGACTATTTCAGCGGGTTTCTGATTGGAGACGCTTTCAACTGCCGCGGCGGTGGTTTAGGTCATTATCTGTCATGGATGTGTACCTCCCTATCGCCAATCTCTCGGTCAATGGGCTGGTGATTGTCGCATTGGGGGCGATCACCGGGATACTCTCCGGCCTGTTCGGCGTGGGCGGCGGATTCCTGACCACGCCGCTGCTCATTTTCTACGGGATTCCACCCACTGTCGCGGCCGCTTCAGCCGCCAGCCAGGTGACGGGGGCCAGCGTATCGGGTGTGTTCGCCTATACCAAGCGGGGCGGGGTCGATTATCACATGGGCCTCGTCATGGTGGCGGGCGGGGTGCTCGGTTCCGGGCTCGGTGGCCTGCTGTTCCGTTTCCTCGAATCCATCGGCCAGATCGATACGGTCATCAACATCCTCTATGTCGTGCTGCTGGGTACGATCGGCGGGCTGATGGGGCATGAAAGCTATCAGGCGATCCGGGCGACGCGCGGCGGGGCGGCGCCCCAGCCACGAAAGCGGCGGCACCATCCGATCGTGGCCAGCCTGCCTCTGCGCTGGCGCTTCTATCGTTCGGGCCTGTACATTTCCCCGCTGGCGCCGCTGCTGATCGGTATCGGCGTCGGCATCCTGACGATGCTGATGGGGGTCGGCGGCGGGTTCATTCTCGTGCCCGCGATGCTGTATATCCTGGGGATGAGCGCGAATGTCGTGGTCGGCACATCGCTGTTCCAGATCCTGTTCGTGACCATGGCATCGACGATGATGCATTCGCTGACGACCAAGGCGGTGGATATCGTGCTGGCCGGGCTGCTACTGCTTGGCTCGGTCACCGGGGCGCAGATCGGCACCCAGTTGGCGGGCAAGGTCCAGCCGCAGAAACTGCGGTTTATTCTGGCGGTGATCGTGCTGGCGATGGCGCTGCGCATGGCGTTCGGGCTCGGTTTCCGGCCGAGCGAAATCTACTCGGTAATGCCGCTGTGAAGGCGCTGTTCGCCCTGATCGCGTTGCTTCTGCTGGGCGGGGCGAGGGACCCGATCCTCGTGCCCGAAGTGTCGCAGCACGAGATTCAGGTGCGGCAGGGCTTCACCGGGACGGAACTGCTGCTGTTCGGCGCGATTCTCGATCCCACCGGCACGCGCGCCGGGCGCGATTACGATATCGTGGTGGTGCTGAAAGGGCCGACACAGGCGGTGCGCCTGCGCGAAAAGCAGAAAATCGCCGGAATCTGGATCAATGCCGACAGCACTGCCTTGCGCTCCGCCCCGTCGTTCTTCGCCGTGGCATCTTCGCGCCCGATCGGTCAGATCGTCGATGATCGCACGGCCGCGATTTACGAACTGGGGCTGAACTGGCTGCAACTGTCGCCCATCGGCGCGATCGATCCCGCTGAACAGGCGCGCTTTTCGGCTGGTCTGGTCGATTTGCGGCGGCGCGAAGGGCTCTACAGCGAAGATCCGGACGGCGTGACGATCAGTGAACAGGTGCTGTATCAGGCGCGCATTTCGCTGCCGTCCAGCGTGCAGACCGGCACCTATACGGCGGAAACTTTCGCCATCACCAAGGGGCGGGTGATCGCTTCCGCCACCGCGCGGGTGGAAGTGCGCAAGATCGGCTTCGAACGTTTCGTTGCCGTGTTCGCCGATCAGAATTCGCTGCTTTATGGCTTGCTAGTGGTGTCGGTGTCGGTCGGCATGGGCTGGTTGGCGGGGCGCCTGTTCGCGCTGATCTGATCCGTTGCCCGCGCTCACGCGGGGAAAACGCGCATTGACGCGATCTTAACCAGCGCCCGGTAGGGCGGTGTCCTCGAAAAAAGGGGGCATTCGGGCAAACGATGGATGAGATCGGCAACAGCCAGCGGGCATGGGCACAGCAATCGGAACCTGAGAGTGCAACGGTGATCGCACCGCGCGAACCCGTGGCGGCGCAACCTACCGCTTCCAGCCCGTCCAGCGCGAACGCGGCGCAGCCCATCGGTGTGGTGCTGGAAATCGCGGGATCGTCTTCGCACATCGCGCTTGACAGCGATCGGTTGCAGGCATGCGCCACCGATCTCGATCCGTCCATTGCCCTTGCCGGGCAGGTGGGCAGCCAGATCAAGATCAGGGCAGGCGATGGCTGGCTGGTGGCCAACGTGCGCACGCAGAAGCGCGACGGGCGTAACCCCGATGGGATCATTGCCGGGATCGATTTCCTCGGCGAAGGGGCGGAGGATCGCGTCAGCGGGCGGCTTCACACATTCCGCCGCGGGGTGACGCGCTATCCCATTCCCGGCGCGCTGGTCTATCCCGCCACGCATGAGGATCTGCGGCAGGTCTATGCCAGCGACCACAGTTCCGCGGTGCAGATCGGCACCGTCTTCCCGACCGACGATATTCGCGCGGGGGTGCAGATCGATGCCATGCTGGGCAAGCATTTCGCGCTGCTGGGTTCCACCGGCACGGGTAAATCCACCGCCGCCGCGCTGCTCTTGCACCGTATTTGCAACGCCGCCCCCAACGGCCACATCCTGATGATCGATCCGCACGGCGAATATGCCAGCGCTTTCGGCACCAACGGGATATTGCTCAATGTCGGCAATCTGCAACTGCCCTACTGGTTGATGAATTTCGAGGAACATTGCGAAGTGTTCCTGACTTCCACCGGCCATGACCGGCAGGAAGATGCCGATATCCTCGCCCGATGCCTGTTGCAGGCGCGCACGAAGCATCGCAAGGCCGATCAGCCGGGCAAGATCACAGTCGATACGCCGGTGCCCTATCTGCTGTCGGACCTGACCGGCATTCTGCAACTGGAAATGGGCAAGCTCGACAAGGCGACGTCCAGCGCCCCCTATCAGCGGATCAAGGGCAAGATCGATGAGATCAGGGGCGATCCGCGCTATCAGTTCATGTTTTCGGGTATGCTGGTGAGCGACACCATGGCCGATTTCATCGGGCGCATTTTCCGTATGCCCGCCGATGGCAAGCCGATCGCGATCATCGATGTTTCCGGGGTCCCCTCCGAAGTGACCGCGACCGTGGTCGCAGTGCTCAGCCGGCTGGTGTTCGATTTTGCGATCTGGAGCCGCGAGGAACGAACCCGGCCGATCCTGCTGGTCTGCGAAGAAGCGCATCGGTACGTGCCCAACGAACGGAACGCCGACGGGTCTTCGGTGGGGCGCATCCTGTCCCGCATCGCCAAGGAAGGGCGCAAGTACGGCGTATCGCTGGGGCTGATCACGCAGCGCCCCTCCGATCTTGCCGAAGGCGTCCTGTCGCAATGCGGCACGATCATCGCCATGCGTCTGAACAACGACCGCGACCAGCAATTCGTCAAAGCGGCGATGCCCGAAGGCGCGCGCGGGTTCCTCGATGTGATACCGGCGCTGCGCAATCGCGAATGTATCATTTGCGGCGAGGGGGTTTCCGTTCCGGTGCGTGTCAGTTTCGACGATCTGGAAGAAGACCTGCGCCCGGCGTCGGCCGATCCTTCGTTCGTCAGCCTGTGGGCCGAAACGGGCGATGACGATGCGGCTGCCGTGCAGCGCACGGTGGCCCGCTGGCGCGCACAGGGGCGCTGACCGGCCAGGGAAATGCGCCGCACGATCGCCGCATCGGCTTTCGTGAAGCTGTCAATTTGTTGAGGCAGGCAACTATTTGTTGCCCCGCCCGCTTCACCTTTGCCCGATCACGGATTAGAAGCGCGCGAAAGACAAGCATAGCCGAGAGGACCCCATTCCATGAAAACCAAGGCATACGGCAATCAGGCCGCCGACCAGACTCTTGCCCCCATGGCGATTGAGCGCCGGGCACCGGGGCCGCGCGATGTGGTGGTGGATATCCTCTTTTCCGGCGTCTGCCATTCCGACGTGCACACCGCATGGAACGAATGGGGGACGACGCGCTACCCTTGCGTTCCGGGGCATGAAATCGTCGGCAAAGTGGTGGAAACCGGCTCCGCCGTCTCGCGCTTCAAAGTGGGCGATACGGTCGGTGTCGGCTGCATGGTCGACAGTTGCCGCACCTGTCCCTCGTGCGAGGACGGGGACGAGCAATATTGCACCGGTTCCGGCTTCGTCGGCACGTACAATGCGTATGACAAGCATTCGGGCGGCCATACTTTCGGCGGCTATTCCGATGCCATTGTGGTGGACGAGGATTTCGTTCTCGCTGTCGGCCATGACGAGAAGGATCTGGCGGGCGTGGCGCCGCTGCTCTGCGCCGGGATCACGACATATTCCCCGCTGCGCCACTGGAAAGTGGGGCCGGGGCAGAAAGTCGGCGTGGTCGGCTTGGGCGGGCTCGGCCATATGGGCGTGAAAATCGCCGCGGCGCTGGGCGCGGAAGTGACGGTGTTCACCACCTCCCCCAACAAGCGCGATGATGCCGTGCGTCTGGGCGCCAGCCATGTCGTCAATTCGCGCGATGCGGAACAGATGGCGGCGCAGGCCGGGACGTTCGATTTCATTCTCAACACCGTGGCCGCGCCGCACGATCTCGATCCGTTCATCACCGCTCTGAAGCGTGACGGAACGATGGTGCTGGTCGGTGTTCCGCCCGAAGCGCACAAGTCGCCCTCGGTCGGCAATCTGGTGTTCGGGCGCAAGGCGATTGCCGGCTCTCTGATCGGCGGGATCGCCGAAACGCAGGAAATGCTGGATTTCTGCCGCGATCACAATCTGACGGCGGATATCGAGCTGATCGACATGGCCGATATCAACCAGGCTTATCAGCGTATGGTGAAAGGCGACGTGAAGTACCGCTTCGTGATCGATATCGCCTCGCTCAACTGAGCAAGGCGGGATGCGCGGTGCTTCAGGTGCCGCGCGTGTCGCCGTAGAGATGGATGTGCAACCTGTCGCTCATGCGGAAGCCATGGCGCAGGCACAGATCGGACAGCCAGACCTGCCGTTCGCGCAAAATGGCGCTGGCGGTCCCTTCGGGCATCAGGAACACCCGCTCCCCCGGAATGGTGTGGCGTTGCTGCAAGGCCAGCACTTCGGCCACGTCATCGGGCGTGGCGATCACGAATTTGAAGAACGCGCGCGGATTCCGCGCCCAATCGGCCAGCCGTTCGGGGATCAGCGCCAGTTCGGCCGGGTTGCCGCTATGCGCCAGCTTGGGGCTGACATTGTACTGCTGCACCAGCGGATCGAGCACGGCGGCAGGCGCAACGGTGCCGTTGGTTTCGATTTCCACATGCATCGGCGGCAGATGCGCCAGCATCCGGGCGAGGGCCGGGGCCTGTAACAGCGGTTCGCCCCCGGTGATGACCAGCCGATCCTGCCCCAGCGCGGCGATCCAGCTGGCGGCTTCCTCCTCGCTCATCGTCACCTGATTGGCGGCGCGGTCGAACGCCACATCATCGCGATGCGGGCGGTTGTCCCCGGCGAAACGCCACGTATAGGCAGTGTCGCACCACTGGCACGCCAGATTGCAGCGCGACAGGCGGATGAACGTGCTCGGCCGCCCCTGCGAAGGGCCTTCGCCCTGGAGCGAGGCGAAGATTTCCGGCTCGCCCGGCGTGGTGGTGGCGAGGATCAGCGGCATTTCAATTCAGTTTCGCGTGCAGCTCTGGATTGCTTCGCTTCGCTCGCAATGACGGCAGGGATCTCGTCATTGCAAGCCCGGCACAAGCCGGGCGCGGCAATCCAGGGCCGGATCATGCGATGCTCACCCCAGCCGTGCCAGCGCTGCCGCCAGCCGTTCGGCTTCGGCGGCGTGATGGGCATGGTCGGCCCGGGCCTTTTCCACCGCTTCGGGTTTGGCCTTTTCGACGAAGGATGGGTTTTCCAATCGCTTGGCCAGCGAATCGCGTTCCTTCTCCGATGCGGCCTGCGCCTTTTCCAGCCGCGCCTTTTCGGCGGCGATATCGATCACCCCTTCCAGCGGGATCACGAACACATCCGCGCCCACGCCGATCTGCATCGCCGCGCCCTGCGGGGCCGCTTCGAAACGGATCGCGGAAAGCCGGGCAAGCCGCTCGATGGCCGCCGGATTGCGTGCGATCGCGGTTTTCGCCGTCTCGCCCGGCGTTTCGAGATAGGCGTCGAGCTTCGCGCCCGGCGCAATGCCCAGTTCGTTCTTCGCCGTGCGCAGATTGGAAGTCAGCGCGATCAGCCATTCGACTTCCGCCTTGGCGGCGGCATCGACGGTGGCGCGAGGGTCCGGCCACTTGGCGAGGATCAGTTCGTAGGCGCGCTCACCCTGCGCGTGCCACAGCTCTTCGGTGATAAAGGGCATGAACGGGTGGAGCATGACGAGAATCTGGTCGAGCACCCAGCCGGCGACAGCTTTGGTTTCCGCGTCGAAATTGCCTTTGATAAGTTCGATGTACCAATCGCAGAACGTGTCCCACACGAAGTGATAAATCGTGTTGGCCGCCGCATCGAAGCGCAAGTCCGCCATCGCGGCGTCGAGCGCGGCCAGCGTGTCCGCCACTTCGCCGATGATCCACCGGTTGACCGCCAGCGTGGCGGCGGGCGCGGCCAGCGTGTCGCTGCCGGTGATGCCGTTGGCCTGGCAGAAACGGGTGGCGTTCCACAGCTTGGTGGCGAAGTTGCGGTAGCCTTCGACGCGCTTCTCATCCATTTTGACATCGCGGCCCTGGCTTTCCATCGCCGCCATGAAGAAACGCAGCGCATCCGCGCCGTACTGGTCGATCAGGCCCAGCGGATCGACCACGTTGCCCTTGGACTTGGACATTTTCTGCCCGTCCGCCGCGCGCACCAGCCCGTGAAGGTACAGCCGCCGCCACGGCACATCCTTCATGAAATGGATGCCCTGCATCGCCATGCGCGCATCCCAGAAGAACAGGATATCGAAGCCGGACACCAGAAGATCGTTGGGATAGTGCTTTTGCAGAAGGTCCGTCCGGTCCGGCCAGCCGAGCGTGGCGAAAGGCCACAGCGCACTGGAGAACCAGGTATCGAGCACATCCTCGTCGCGGGTCAGCGCCTTGTTGCCCGCCAGAGTCTGCGCCTCGTCCTCGGTTTCGGCGACATAGACCGCGCCATCCGCGTCGTACCACGCCGGAATCCGGTGGCCCCACCAGAGCTGGCGGGAGACGCACCACGGCTGGATGTTTTCCATCCAGTTGAAATAGGTCTTTTCCCAGGTCTTGGGCACGATCTCGATCGCGCCGGAACGGGCCGCTTCCATCGCGGGCGCGGCCAGCGTCGCGGCATCGACATACCATTGATCAGTCAGCCAGGGTTCGATCACCACGCCGCCGCGATCCCCGAACGGGGTCTGGATCGTGCGCGGTTCGGCGTCGTGTTCCTGTTCCTCACCATCCTTGTTTTTGGTGACGTGGGGGATCAGGAAACCCTGTTCCTTCATCCGCTGGACCACCAGCGCGCGCGCATCGAAGCGGTCCAGGCCGAGGAATTCGTCAGGGATCAGCCCGTCCGCCGTCTGCACCACGCGGGCTTCGGCATCGAGCATGTTGAGCATATCGGCCGGCTTGATCCCGGCGCGCTTGCCCACTTCGAAGTCGTTGAAATCGTGCCCCGGCGTGATTTTCACCGCGCCGCTGCCCAGTTCCGGATCGGCGTGCTCATCCGCCACCACTTTGAAGCGGCGGCCGGTAATCGGCTGGAGAATGTCCTTGCCGATGACCGAACGGTAACGCGCATCGTCGGCATTCACCGCCACGGCCATATCGGCCAGCATGGTTTCGGGCCGGGTGGTGGCGACGACGATATGATCGCGGCCATCATCCAGCGTGACACCGTCGGCCAGCGGATACTTGAAGTGCCAGAACCCGCCCTGGACTTCGCGGGTTTCGACTTCGAGATCGGAAATCGCCGTCTTCAGCTTGGGGTCCCAGTTCACCAGCCGCTTGTCGCGGTAGATCAGGCCTTCGTTATAAAGGTCCACGAAAACCTTGAGCACCGCGCGGGTGAAATGTTCGTCCATGGTGAACTGTTCGCGGCTCCAGTCCATCGAACAGCCGAGGCGGCGGAGTTGGCGGGTGATCTGGCCGCCGCTTTCCGCTTTCCATTCCCACACCTTGTCGACGAATTGCTCGCGCGTGTAGTTGGTGCGCTTGTCCTGCCGCGCTTCCAACTGGCGTTCGACCACCATTTGCGTGGCGATCCCGGCATGATCGGTGCCGACCACCCACAGCGCATCCTTGCCGCGCAAACGCTCGTACCGGATCATTATGTCCTGCAGAGTGTTATCCAATGCGTGGCCGATATGGAGCGAGCCGGTGACATTGGGTGGCGGATTGACAATGGTGAACGGGGTGGCGTCCGGCCGTTCGGGGCGGAACAGGCCGTTGCCTTCCCAGTGGGAATACCATTTCGCCTCGATGGAGGCGGGGTCGAAAGTCTTGTCGAGTTCGGTGCTCATGCTGGTTCGGCCTTTGCCAGCCAGACCCTTGCAGCGCAACCATTGCCGAGCCTGTGCCTTGCCGGGGACACAATTTGAAAGCATACCGCCCCGCAATGCGTGATTGGGCCAGCTATACACTCGATAATACGGGCGATGACACCGGCGGCGAGACGGGTTCGGGCGGCGCGACGCTCGTCCTGACGGGGCGCCTCGTCATTTCCGCTGTCGGGCCGCTCGACCGGAACTTGCGCACGCTCGACGATACCATCGCGAAAGTGGACCTGTCGCAGGTCGAAGAGATCGATACCGTCGGCGCGTGGATCGTGTGGCGCGTCGCGAACGATCACAACGCGCAGGTCGTCGGCGCGAGCGAGGGCGCGCAGCGCCTGATCGATGCGGTCGGTTCCAGCGCCAGCACGGCCGAAATCCTGCCGCCGCGCGTGCCGCTGGTCGAACGCGTGCCGGAAGCGGTGGGGCAACTGGTCACCGGCTGGGGCCGGGGCACGGTGGAAATCATCGGATTTCTTGGCGCGATTCTCGTGTCGTGGTGGGGCATGGTGCGCCATCCTTCCCGCTTCCCGATGAAAGCGCTGGTGCGGCAGATCGAACTGGTCGGCGTCAACTCGCTGGGCATCATCGCCTTGATGAGCTTCCTGATCGGCATCGTCATCGCGCAGCAAGGCGCGGTGCAGCTTCGCCAGTTCGGGGCCGAAGTCTATACGATCAATCTCACCGGCCGTTTGACCTTGCGCGAACTGGGCGTGCTGATGACGGCGATCATGGTGGCGGGCCGTTCGGGCTCCGCATTCGCCGCGCAACTGGGCACGATGAAGCTGACCGAGGAAGTGGACGCGATGCGCACGATCGGCGTTTCCCCGATCGACGCACTGGTGCTGCCGCGTATTCTGGCGGTGGTGCTGATGATGCCGCTGCTCGGATTCTTCTCGGCGGTGGTGGCCATTGTCGGCGGCGCGTTCCTTGCCGATGTCGCGCTGGATATCCCGTTTTTCACGTTCCTCACCCGTATTCAGGAAGTGGTGCCGCTGCACGATGTCTGGGTCGGGTTGGTCAAGGCCCCGGTGTTCGGCCTGATCGTCGGGCTGGCGGGATGCTATCAGGGGATGCAGGTCAAATCGAATGCTGAGGAAGTGGGCCTGCGCACGACCATGGCGGTGGTCCAGGCGATTTTCATGGTGATCGTGCTCGATGCGTTCTTCGCGGTGTTCTTCACCGAAGTGGGTTGGGATTGAGCCATGGCGATCCGCATCCCCAGAAACACCAACGTCAAGCATGACCTCGACGATGAACGCTATGAAGGCGAATATGCGATTGTCGTGGAGGACATCACCAACCGCTTCGGTGAACAGGTGGTGCATGAAGGCTTGTCGCTCAAAGTCCGCAAAGGCGAGATTTTGGGCGTTGTGGGCGGTTCGGGCACCGGCAAGTCGGTGCTGATGCGCTCCATCATCGGCCTGCAGATACCCGCCGAAGGGCATATCGAAGTGCTCGGCCGTTCGATCACCGAAACCGATCCGGATGACGAGATCGGCGTCCATTCGCGCTGGGGCGTGCTGTTTCAGGGCGGTGCGCTGTTTTCCACGCTGACAGTGGCGGAAAACGTGGAAGTGCCGATGCGCGAATTCTACCCCGAACTGGGGGACGAACTGCGGCATGAAATCGCCCGCTACAAAGTGCGGCTTTCGGGCCTGCCCGAGGAAGCGACCAGCAAGTACCCGTCCGAACTGTCGGGCGGGATGAAGAAACGCGCCGGGCTCGCCCGGGCGCTGGCGCTCGATCCCGAACTCCTGTTTCTCGATGAGCCCACCGCCGGCCTCGATCCGATCGGCGCGGCCGGTTTCGACCACCTGACCCGCGAATTGACCGATACGCTGGGGCTGACGGTCTTCCTCATCACGCACGATCTGGATACGCTGTATGAAATCTGCGATCGTGTCGCCGTGCTGGCGGACGGCAAAGTGATTGCCGTGGGGACAATCCCCGAACTGCTGGCAATGGATCATCCCTGGATACAGGAATACTTCAATGGGCCGCGCGGACGCGCCGCCAAGGACAGTCGCGAACGTGCCAGAAGCATGGACAAGCGGCTGGACGAAAAGGCATAGGACACGCCAATGGAAACACGGGCAAATCACGTCTGGGTCGGTGCTGTCACGCTGGTGCTGATGGCCGCGCTGGCCGCTTTCATTATCTGGATCGCGCGGCTCAACGCCGGTGAGCAGAACGAATATGACATCTTCTTCAAACAGGCGGTGGACGGGCTGGCCAAGGGTTCGGAAGTGACCTTTTCCGGCGTTCCGGCGGGGCAAGTGAAAACGATCGAACTGTGGCCCAAGGACCCGCAGTTCGTGCGCGTGCGCGTGGCGCTGAACAACAACGTGCCGATCCTGCAAGGGACCACGGCGACGGTGCAGGGCAGTTTCACCGGCGTATCCAAAGTCCAGCTCGAAGGCGCGGTGCGCGGTGCGCCGAAGATCGAGGAGCCGGGCCCCGAAGGCGTGCCGGTGATTCCGACCAAGCCCGGCGGGCTGGGCGAGATCCTGGCCAACGCGCCGCTGCTGCTTGAACGCTTGGCGACTTTGACCGAACGGCTCACGCTGATGCTGTCGGATGACAATCAGAAATCGATCACCGGCATTCTTGCCAACACCAACCGGATGACCAGCAGCCTGGCCGATGCCTCGCCGCAGATCCAGCGGGTGCTGGCCGAAATGCAGGCGACGCTGCGCCAGGCCAATCACAGCCTCGCCGCCTTTGAAAAGGTCATGGGCTCGACCGACAAGGTCCTCAATCAGGAAGGCAATTCGGTGGCCAAGCAGATGCGCGAGACCATGGCTTCGGTGCAGAAGACCTCCGACGAACTGCAGGCCCTGTTGCACGATACGCGGCCTGCGGCGCAGCAATTGTCGCAGAGCACCCTGCCTGCGGCGGAAGCAACCCTGCGCGATCTGCGGACAACCAGCCGCGCCTTGCGCAACATGACCGAAAGCATCGAAAGCGGCGGGGCCGGATCGGTGCTGAAAGGGCAGCAATTGCCCGACTACAAGCCATGATCGGGGACAGGCGATGACAAGAAACAACCCTGTGCGGGCCATTGCGGCATTCGGGCGCGGCTTTTCGGCCAGAAGGGGCGCATTGGCCGCGCTGGCCGGGGCATTCGCCCTGTCGGGCTGTCTCAGCCTTGGCGGCAAGGTGCCGGATCAGTTGCTGACGTTGACCCCGGCCGTTTCGGCGAGCGCGGGATCGGCCACCAGCGGCAATTTCCGGAACGCGATTGCCGTGCTCAATCCCGGCGTGCCGCGCGAACTCGATGTCCAGCGCATTCCGGTACAGGTCGATGATACGCAGATCGCCTATCTCAAGGATGCGACCTGGGTGGAAAAGCCCGCGCGCCTGTTTCGCGAAGTGCTTTCCGAAACTCTGCGCGCCCGGACCAACAGGCTGGTGATCGGCGGGGCGGACGAACAGTATGCCGCCGCGACCAAGCTCACCGGGCAGTTGATGGCGATGGGCTACGATGCGCGCCAGCAGGCGGTTGTCGTGCGCTATGAGGCAGTGCTGGCCGATCCGGGCGGCAATGTCCGCACGCGCCGGTTCGAAAGCGTGGTCCCGGGCATCGCTCCGCGCGCGGATCAGGTCGGCCCTGCATTGAATCAGGCGGCTAACGATGTCGCGGCGCAAGTCGTCGCCTGGGTCGGCCAATAAGCTGCGAACGAAGGGCGCTCCTGCACTTTCGCAAGAGCGCCCCGGTCATTATGACGCCGCAAATCCCGCATGATAGGCGACCTTTCCGGAAGGCACGGCCTCCTGAAAGGCCAGGCGCATGAAATATTCGGCCGGGGCATCCTCATAGCGCAAGGCAGGATCGTTTTCGAAGCCGAAGCGCCGATAGAAAGCCAGATCGCCGAGCAGGACGCATCCCGCAGCCCCAGTCTGCCGCAAGTGCGCCAGCCCCTCGCGGATGAGAGCGCTGCCGATCCCATGACCTTGCAGGTCCGGCGTCACGGAAACGGGGCCGAGGCCAAACCAGCCGAGATCCTGTCCGCCGATCGTGACCGGGGAGAACGCAATATGGCCTGCGATGTCGTTGCCGACGGTGGCGACCAGTGAAAGCGTCAGCGCGCCCGCTTCGCGCAGCGCTCCGACAATCGCCGCTTCGGTGCCGCTGGCATGGCTGCTGAGCTTGAAAGCGGCCTCCGTCACCCGGCGGATTGCCTGCGCGTCTTCGGCACGTTCAGCCCGGATTTCGATATGCATACGCTGTTTTCCTTGGCGCTTGTGGGTTTGAGCGGCGGCCTGATCCGCTAGCTTTCGATCGCGGCGATGATGGTGGCCAGCCATTGCCGCGCTTGGCGGGAACGGCCGATATCGCAGATGAATTCCTGGCCCCGGCTGGCGGAGATCAGTTCGCCCGGGCGGGGCCAGCGTTCCGGCCGTGCGTGATAGGTCAGGCCCCGGCGGCGCAGCCATGCGGGCACCGCCCAATGGCGCAAGGGGCCGCCCGCGCGTGTCAGGCGCAGGGCGGCGGAGGCTGATCGGGCCATCGTTCCCGGCCCGTGATACAGCACGTTATGGCGGCCCCAATCGCCCAGATCGTGCGAATGGGGGCGGGGCGGTTCCTTCCATTGGCTGGCCTGTCGCACAATATCGGGCGGGCCGTGGCAGGCGACCCGCATATGGCCGTAGATGCGGTGATGGCGTTCCCCGGTGTGTGGATCGGCGAACAGGCCGAAGAACAGGAACACATCGCCGATGCCCACCCCGTTGCGGGCCAGGTGGCTTTGCGCCGCGCCCGCTTGCCCGAACCAGCAGTGGGCACCGGAAAACATCGGATCGTCATGGCACAGATCATGCGCGCCGATCCGGCCGCGCGTGGCCTGTTCGACCAGAACGCCAAGGCCGCGACCGGCATAAGTGGTGCGGGAACGGTCCTGCGCCGGGATCGGCAGCGAAACCGGCACGCCATCGACAATCGGTGACGGGCATCCGCCCGCGGTGCTGTCAAAACCCTTGCGGCTGAAGACGATCCGCATGGTGGTGGACCCTGTGCGCCTAGCGGCTGTCCGCCCGGGCCAGCGTGGCAAAGCGCAGGGCGTTCGCGAACTCGGCGGCGCGCCGGTCGCGGCGTTCCCTGGCCAGATCGTCTTCCCCCCACAGCTCGATCTGCCAATCTTCTTCGAGATTGGCGGCCGCCCATAGCGTTTGCGCGTCCGCCCCATCTTCCAGCGCGGCCAGCGCGATGGTGAGCGAGGCGGCCAGCGATGCCAGCGTGTTGAGCGCGGCCAGTGTGAAATCGTCGAGACCAGCCAGATGGACTCGCAACGCTTCGAGCGTGGCAGGCGGCTGCGGGCGATGCATGATCCCGCTGACCCGCTGGAAATGGATGCCGTGGTGCGCTTCGGCGGCCTGCACCAGCGGCTCCCACACCTCTTGCTGGCGTTTGAACAGCGCATCTTCGGGATCGGCGCGGTAACACAGCGTGTCGGTTTCGGCGAAGCGGAGCAGGTTCGCGATGGCGGCGTCCCGGTCGGCGCGAACCACGTCGATGGCATAGTCGGCCAGATCGCGGAAGACGAACCCGGCCGGGTCGATTTCCTCGCCCTGCGCCGCCCATTCGTCGGCCAGCGCATTGGCGAGCGTTTGCCCGGGCACGACCTGCTGCGCGCCCATGGCCGTCTTGATCCCACGCCCGTCGAGCAGGATCTGCCAGCCGGTATCGGCGGGGGCGGGGGCGGCGGTCTTGTAGAAGCGTTTCATGCCATCTCGTGCGTCATTCGTCGATAGTGCGCCAGTGGCGGGCGAGGATTTGCGGGATTACGAAAATCTCGATCAGCCCCACAATCAGCAGGGGCCAGGCGGCGACCGGCGGAATGGGCAGCACGCCATTCAGGCCCAGCAGCGCGGCGATCACCATCATCAGGCCGCCCAGCCGCATGGCCTGCATCGCGAAGAAGCGGACTCGCGCGGGATCGTCGTTCATGCAAGCAGGTCCTGCAATTCGTCAGGCGTTCGGGCCACAGCGTCGGCGCCCGCGGCAAACAGTTCGTCCGCTTCGTGATAGCCCCAGGCCACGCCGATGGCGCGAACCCCGGCGGCCACCGCCATGGCAATGTCATAGGTGGTGTCGCCGATCATCACACTGTCGCTTGGCAGGGCGCAGGCCTCGGCCAGCGCCGCATCCAGCATGGCCGGATGTGGCTTGGACGGGTGGCGATCCGCCGTCTGCAAAGTCACGAAGTGATCGGACAGCCCATGAACGGCCAGCACATTGCGCAATCCCCGGTCCGATTTCCCGGTGGCCACGCCAAGGTGCCAGCCGGACGTGGCGAGGTGATCGAGCAGCGGGGCAATGCCGGGAAACAGCGGTTCGGACAATTGCCCCCGTTCGCGCATCGTGCGGAAAGCCAGCTTGTAGCTGTCGCAAGCCGCATGCAGCAGCGATGCATCGGCTTCCGGCACCAGCCTGCGCATGGCGACCGGGAGGCTGAGGCCGACAATGCGCCGGATCGCGTGGCGTTCGGGCGCGGGCAGGCCGTGTTCGGCAAATGCCGCTTCCATCGCCGCGCAGATATCCGCCTGGCCATCCACCAGCGTGCCATCGCAATCGAACACGGCAAGGCGGATCGGGGCGGTGCTCATGCCGCGTCTCCGATCTGGTCGATCAACGTTTCGAGCAGGGCTTGGTCATCGTGGCGGAAGGCGGGATTGGGGTGCATCAGCGCTTCTTGGGGCCGCCGGTCGGGCGTTTGCCGGTGGGCCGCCCGGTTGCACGGCCGCCGCTGGCGGGGCGTGCCTTGCCTCCGGCCGGTGCCTTGCCGCCGCCGCGCGACTTGGCCCCGCGTGCGGACGAGGGCTGGGCGGAATCGGCCCGCCGCCGCCGTTCACCGCGCCGTTCCTTGCGGTATTGCTTGGCGTGCGCCTTGGCGGCGGCTTTCTTCATGTCGCGTGTGCGCGGGGCGGTGTCGTCCAGCACGCCGAAACCCGCACCGGCATCGCTCAGCCCTTCATCGAATCCGAGCTGGTTCATGCTGGCGGCGAAATGTTCGGGCAGGTCCGCCGTCACGTCCAGCGGGGCGCCGTCCGGATGTTCGATAATCAGCCGCCGGGCGTGGAGATGCATCTTGCGGCTGATGCTGCCGGTAAGGAACGCATCCTGCCCGCCATATTTGCCATCGCCCACAATCGGGTGGCCGATGGCGGCCAGATGCACGCGCAACTGGTGGGTGCGCCCGGTCAGCGGTTGCAGTTCGACCCATGCGGCGCGGTTGCCCGCG
>Ga0182743_1001334_pt1 | contig 24414 bp, 21 predicted proteins | sample eDN3rd30CKraftOP_FD_128522 | JGI IMG/M metagenome (GOLD analysis project Ga0182743, IMG submission 128522) | Enriched Organic Plus compost microbial communities from Emeryville, California, USA - eDNA 3rd pass 30_C Kraft OP (version 2) (version 2) ... | reverse complement strand
CTGCTCCCACAGGCCGGCGCCGTCCGGGGCGAAGAACCACCGGACGGGGGAGTCGCGCTCCCATTCCTCCGCGCGCTTCCGGCCGCCCGCGAGGACCGCCTCGCCGACCGAGAGCTGCCGGATCGCGACGGCCGCGACGTTCCTCGGATGCTCCCTCGCGAACTCGCCGTAGATCGCCTCGTCGTGCTGGCCGTCGTCGCCGACGAGGAGCCACCGCACGTGCGGGAACTCGGCGGCGAGCCGGCGGAGCGACTCGCGCTTGTGCTCCCGGCCGCTCCGGAAGAAGCGATCGTGCGTCGGCCCCCAGTCGGTGAGGAGCAGCGGGCCCGGCGGGTAGAGATTGCGGCCGAGGAACCGGCGAAGCGTCGGCGCGACGTTCCACGCGCCCGTCGAGAGGTAGATGACCGGCGCGTTCGTGTGCTGTCGGCGGATGCGGTCGTACAGGACTGCCATCCCCGCGACGGGTCGGCGTGCGTGCTCGTCGACGACGAACGTGTTCCAGGCCGCGAGGAACGGCCTCGGGAGCGACGTGACCATGACGGTGTCGTCGATGTCCGACACGAGCCCGAAGCGCTCCGCCGGATCCACGATGAAGACATCGGCGAGGGCCTCTTGCGACGCCGCCGTGCGGATCGCGATCGTGTGCCGCCCGGGCGGGAGGTCCGCGGGAACGCGCGCGTCGACGATCCCGCCCCGCGCGATCGGCACCTCGGACTCCGTCGCTCCCACCGTGACGATCGCGACGCCCTCGTCGGCCGGCACGCTGAAGAAGCTCCGCCAGCCGCGGACCTTGATCGACCAGCGGTCGGGCGGCGAGTCGGGCTTCGCGAGCACCACGCGGCACAGGACTCGGACCCAGCCCGGGGCCCCGTAGCTCGCGTACGGGACGATCGTCGGGACGAGCCCGCGGCGACGGCCCGAGCGCTCCCGCCAGCGGTGGAGTCGGTCCTCGACGCGCGCGGCGACGTGGCGCGGCGTGAGCCGGTTCTCGTCAGCCGGGCTCGTGGTCTCGGACATCGCGCCCCAGTCTGCCATCCGGGGCCGCCGTCAACCCGTCCTCGGGATCCGCCTCCCGCATGTCCCGCTCGCTCGCTCGCTCGATCCAGCGCTTGACGAGGATCGACGCGACGAAGAAGAGCAGCAGGCCCCCCGCGAAGATGTATCCGGCGTAGTGCAGTTCGGTCAGCCGTGCCCGGAACGAGCCGCCGAAGACCGCGCCGACGGTCACGTACGCGCTCGCCCAGATGATCGCCGCGGGGGTCGCCCACGCCATGAATCGCCGGTACGGCATCGCGCTCATGCCCACCGTCACGGGCATGAGGGCGTGGAGGACGGGCAGGAATCGCGAGACGAAGACGGCGATGCCGCCGCGGCGGGCGATGTAGCGCTCGGCCCGGGCCCAGTTGCGCTCGCCGACGCGTCGCCCGAACCACGAGGCCCGAAGCCAGGGGCCGAAATACCGCCCGAGGAGGAAGCCGACCGACTGCCCGCCGAGGGTCCCGACGATGACGAGGACGAGCAGCACCGCGAAGTGCCATGGTGTGTCGATCGCGGTCGCCGCCGCGAGCACGATCGTGTCGCCCGGGACGACGAGGCCGATGAGGAGCGTCGTCTCGAGGAAGATCGCCGCCGTGGCGATGAGCGAGCTCCACACGGGACCGAGCCCGTACACGATGTCGAGCGCGAGCCCGATGGCCCCGCCGAGCCACCTGCCGACGATCTCGAACGGATTCACCCGCCCATTCTGTCGCGCCGGCTCCGTCAGAATGAGGGGATGCGCGAGCGGGTCCTGAAGTGGCCGGTGCCGGGCCGCGTCGACGCGGAGGCGGCTTTCGCGACGCTGTGCGGCAACCAGCCGCGCGCATTCTGGCTCGACTCGAGCGGCGAGCCGGTGGGCGGCGGCGCGCGATCGAGCTACCTCGGCGTCGCGCGCTCGGCAGTGACGTCGGTCGACCTCGCCGCGCAGGGCGTCGGCGTCCTCGACTGGATCCGTCGCGAGCGCGCATCGTGGGATGTCGACGCGAGGACGGCCCCGCGCGGCTTCGCCCTCGGACTCGTCGGGTGGCTCGGGTACGAGCTGCGGACCGAGACGCTCGGCGTGCCCGCGCGGCACGCGAGACGGTACCCGGACGCCGCGTTCCTCCGCGCCGACCGGTGTCTCGCGATCGACGACACGACGGGCGAGGCGACGCTCCTCGCGCGCGGCGTCGACTGGGACGGAGAGCTCGCCGAATGGCGCGACGCGACCCTCGACGCGCTCGCGACGCCGACCCGGCTCGCGCCCGCCCCGCCGCCGGGCGACGTCCCGTCGGCCGCCTGGCGCTACTCCGACGAGGCGTACCTCGGGATGATCCGCGCCTGCAAGGCGGCGATCGAGGACGGCGACGCGTACCAGTTGTGCCTCACGACTGAGGCGTCGGTCGACGGCGCCTTCGACCCCTTCGACGTGTACCGCCGGCTGCGCGCCTCGAGTCCGAGCCACCACGGCGCCTACCTGCGGATCGATGACGTCGCGCTCCTGTCCGCCTCGCCCGAGCAGTTCCTCGCGCTCGACCGGGACGGCTGGGTCACGACGAAGCCCATCAAGGGCACACGGCCCCGCGCCGCCGACCCGGTCGAGGACGCGCGGCTGCGTGAGGAGCTCCGCTCGAGCGACAAGGAGCGCGCCGAGAACCTCATGATCGTCGACCTCATGCGCAACGACCTGTCGCGCGTGTGCGAACTCGGCACCGTCGAGGTCTCGAGCCTCCTCGCCGTCGAGAGCTACCAGCACGTCCACCAGCTCGTCAGCACGATCCGCGGCCGGCTCGCCGCCGGCCTCGACGCGGTCGACGCGATCCGGGCGTGCTTCCCCGCCGGCTCGATGACCGGGGCCCCCAAGCGCTCGGCGATCGAGATCCTCGATCGCCTCGAGGGCCGTTCGCGCGGCGTCTACTCGGGGGCGTTCGGCTATCTCGGCCTCGACGGCGCCGTGGATCTCGCGATGACGATCCGCTCGATCGTCATCGACGATCGCGGGGCGACGATCGGCACGGGCGGCGGCATCACGGCGCTCTCCGACCCGGACGAGGAGCTCGAGGAGACCCGCGTCAAGGCGCGAGCGCTCCTGGCCGCGCTGGGGGTTGGCTAGGCTGGACAGCCGTGACGGAATCGGGCACGCAGGACACGCTGGGCGGGCGCGAGGACGCCGAGTACGACTTCAAGGCGATCCAGGACCGCTGGCTGCCGTACTGGGAGCAGCACCGCACATTCGCGGCTCGGGACGACGACCCGCGCCCGCGGAAGTACGTGCTCGACATGTTCCCGTACCCGTCCGGCGACCTCCACATGGGCCACGCCGAGGCGTACGCGCTCGGCGACGTCATCGCGCGGTACTGGCGGCTCCAGGGCTTCAACGTCCTCCACCCGATCGGCTGGGACTCGTTCGGCCTGCCCGCGGAGAACGCCGCGATCAAGCGCGGCGTCGACCCCCGCGAGTGGACGTACGCGAACATCGAGCAGCAGCGCGCCTCGATGAAGCGGTACGCCGCGGCGTTCGACTGGGATCGCGTCATCCGCACGTCCGACCCCGAGTACTACAAGTGGAACCAGTGGCTCTTCCTCAAGCTCTACGAGAAGGGGCTCGCGTACCGGAAGGCGAGCTGGGTCAACTGGTGCCCGTACGACCAGACGGTGCTCGCGAACGAGCAGGTCGTCGACGGCCGCTGCGAGCGCTGCGACAACGTCGTGACGAAGAAGAAGCTCACCCAGTGGTACTTCCGGATCACCGAGTACGCCGACCGCCTCCTCGACGACCTCAACCAGCTCGAGGGCTCCTGGCCCGCGAAGGTCATCGCGATGCAGCGGAACTGGATCGGACGGTCGACCGGCGCGGAGGTCGACTTCGAGATCGAGGGCCGGGCCGAGAAGGTCACGGTCTTCACGACGCGACCCGACACGCTCTACGGCGCGACGTTCATGGTCGTCGCGCCCGACTCCGAGCTCGCGGCCGAGCTCGCCGCCGGCTCGACCCCCGACGTGCAGGCGGCGTTCGCCGCGTACCTCGATGAGGTGCAGCGGACGAGCGAGATCGACCGGCAGGACGCGACCCGCCCGAAGACCGGCGTGTTCCTCGACCGCTGGGCGATCAACCCGGTCAACGGCGAGCGGCTCCCGGTGTGGGCGGCCGACTACGTCCTCGCCGACTACGGGCACGGCGCGATCATGGCGGTGCCCGCGCACGACCAGCGAGACCTCGACTTCGCCCGCAAGTTCGACCTCCCCGTTCGCGTCGTCGTCGACACGACCGCGCCGACGACCGGCGCGATCCCGATCATCCCGACCGACCCGGAGACGGGCGAGCCGATGCAGCCGCTCGACCTCGACGAGATGGATCCGGCGGTCACGGGCGTCGCGCTCGCCGGCGACGGCCGCATGATCAACTCCGGGCCGCTCGATGGACTGCGCAAGCAGAACGCCATCAAGCGCATGATCGAACTGCTCGAGGAGGCGGGGACGGGGCGCGCCGCGAAGACGTACCGGCTCCGCGACTGGCTCATCTCCCGGCAGCGGTACTGGGGCACGCCGATCCCGATCCTCCACACCGAGGACGGGCGCGAGATCCCCGTGCCGGAGGACGAGCTGCCCGTGCGGCTCCCCCCGAGCGAGGGCCTCGACCTCCAGCCGAAGGGCACCTCGCCGCTCGGCGCGGCGACGGAGTGGCTCACCGTCACGCTCCCCGACGGCACGCGAGCCCGCCGCGACCCCGACACGATGGACACGTTCGTCGACTCGTCGTGGTACTACCTCCGCTTCCTGTCGCCGAACGACGACTCGCAGCCGTTCGACCGAGAGGCGGTCGAGCGCTGGGCCCCGGTCGACCAGTACGTCGGCGGCGTGACGCACGCGATCCTCCACCTCCTGTACGCGCGCTTCATCACGAAGGTCCTCTTCGATCTCGGCTACGTGAGCTTCACCGAGCCGTTCAGCGCGCTGCTCAACCAGGGCATGGTCATCATGAACGGCTCGGCGATGTCGAAGAGCCGGGGGAATCTCGTCCGCCTGTCGGAGCAGCTCGACGAGCACGGCGTCGACGCCGTCCGGCTCACGATGGCCTTCGCGGGGCCCCCCGAGGACGACATCGACTGGGCCGACGTCTCGCCCGCGGGCTCGGCGAAGTTCCTCGCGCGCGCCTGGCGCATCGCCGGCGAGGTCACGTCGCCGCCCGACGCGGACTGGAAGACGGGCGACGCGGCCCTGCGCCGCAAGACGCATCAGCTGCTCGCCGACGCGCCGCGGCTCATCGAGTCGTTCAAGTTCAACGTCGTCGTCGCCCGGCTCATGGACATGGTCAACGCGATCCGCAAGGTGATCGATTCGGGCCCGGGGCCCGGCGACGCCGCCGTGCGGGAGGCGATCGAGTCGGTCACGATGCTCTTGAGCCTCTTCGCGCCCTACACGGCCGAGGACATGTGGCACCGACTCGGCTACGAGGGGAGCGTCGCGAACGCGGTCCTGCGCAAGGCGAACCCGGCGCTCCTCGTCGAGGACACCGTCACGTGCGTCGTCCAGGTCGACGGCAAGGTCCGGGACCGCTTCGAGGTCTCGGCACGTGTCGACTCGGCCGAGCTCGAGGCGCTCGCGCGATCCTCCGCGAACGTGCAGCGCGCGATCGGCGATCGTGACGTCGCGGCCGTCATCGTCCGCGCCCCGAAGCTCGTCAACATCGCGACGAAGCACTGAGTTCTCCACGCCCCGGGCCCCCGCGAGGGCGAGCGCTCCCCGGCGCGCCTAGCGTCCCCTCATGGAGTCGCGGGACGGCACGATCGAGGCGTCCGCGGCCCGCGCGCCCGACGGCGTCGGGAACGCGGCCGTGCTCGAACGCCCGCGACCGAGGCTCCGGGTCGCGATCGGCGCCGTCGTCGTCGTCCTGCTCCTCGGGCTCGCGGCGGCTGTCGTCTCCTCGCTCCTCGCCCCACGCGGCGCGTCCATCGCGATCGCCGACCGCCCGTTCGGCGCGGCATCCGACTCGCCCGGTGGCACGGGCGGCGCGACACTCGACGAGGCGGCCGCCGGCGAGGTCGTCGTGCACGTGCTCGGCGCGGTCGTCTCGCCCGGCCTGTACTCGATTCCGGACGGCTCGCGCGTCGTCGACGCGATCGCCGCGGCGGGCGGGCTCGCACCGGAGGCCGACGCGAACGGCGTGAATCTCGCGAGGGTCGTCACGGACGCCGAGCAGATCGTCGTGCCCGTCCTCGGGGATCCGGCGGCGGGAGGCGGCCCGCCGTCCGACCCGCGCGTCAACCTCAATCGCGCCGACGCGGAGACGCTCGAGTCGCTCCCCGAGATCGGGCCCGCGACGGCGAGGGCGATCATCGCCTGGCGGGAGGAGCACGGCGGCTTCCGGGCCGTCGAGGACCTCCTCAGCGTATCCGGGATCGGCGCGAAGACGCTCGACGTGCTTCGAGACCTCGTGACGATATGAGCCTCGCGAGCATCGCGCAGCGAGGACCCGTCGCTCCGGGGCGAGGCGGCGTGCGGGACCGAGCGGCCGACCTCCGGCTCGTGCCCGCGGCGCTCGCGGCGTGGATCGCGGCCGCCGCGCTCGCGTTCCTCCCGTCGCTCGCGCTCCCGATCTCGCTCGGCGCCTGGGCCGGCGCGATCGGCCTCGCCGCCGCCGCGGTCGCGGTGTCGCGCGGCACCGTCTCACGGGCGGGGAACCCGGCCGGCACCGCCGGGCCGCCGTCATCCCGACGATCGAGCGCCGCACTCGCGTTCCTCGCGCTCGTCCTCGTCGCGATCGCGCTGCCCGCCACCGGCATCGCCGCTCGCGCGAGCGACCGCGCGCCGCCCGGACTCGGCGAGCTGCGCGGCGTCGCGACCGTCGAGATCGAAGCGACGGAGTCCGCCGCCGTCGGCGCCGACCGGTTCCGCGGCGTCGCGACGCGCGCCGTCTCGAGCGGCGCTCGCGGGGCGGCGATCGAGGTGCTCGGGCACGTGCCCGTCCTCGTCCTCGGCGTTCGACTCGATCGCGCGATCGGCCTCGGCGAGCTGATCGAGCTCCGCGGTTCGATCGAGACGCTCGAGCCGGGGGGCTCGCTCGCGGCGTTCGTCGTCTCCGACGGGACGCCGGTTCGTCTCGTGCGCGACGCCGCACCGCTCCTCGCCTGGGGCGAGTCCCTGCGCTCGGGGTTCCGGGCCCTCGCCGCGAGGCTGCCGGGCGACGGCGCCGCGCTCCTCACGGGGCTCGCGATCGGTGACGACACCGCGGTCCCCGACCGCCTCGAGCGATCGATGCGCACCGCCGCGCTCACCCACCTCACCGCCGTCTCGGGGGCGAACTGCGCGATCGTCGTCGGCGCCGTCATGGCCGTCGGCGGGCTGCTCGGCGCTCGTCGCCGGTGGCGCATTCCCGCGGCGCTCCTCGCGCTCGGCGCGTTCGTCGTCCTCGTGACCCCCGAACCCTCGGTCGTGCGGGCATCCGTCATGGCCGCCGCCGCACTCGTCGGCCTCGCCGCGTCGCGGCCGATGCGCGGCGTGCCGCTCCTCGCGCTCGCGATCCTCGGAATCCTCGCCGCCGATCCCTGGGCGGGGATCGAGCTCGGCTTCGTCCTCTCCGTCCTCGCGACGGCGGGCCTCGTCGTGCTCTCCGGTCCGCTCGCACGACTCCTCGGCCTCGTCATGCCGCATCCGCTCGCGCTCGCCCTGTCCATTCCGACCGCGGCGCAACTCGCATGCCAGCCGGCGATCGCGCTCGTCGACGCGTCGCTCCCGCTCTACGGCGTGCCCGCCAACCTCCTCGCAGCCCCTGCGGCGCCGCTCGCGACGATCGCGGGGCTCCTCGCGTGCCTTCTCGCTCCCGTCGTCGAGCCGGTCGCGATCGGGCTCGCGTGGGCCGCCTGGGTGCCGTCCGCGTGGATCGCCGGCATCGCCGAGACCGTCGCGCGCCTCCCCGCGGCCCGCCTGCCGTGGCCGGAAGGGGGGATCGGCGTGCTCCTCCACGCCCTCGTCGGCATCGGCGTCGGGCTGCTCGCGTTCGCTCGCGGCCCCGCTCGCGCGATCACGGCGTTCGCACTCGCGACCGTCGCGCTCGTCTACAGCGGCGCGCTCGCCGGTCGCACGATCGCTGCGGCGGCGAGTCGGCCCGCCGACTGGGCGGTCGCGATGTGCGACGTCGGTCAGGGCGACGCCGCGGTCGTGCGCAGCGGGGGAGCGGTCGCCGTCATCGACACCGGTCCGGAGCCCGCGCTGCTCGAGTCGTGCCTCGGCGCCCTCGGCGTCGGCCGCGTCGACCTCCTCGTGCTGAGCCACTTCGACCTCGACCACGCCGGCGGCGCGAGCGCGCTCGCGGGCCGCGTCGAGACGGTGCTCGTCGGCCCCGCCGACGAGGCGGCGGCGCGCGTGCTCGATCCGCTCGCCGCCGCGGGAGCGAGCATTCACGAGGTCGCCCGGGGGGACTCGGGCGCCCTCGGGGGCTACCGGTGGCACGTGCTGTGGCCTGCGCGCGGCCCCGCGGCGCCGGAGCCCGGGAACGCCGCGAGCGTCGTCGTCCGGTTCGACCCCGCGAGCGAAGCGTGCGACCCGGCGGCGGGAACGGGATGCCCGAGCGCGCTCTTCCTCGGCGACCTCGGCGAAGCCGAGCAACGGCGGATGCTCGGCCTCGGCGGTCTCGGCGCGCCGGGCCTCGAGGTCCTCAAGGTCTCGCATCACGGAAGCGCCGACCAGCTCGCCTCGCTCTACGCGCGCGCGAGCGCCGCCGTCGGCCTCATCGGCGTCGGGACCGAGAACGACTACGGCCATCCGACCGCACGAACGCTCGGCATCCTCGAGGCGGCGGGCACGGCGATCGCTCGCTCCGACACCGACGGGCTCATCCTCGTCGCGAAACGGCCAGAGGGGCTCATCGTGTGGCGCGAGCACGGGACGACGCCGGTGGCCGCGTCTAGGCTGGCGGCATGGCGGTGAAGGGCGGGACGCGTGGCGCCGCCCCGGCTCGCGGCTCGAACGCGGTGCGGTGGGACCAGATCCGCCCCGCGAGCGTCATTCTCGTGAGCGGCCCCGAGGATCTCCTCGCCGATCGGGCGACGCGCCTGCTCCGGGACCGCCTGCGCGCGCAGGACGAGAGCCTCGAGGTGAGCGACCTCTCGGCGAGCACGTACGCGCCCGGCGAGCTCCTCACGCTCGCGAGCCCCTCGCTCTTCGGCGAACCGCGCCTCATTCGCGTCGCGAACGTCGAGCAGTGCAACGACGCGTTCCTCGAGGAGGCGCTCGCGTACCTCGACGCCCCGGCGGAGGACACCGTCGTCGTGCTCCGGCATTCCGGCGGCGTCCGCGGCAAGCGGCTCCTCGAGGCGATCCGCGCGGGCCGCGGCGGCGCGATCGAGGTCGCGTGCCCGGAGCTCAAGGGCGATCAGGAGCGCGCGGACTTCGTCGGGCAGGAATTCCGGGCCGCCGGACGGACCATCACGCCGGGTGCGCTCCGCGCGCTCGTCGGGGCGTTCCAGGGCGACCTCGCGGAGCTCGCCGCGGCGTGCACGCAGCTCATCGAGGACACCGTCGACGACGTCACCGAGGTGACCGTCGAGCGCTACTACGGGGGGCGCGTCGAGACGACCGCGTTCGACGTCGCCGACGCCGCGATCGCCGGTCGCACGGGCGACGCGCTCGTCCTCCTCCGTCACGCCCTCGACACCGGGGCCGATCCGGTCCCGATCGTCGCGGCGTTCGCCCTCAAGCTCCGCGGCATGGCGAAAGTCGTCGGCGTGCGCGGCTCCACGGGCGAGCTCGCCGGTCGGCTCGGGATGGCGCCGTGGCAGATCGACCGCGCGCGGCGGGACGTGCAGGGCTGGAGCGACGCCGGCCTCGCGACCGCGATCGAGACGATCGCGGCGACCGATGCCGCGGTCAAGGGGCAGGGGCGCGACCCCGTCTACGCGCTCGAGCGCATGGTCCTCGTCGTCGCCGAGCGCGGTCTGCGCTGAGCGAAGCGCGACTCAGAGCGAGGAGACCTGCTTCGCGATGGCCGACTTGCGGTTCGCGGCCTGGTTCTTGTGGATGACGCCCTTGCTGACGGCCTTGTCGAGCTTCTTCGTCGCGGCGGCGAGCGCCGCGGCGGCCTTCTCCTTGTCGCCGCTCGCGATCGCCTCACGCGTGTGACGGACGAGCGTCTTGAGCTCGCTCTTGACGGCCTTATTGCGCTCGTGCGCCTTCTTGTTCTGCAGGTTGCGCTTGATCTGGGACTTGATGTTCGCCAAGGATCGGATCCTTCGTATGGGTGCCGGACAGGTGCTTCCCGACTGGCTAGAGGGGTCCTGCCGGGGAATCGCGCGAAGTGGGAGCCGCGCGGAAGCCAAGGACCGACTTTACCAGGGACGCGTGGTCGCGTCCATTCAGGACGCCGCGCGGGCGATCCCGAGCATGAGGCGCGAGACCGCCTGCGGCCGAGCGAGGTTGACCATGTGCGAGGCGCCAGGGACGACCGTGAGGAACGACCCCGGCACCGCGGCGTGGAACCGGCGCTCCTCGAGCCGGAAGTGGTCGAACCGGCCGTTGACGAACCACACGGGCAGGCCGCGAGCGGCCGCCCGGCGCAGCGAGTCGAGGGGCGCGAGGTCCGCGACCGCCGCGACCGCGTCGGCCGCCGCCGCGATGCCGTGACCGCCCGCCATGATGTCGACCGCGGCTTGCGGACCGAGCAGGAGGCGCTGCGCGACCTCGTCGACCCGTCGCCCGCCGTGCGGCATCGAGGCCATCCCGACGCTCCAGCTCCGGTAGAGCGCGAGTCCGAGCCGATTCGGCCGCGTCGTGCACCCGAGCGCGAGGAGACCGTCGATGCGCTCGGGGTGCCGGCCGGCGTACTCGATCGCGAAGAATCCGCCGAGGGAGAGGCCGGCGAGGACGACGGGGCCGGGCGCCGCATTCGCGACGCGCGCCTCCGCGATGCCCTCGTCGATCGCGGCGATCGCGGCGTCCGTCGCGAACGCCTCGCCGATTCGCCTGCCGTGCCCCGGCAGGTCGACCGCGATGACGGGAATGCGCGCGGCCTCGAGCGCTTCGACCTGCGGCCGCCACATCGAGTGCGACGTGCGCAGGCCGTGCACGAGGACGAACCGGAGCGTCACTCGTCCCACGCTAACGGCCCGTCGCCCACCGTCCGGCGGCACATCGCGCGTCTGGGATGATTGTCGGGCCATGCCACGCGCCCAGACCCCGCTCGAGCCGGCGGCGACCGACCCGACCGCTATCCGCAATTTCTGCATCATCGCGCACATCGACCACGGCAAGTCGACGCTCGCCGACCGGATGCTCCAGATCACCGGCATCGTGTCGGATCGCGAGATGCGCGCGCAGTACCTCGACCGCATGGACATCGAGCGGGAGCGCGGCATCACGATCAAGTCGCAAGCCGTCCGAATGCCGTGGCAGGTCGCGGATCGGACCTACGCGCTCAACATGATCGACACCCCCGGCCATGTCGACTTCACGTACGAGGTCTCCCGCTCGCTCGCCGCGTGCGAGGGCGCGATTCTCCTCGTCGACGCCGCCCAGGGCATCGAGGCGCAGACGCTCGCGAACCTCTACCTCGCGCTCGAGAACGACCTCGAGATCATCCCCGTCCTCAACAAGATCGACCTGCCCGCGGCCGACCCCGACAAGTACGCGCGCGAGCTCGCGCAGCTCATCGGGGGCAGCCCCGATGACGTCCTCCGGGTCTCGGGCAAGACTGGTCAGGGCGTCGAAGCGCTCCTCGATCGCGTCGTCGACGCGATCCCGGCGCCCGCGGGGGACCCGGATGCGCCCGCTCGCGCGCTCATCTTCGACTCCGTGTACGACGCGTACCGGGGCGTCGTGACGTACGTCCGCATGGTCGACGGTCGCCTGCAGCCGCGCGAGCGCATTCAGATGATGTCGACGAGGGCCGTCCACGAGCTCCTCGAGATCGGTGTGAGCGCGCCCGAGCCGGTCCCGACGAAGGGGCTCGCGGTCGGCGAGGTCGGCTACCTCATCACGGGCGTCAAGGACGTGCGCCAGTCGAAGGTCGGCGACACGATCACGACCGCGCAGAAGCCCGCGACCACCCCGCTGCCGGGGTACATCGACCCGAAGCCGATGGTCTTCAGCGGCCTCTACCCGATCGACGGGAGCGACTACCCGGACCTGCGGGAGGCGCTCGACAAGCTCAAGCTCTCGGACGCCGCGCTCCAGTACGAGCCGGAGACCTCGGTCGCACTCGGCTTCGGGTTCCGCTGCGGCTTCCTCGGGCTCCTCCACCTCGAGATCGTCACGGAGCGCCTGTCGCGGGAGTTCGGGCTCGACATCATCACGACCGCGCCGAGCGTCATCTACGAGGTGCGGATGGAGGACGGCAAGACGTTCGAGGTGACGAATCCGAGCGAGTTCCCCACGGGCGGCAAGGTCGCCGAGGTGCGCGAACCGATCGTCAAGGCCGCGATCCTCGCGCCGAAGGACTACGTCGGCACGATCATGGAGCTCTGCCAGTCGCGCCGCGGGACGCTCCTCGGCATGGAGTACCTCGGCGAGGACCGCGTCGAGATCCGCTACAACATCCCGCTCGGGGAGATCGTCTTCGACTTCTTCGACCAGCTCAAGTCGAAGACCGCCGGCTATGCCTCGCTCGACTACGAGCCCGCCGGCGATCAGGCGTCCGACCTCGTCAAGGTCGACATCCTCCTGCAGGGGGAGCAGGTCGACGCGTTCTCGGCGATCGTGCACCGCGACAAGGCCTACGGCTACGGCACGATGATGGCGAACCGCCTCAAGGAGCTCATCCCGAGGCAGCAGTTCGAGGTGCCAATCCAGGCGGCGGTCGGCTCGCGCATCATCGCGCGCGAGAACATCCGGGCGATGCGCAAGGACGTCCTCGCGAAGTGCTACGGCGGCGACATCACGCGCAAGCGCAAGCTCCTCGAGAAGCAGAAGGAGGGCAAGAAGCGCATGAAGATGGTCGGCCGCGTCGAGGTCCCGCAGGAGGCCTTCATCGCCGCGCTCTCGGGGGACGCCGAGACCTCGAAGGACGCGAAGAAGTAGCGCGCACCAGGGGAGGAGGATCCGCGCAGGGACGGGCATTGGTGCGGAGCGCACCCTCCCCTCGCGGAATGCGCCTCCCGCGGCTGTGCCCGATCGACAAGGCGAGCGGGCGCGCGGCGCCCGGGGATTACAGTGGCGCCGTGACCGAGTACCGTCCCCCCGTCGACGACATCGTCTTCGCCCTCGAGCACGTCGTCGGCTACGACCGGCTGACCGAGCTCCCCGACTTCGAGCACGCCGATCTCGACACCGTCGTCGGGATGCTCGAGGAGGCCGGCGACTTCATGGCGAAGGTCGTCGCCCCGACGAACCGCGACGGCGACATCGAGGGCGCGAGATGGCACCCCGACCACACCGTCACGACGCCGGCGTCGTTCCGCGCCGCCTACGAGAAGCTCGTCGACTCCGGCTGGCTGACCGTCGCGTACCCCGAGGCGTTCGGCGGCGGCGGCTTCCCCGCGACGATCGGCTTCGCGCTGCAGGAGCTCATCCAGACCTCGAATCTCGCGTTCGCGCTCGGCCCGCTCCTCACGCACGGCGCGATCGACGCGCTTATGGCGTACGCGAGCGACGAGCAGAAGGCCCTCTACCTCCCGCGCATGATCAGCGGCGAGTGGATGGGCACGATGAACCTCACCGAGCCGCACGCGGGGACCGATGTCGGAGCGCTCACGACGAAGGCCGTCCCGAACGACGACGGCTCGTACTCGATCACGGGGCAGAAGATCTTCATCACGTGGGGCGAGCACGACCTCACCGAGCAGATCGTCCACCTCGTCCTCGCCCGCACACCGGGCGCGCCGGAGGGCACGAAGGGCATCTCGCTCTTCGTCGTCCCGAAGCGCATTCCGACGGCGGACGGCGAGCCCGGCGAGCGCAACGCCCTGAAGTGCCTCTCACTCGAGCACAAGCTCGGGATCCACGGCTCCCCGACGGCGGTCATGTCCTACGAGGGAGCGAAGGGCTGGCTCGTCGGCGACGAGCACAAGGGCATGCGCGCGATGTTCGTCATGATGAATGTCGCGCGGCTCTCGGTCGGCATGCAGGGCCTCGCGATCTCGGAGCGCGCCTACCAGCAGGCGCTCGAGTACGCGAGGGAGCGCGTCCAGGGCCAGACGGCGAGCCCGCTCGGCGAGCGGACGATCGTCGGGCACCCGGACGTGCGACGCATGCTCTTGACGCAGAAGGCGACGATCGCGGCGCTGCGCCGACTCCTCCTCCTCAACGCGCTCAACATCGACCTCGCGCATCACCACCCCGACGAGGCGGTCCGCGCTCGAGCCGAGGAGGTCGCGGGCCTCCTCACGCCGATCTCGAAGGCGTGGGGCACGGACCTCGGCGTCGAGAACGCCTCGCTCGGGATCCAGATCCACGGCGGCATGGGCTTCATCGAGGAGACCGGCGCGGCGCAGCACTTGCGGGATTCCCGCATCACGCCGATCTACGAGGGCACGAACGGCATCCAGGCCGCCGACCTCGTCGGCCGCAAGATGCCGGTCCGAATGGGCGCGTCGTTCCTGGAGTTCATCGCCGACATGCGGGCCGTGCTCCCCGAACTCGATTCGGCGGGCGGACGGCTCGCGAGCATCGGCGAGCGCGTCGCGAGCGGTATCGCCGCACTCGACGAGGCGACGAAGTGGCTCCTGCGGACGGGCGGAGGCGGCGACGTCGCCTCGGTCCTCGCCGGCTCCTCGCCGTACTTGCGCATGTGGGGCCTGACGATCGGCGCGTGGCTCCTCGCGAAGTCCGCGCTCGCCGCCGAGCGGACGGGGGACGAGGCGAAGGCGTCGGAGCAGCTCGCGCTCGCGGACTTCTTCGCGACGCAGCTTCTCCCGCAGACGGCGGCGCTCCTGCCCGCGGTGACCGCCGGCGCGAGCCAGCTCTACGCGATTCCCGCCGACCGGCTGTAGCCCCCCCAGTGTGCGCCCGTGCGCCGGGTGTGCGGGCCCGCGCCCGCACACCCGGCGCACGGGCGCACACTCGGAGCGGGGAGAATTGACGCATGCCGAGCGCCCTGCCGATCGGCGATCCCGCTCCCGAGGACGGATCGCTCCCGCCGAGCGTCCGCGACGGCGCGCTCGAACGGCGATTCGGCGTGTACCTGCACGTGCCGTTCTGTCGCGTGCGCTGCGGCTACTGCGACTTCAACACGTACACCGCTGAAGAGCTCCGTGGAACGCGCCGCGAGGACTTCGCCGGCCACGCGATCGCCGAGACGCGTTTCGCTTGCGGTGTCCTCGAGCGCGCCGGACTGCCCGCCCGCCCCGCCTCGACGGTGTTCTTCGGCGGCGGGACGCCGACGCTCCTGCCCGTCGACGATCTCGCGCGCATGCTCGCCGCCGTGCGGGACGCGTTCGGCCTCGCCGCCGACGCCGAGGTCACGACCGAGGCGAATCCCGACTCGATCGATCTCGCGGGCCTCGAGCGGCTCCGCGAGGCCGGGTTCACGCGCGTCTCCTTCGGCATGCAGTCCGCCGTCCCGCACGTCCTCTCGGTGCTCGAGCGCACGCACGACCCCGGCCGCGTCCCGCTCGTCGTCGAATGGGCGCGCCGGGCCGGGCTCGCGGTGAGCGTGGACCTCATCTACGGCGCGCCCGGGGAGTCGCTCGGCGACTGGCGCGCATCGCTCGAGCAGGCGATCGCGCTCGAACCCGATCACGTGTCCGCCTACGCGCTCATCGTCGAGGAGGGCACGCGCCTCGCCGCCCGGATCCGCCGCGGGGAGCTCGCCGCGCCGGATGACGACCTCCAGGCCGACATGTACGAGCTCGCCGATGAGCGCCTCGGCGCGGCGGGCTACGAGTGGTACGAGGTGAGCAACTGGTCCCGCGGGCCGGCGCATCGCGCGCGCCACAATCTCGCGTACTGGACGGGCGAGGACTGGTGGGGCGTCGGGCCCGGCGCCCACAGCCACGTCGGCGGCGTCCGGTGGTGGAACGTCAAGCACCCCGCCGCGTACGCGCAGCGCGTCGCGGCGGGCGTCTCGCCAGCGGCCGCGCGCGAGGCGCTCGACACCGAGACCCGCCGGCGCGAGCACGTCCTCCTGCGCTCCCGGATCGCCGAGGGCGTCCCGGTCGGCCTCCTCGACGAGGATCGTCGGACGGCCGTCGCCGGCCTCATCGCGGACGGTCTCGTCGACGGTCCCGCCGCGATCGCCGGATCCGTCGTCCTCACGAGGCGCGGCCGGCTCCTCGCGGACGCCGTCGTGCGCGCGCTCATCGCCTGAGCGACGTCGCGAGCAGGGCTACTTCACGAAGGGGATCGCGACCGGGTACGCGTACGGCGCGCCCGCGTTCGCGCGGAGGGCCGCGATGATCGAGAAGACGACGTTGAGCACGAGCGCCGCGAGGATGACGAGCACGCCGATGATGATCGGCGAGAGGATGACGCCGACGACGTGCGCGATGAGGAGCGTGATCTGGAAGTTGAGCGCCGTCGCCGTGTGGGCGCGCACGAACGGACCGCGGTCCTTGAGGACGAGGAATCCGACGAGCGGTGCGACGACGTGGAAGAAGATGCCGCCGATGTGGACGAGCATCGACCACAGCTTCTCGTCGTACGGGCTCATCCGCGCCGGGGTCGCGCCGGTGTACGGGGTCGAGGTCTGCGTGTCGGTCACACGCCAATTAAAGCAAGCACCCCGCCGGCCGTGGCTGGCGGGGTGCCGTGAGTTGCGAATCGCGCTACTTGATCATCCGGATGTTGATCGGGTAGCGGTACGAGCCGCCGTTGTTGACCTTGATGAAGCCCTGGATCGAGAAGACGATGACGAACACCCACACGGCGAGGTGGAGGATCCAGCCGATGAGCCCCCAGATGCCGAATGTGACGGCGGTCAGAATGGCGTTGACGATGAAGACGGCGATGTTGGCGATCGCAGCCGTGATGCCGAAGTTGAGGGCCTCCTTGCCCTCGATGTTCGACTTCGCGCCGCGGTCCTTGAAGATGAGCCACAGGATGAGCGGGATGAGGAAGCTCAGGATGTTCCCGAGGTGGGAGAAGGCTGCCCACTGCTTGTCTTCGGCCTCCGTCAGGGGGGCCGCGGGCTGAGCGGCGGGCTGCTCAGGGGCAGGCGTTGAGTCGGTCATGCCGGACACGCTAGTGAGGGGCCCCGGTGAATGCAACGACCCGTCATCCGGCGCGTCGCGGGCCGATCGCGCTAGACTTAGCAGTCTCAAGCCCGGAGTGCCAGGGAGGCGAAAGCGGCGATGGTCTCGGAGCGCGGACGCGAGGTCCTGCGCGTCATCGTGCAGGACTACGTCGCGACCCGCGAGCCGGTCGGGTCGAAGTCGATCGTCGAGCGCCACGGCTTCGGCGTCTCGGCCGCGACGATCCGGAATGACATGGCCGCCCTCGAGGACGAGGGCCTCATCGCGGCCCCGCACACGTCGTCCGGCCGGGTGCCGACGGACAAGGGCTACCGCGCATTCGTCGACCAGCTCGCCGCGCTGCGCCCCCTCACGCCGGCGCAGCGCCAGGCGATCGAGTCGTTCATGTCGCAATCCGTCGACCTCGACGACGTCCTCGCGCGCACGGTGCGGCTGCTCTCGCAGCTCACGAACCAGGTCGCCCTCATCCAGTATCCGACCCTGTCGACGCGACGCGTCCGACACGTCGAGGTCCTCCCGCTCGGCGGATCGAAGGCGATGACGGTGTTCATCGCGGAGGGCGGTCGCGTCGAGCAGCGCATCGTGGACCTCGGCCGGCACGTCGATGACGAGACGCTCGGCGAGATCCGCGGCAAGCTCAACGCGTCGCTCGCGGGACAGACGCTCGACGCCGCTGCGAAGCGGCTCTCGGCGATCGGCGAGGAGTTCCCGCCGGAGCAGCGACCCGTCGTCGATCTCCTCGTCGCGTCGCTCCTCGACGAGGTGCGCGAGGGGCGGCAGGACCGGCTCGTCATGGCCGGCACGGCGAACCTCTCCCGCACCGAGCACGACTTCCCCGGGAGCATCACGCCCGTGCTCGAGGCGATCGAGGAGCAGGTCACGCTCCTCAAGCTGTTCGGCGAGCTCGCACTCGATCAGCGCGGCGTCGCCGTGAGCATCGGTCGCGAGAACGAGGAGTTCGGCCTGAGCGAGGCATCCGTGCTCGCGGGGGAGTACTCCACGGTCGGCGGCGGCGTCTCGCGCCTCGGCGTCCTCGGCCCGACCCGGATGGACTATTCGACCAACATCGCCGCCGTCCGCGCGGTCGCGCGATATCTGAGCAAGCTGCTCGGCGAGCAGTAGAGGTGGCGTGTGCCTGATCATTACGAGACGCTCGGCGTCGCGCGCGACGCGAGCCAGGAGGAGATCAAGAAGGCGTACCGCCGCCTCGCGAGGCAGCTCCACCCCGACGTCAACCCGAGCGACGAGGCCTCTGAGCAGTTCAAGCTCGTCACGCACGCGTACGAGGTGCTGAGCGACCCCGAGCAGCGGCAGCGGTACGACCTCGGCGGCGGCGACGCATTCGGCGGCTTCGGGAGCTTCGGCGACGTCTTCGAGACGTTCTTCAGCGCCGCGACGGGCGGGGGCGCCGCGCGGGGGCCCCGCCGGCGCGACGAGCGCGGCCAGGACGCGCTCCTGCGCGTCGAGATCGGCCTCGACGAAGTCATCACGGGGGCGCAGCGCAACCTGGACGTCACGACCGCGGTCGTGTGCGAGACGTGCCTGGGCTCGTGCTGCGCGCCCGGCACCTCCCCGGTCCGCTGCGACATCTGCGGCGGAACCGGGCACGTGCAGCGGCAGATGCGCTCGCTCCTCGGCACCGTCGTCACGAGCACGCCGTGCGGCACGTGCCGCGGCTACGGGACGGTCATCCCGCATCCCTGCACGACGTGCGGCGGCGAGGGTCGCGTGCGGGCGACGCGGACGATCCCGGTCGAGATCCCGCCCGGCGTCGACACCGGGATCCGCCTGCGCCTGCCCGGGCAGGGCGAGGTCGGGCCGGCGGGCGGCCCGAGCGGCGACCTCTTCGTCGAGATCGTCGTCGCACACCACGATGTCTTCAGCCGCAACGGCGACGACCTCCTCGCGACGCTCGAGGTGTCGATGGCCGATGCGATCCTCGGACGCACCGCGACGCTTCCGGCGCTGGACGGCGACGTGACGGTCGAGCTGCGCCCCGGCATCCAGTCGGGCGAGGCGATCGTCGTCAAAGGTCGCGGGGTGACGCACCTCCGCGGAAGCGGCCGCGGCGACCTCCGCATCGCCGTGCAGGTGACGACGCCCGAGCGGCTCAACAGCAAGGAGACCGAGCTCATCCGGAAGTTCAAGGCGACGCGGCCCGACGTGCCCCCGAAATTCATGAAGTTCAAGCAAGGGCTCTTCGCGCGACTGCGCGACCGGTTCCACGGCTTCCTGTAGGTCGCCGTGGCCTCGCTCTACCTCAACGAGGACCTCCACGCGGACGCGTTCCGGGTGGGCGCCCGCATCGCCGCGTGGGGGCCGGAGGCGCGCCACGCGAGCCAGGTGGCCCGGATCCGGACCGGCGAGCGGATCGCGATCGGCGACGGCCGGGGCCGGATCGCGTGGGGCCGCGTCGTCGTCGCCGCGCAGTCGGAGCTCGCGATCGAGGCGGACGAGATCCACGTCGAGGCGCCCGCGCGGCCCGAGATCTGGCTCGTCCAGGCGCTCGCGAAGGGGGATCGCGACGAGCTCGCGGTGCAGGCCGCGACCGAGCTCGGAGTCGCCGGCGTCGTCCCCTGGGCGGCCGCGCGCTCCGTGTCGCGCTGGGAGGGCCCGAAGGTCGCGAAGGGCGTCGAACGCTGGCGCGCGATCGTGCGTGAGGCGAGCAAGCAGAGCATTCGCCCCTCGATCCCGGTCGTGCTCGAGCCCGCCGACACGGCCGGGCTCACGCGGCTTCCCGGCACGACGCTCGTCCTCGAGCCGGACGGCGCAGCCGCGCTCGGCTCCCTCGACCTCACCGGGGTCGATCGTGTCAACCTCGTCGTCGGACCGGAAGGGGGCATCGCGGATCACGAGCTCGCCGCATTCGAGACCGCGGGCGCGTCGCTCGTGCGGCTCGGCCCCGAGGTCCTTCGCACCTCGACCGCCGGACCGGCCGCGATCGCGGCGATGCACGCCCTCCTCGGCCACTGGTGAGGCGCGATCCGTAGACTGAACGCGTGAGCAGCGTGTTCGAGCGGATCATCGCGCGCGAGATCCCCGCGGACGTCGTCTTCGAGGACGACCTCGTCATCGCGTTCCGCGACATCGCGCCGCAGGCGCCGGTGCACCTCCTCGTCGTCCCCAAGACGCCCGCGTACGCGAACGTCGTCGAGCTCGCCGCAGGCGACCCGGCGCTCCTCGCCCACGTCGTCGACGTCGCGCACCGCCTCGCGCTCGAGCACACCGGCGGGGACTTCCGCCTCGCATTCAACACCGGCCCGCGCGCCGGTCAGACCGTCTTCCACGTCCACGCCCACCTCCTCGGCGAGCCGGAGGGCTCGCTCGGAGAGGACACCCTTGGCCGGCTCTGACCCCATGACGGAGCAGTCCGTCGCCGAGATCGAGGTCGACGGCGTGGCCATGGTCCGGCTCCTCGGGCCGCAGGACCGGCTCCTCCGGACGATCGAGCGCCAGGTCCCGAATGCGCGCGTGCTCGTGCGCGGGAACCTCGTCCGGATCGAGGGCGCTCCCGACGACGTCGCCGCCGCGAGCACGCTCGTCGAGGAGCTCGTGCGCATGGTGAAGGGCGGCTTCGAACTCGGGGACGCCGAGATCGAGAGCTCGGCCCGGATCATCCGCAGCGGAGGCGGGAGCCCGGCGGAAGCCCTCGGCGAGCCGATTCTCACCGCGCGCGGGCGCGCGATCCGCGCGAAGACGATCGGCCAGCGCCGCTACGTCGACGCGATCGACCGCAACACGATCGTCTTCGGCATCGGTCCAGCCGGGACCGGCAAGACGTACCTCGCCATGGCGAAGGCCGTGCAGGCCCTCCAGCGCAAAGAGGCCGATCGCGTCATCCTCTCCCGTCCGGCGATCGAGGCGGGCGAGCGCCTCGGGTTCCTTCCCGGCACCCTCACGGACAAGATCGACCCCTACCTCCGACCCCTCTACGACGCGCTCAACGAGATGATGGACCCGGAGCTCGTCCCGAAGCTCCTCGCGAGCGGCACGGTCGAGGTCGCGCCGCTCGCCTACATGCGCGGGCGGACCCTCAACAACTCCTTCGTCATCCTCGACGAGGCGCAGAACACAAGCCCCGAGCAGATGAAGATGTTCCTCACGCGACTCGGCTTCGGGTCGAAGATGGTCATCACGGGGGACATCACGCAAGTCGACCTGCCGGCCGGGGCGAGCGGGCTCAAGCTCGTCACGACGATCCTCGAGGGCATCGACGACGTCGCGTTCTCGCGCCTCACGAGCGACGACGTCGTCCGGCACACGCTCGTCGGCCGCATCGTCGACGCCTACACCGCGTACGACGCGAGACGGATGGCGAGCGAGCACGAGCGCGACCATCGCGGCGCGCACGCCGCCGGCGCCGCGAAGAAGGGCAAGCGGGGGAGGCGCTGATGGCGATCGAGATCAACAACGAGTCCGCCGTCGCCGTCGACGAGGCCTCGATCCAGCGGCTCGTCGCATTCGTCCTCGACGAGCTCCACGTGCACCCCGACGCCGAAGTCGCGGTCGTGTTCGTCGACGAGGGCGCCATGGAGCAGCTCCACGTCCAGTGGATGGACGAGCCCGGCCCGACCGACGTGCTGAGCTTCCCCATGGACGAACTGCGGCCCGGGACCGAGGAGGAGCCGACGCCCCCGGGGCTCCTCGGCGACATCGTCGTGTGCCCCCAGGTCGCGATGGCGCAAGCCGAACAGGCCGGGCACAGCGCCCTCGAGGAGATCCAGCTCCTCACGGTCCACGGCCTCCTCCACCTCCTCGGCTTCGACCACGCCGAGCCGGAGGAGGAGCGCGAGATGTTCGGCCTGCAGCGCGACCTGCTCATCGGGTTCGCGCTCGCCGAACGACGACGGTGAGGCGGCGATGGACGACAGCGTGATCGTCGGCCTCTTCCTCGCGATCGCCGCACTGCTCGTCGCGGTCGGCGGGCTCCTCGCGGCGGCGGACTCGGCGCTCTCGGTGCTCAGCCGACAGGACCTGCTCGCGCTCGCGGACGACGCGCGGTTCGGGACGCAGCTGCGCCGCATCGCGGAGGACCCGGGCGCCCACGTCAACGCCGTCAACTTCGTCCGCATCGTCGTCGAGACGACCGCCGCGGTCCTCGTGACGCTCGCGTTCGCGATCGTGTTCGCCGACGCGTGGTGGTGGACGCTCCTCGTCGCCGTCGTCATCATGACCGGCGCGTCGTTCGTCCTCGTCGGTTCGAGCCCGCGCGCCGTCGGCCGCGTCCACGCTCGCAGCCTCATCCGCTTCGCCGCGCCCGTCGTCCGAGCGGTGCGGATCATGACCGGTCCGCTCGCCGACCTGCTCGTCGCGATCGGCGACCGCGTCACCCCCGGTCGGCCGCGCACCGTGACGTTCGCGAGCGAACAGCAGCTCCTGTCGATGGTCGACGAGGCCGCGGAGCTCGACGTCCTCGAGGAGGAGGACCGCGAGCTCATCCACTCCATCTTTGAGTTCGGCGACACGGTCGTCCGCGAGGTCATGGTGCCGCGCACGGACATGGTGACGCTCGAGGCGGCGACGCCGATCGCCGAGGCGCTCGAGCGGTTCCTCGAGCGGGGCGTGTCGCGCATTCCCGTGATCGGCGAGGACGCCGACGAGGTCCTCGGCGTCCTCACCCTCCGCGACGCCGTGCGGGTCACGCGCGGCGGCGGCCACGACGCGCGACTGACCGCGGCGGACGTCGCGCGGCCCGCGCTCTTCGTCCCCGAGTCGCAGAAGGCGGACGCGCTCCTCAAACAGATGCAGCGCGAGTTCAACCACATCGCGCTCGTGATCGACGAGTACGGGGGCGTCGCGGGGCTCGTGACGATGGAGGACCTCATCGAGGAGCTCGTCGGCGACATCGCCGACGAGTACGACCGCCACGCGCCCGACGTCGTCGAGCTCGGCGACGGCCGCTGGCGAGTCAAAGCGAGCTACAACATCGAGGAGCTCGGCGACCTCTTCGGCCTCGAGATCGAAGACGACGACGTCGACTCGGTCGGCGGGCTGCTCGCGAAGCAGCTCGGTCGCCTCCCGGTGCAGGGCGCGGTCGTCGAGACGAACGGCCTGCGCCTCACCGCGGAACGCGTCGAGGGCCGCAGGCGGCGGCTCGTGAGCGTCGTCGTCGAACCGACCGAACCGCTCCTCGCCGCCGAGGACGCGTTCGCCGACGGTCGCGGCCGGGACCGGGAGGGCGCGCGATGAGCGACGCGGATGGCACCCCCGGCCCTCGCGCGCCGGTCGCGGATGGATTCCGCGCCGGGTTCGTCTCCTTCGTCGGTCGCCCGAACGTCGGCAAGTCGACGCTGACGAACGCGCTCGTCGGCGAGAAGGTCGCCATCACGTCCTCGAAGCCCCAGACGACGCGCCGCGCGATCCGCGGTCTCGTCAACCTCCCCGAGGGGCAGCTCGTCGTCGTCGACACGCCTGGCGTGCATCGGCCGCGCACGCTCCTCGGGGAGCGGCTCAACGACCTCGTCCAGTCGACGCTCGCCGACGTCGACGTCATCGGCTTCTGCGTGCCGGCGGACGAGGCGATCGGCCCGGGCGACCGGTTCATCGTCGACCAGCTCGCCCAGTACCCGGGCGCGAGGAAGATCGCGATCGTCACGAAGGTCGACCGAGCGGGCAGGGCGCGCGTCGCGGAGCAGCTGCTCGCGGTCGACGGACTCGCCGAGTGGGACGACATCGTCCCGGTGTCGGCGCTCACCGACGTGCAGCTCGACGTCTTGGCGCGTGCGATCCTCGCGCTCATGCCGGTCTCGCCGCCGCTCTACCCGAGCGACACGAGGACGGACGAGTCGACCGAGGATCGCATCGCGGAGCTCGTGCGGGAGGCGGCGCTCGAAGGCGTCGAGGACGAGCTCCCGCATTCGATCGCCGTGACGGTGGACGACATGGTCGAGCCGGACGACGAGGACGGCGTCCTCGAGGTGTACGCGAACCTCTGGGTCGAGCGCGACAGCCAGAAGGGCATCGTCATCGGGAAGGGCGGCGCGCGGCTCAAGGATGTCGGCTCGCGAGCGCGAGCCGCGATCGAGGCGCTCCTCGGTCGTCGCGTCTACCTCTCGCTCCGCGTCAAGGTCGCGAAGGACTGGCAGCGCGACCCGAAGCAGCTCGGCCGGCTCGGCTTCTGAGGACGTCTCCGGCGCCGCGCTCGCCGCGCACCGAGCCGCGGAGTCGGCGTGGGCTCGGCCCACGGTCGGCCGCGGGTTCGGGCGTGGGTTCGGCCGCGGGTTCGGCCGCGGGTTCGGCCGCCGCCGAGGGTGGTGGTACCCTGGACGGGTGTTCCGCG
>Ga0182743_1001333_pt1 | contig 24414 bp, 28 predicted proteins | sample eDN3rd30CKraftOP_FD_128522 | JGI IMG/M metagenome (GOLD analysis project Ga0182743, IMG submission 128522) | Enriched Organic Plus compost microbial communities from Emeryville, California, USA - eDNA 3rd pass 30_C Kraft OP (version 2) (version 2) ... | reverse complement strand
GGCGTGTTAAGGTTCATGAACGGATCGACGGGATGGCTGTCGAACACCGCGCGCCCCGGGTCATGGGCGGCGGCGAACTGACCGACGCGATGCAGGCCCGATTCCAGCGCGGCCCGCAATTCCTGTTGCAACGCGACCGGCCATAGCGCGCAGGTCGGATGGTCGTGCAATTGCCCGGTTTCATCCGGACTTGCGGCAATGGCGACGCCCGAGCGTCCCCGCGCCTCGCGCAGCCTGTGCACCAGATCGCCGGGCAGGAAGGGCGTATCGACACTGACGCTGACGACGCTGTCCGCCCCCTCACCGGCTGCCCATTCCATCCCGGCCAGAATACCGGCCAAAGGCCCGGCGAAACCGGCAATCCCGTCTGCGATCACCGGCAGGCCGTATTCGGCAAAGCCTTCGGGATCGCCATTGGCGTTGATGGCAAGCTGGCCGCATTGCGGCAAAAGCCGGGCGATCACCCGGGCAAGCAACGTCTCGCCCTCCAGCATCCGCAGCGCCTTGTTCCCCCCGCCCATGCGTCTGGACAGACCTCCGGCAAGAATGACGGCGGGGGTGTGCTTCATTTCAACCCTGCTGCGATGGCGCGGGCCAGCGCAAACACCCGCTGTTCAAGAATGACCGGAGTTTCACAGACATAGGTCAGCGCCTGCTGGCGATCCTGAAAGATGCGCGTGTCCCAGTCGAGCTGCTCTTCCTCAGCGTCAAGGGCATCGAAGTCCGGTTTTTCGGCCTTTTGCATCTCTTCCATCTTCTGGCGGTGATCCCCGATCCGCTTGGCCAAGTCTACCTGCTTGTTGCCATAACGGGCAATGCCCGCGATCAGCGCCGCACGATGCGGGTCGATCCGGTCGAAAATCGCCACCATCAGCGCTGTCAGCTGCTTGTTGTCAGCGGTCTTGGCAAATTCCGCAACTTCGGCCTCGGCCTTTTCCAAAGGCAGGCGCCGCTGCTCAAGACGGTCGGCCAGCGCCGCGATTTCAGGCGTGCGCGCCAGTTCACGGACGGTCTCGTCCGGCTCGGGCCCGCTCCACATCTGTCCCAGCGACAGATGCGGCTGCTTGCGCTGAACACAAGGCCAGTCCGGGTCCGCGCCTGTTTCCGCCTGCGCCGCGCCTGCGACAAGACATAGTGCCAGAACCAGATATTTCATGCTCCCCCCTTTCGCCGCGCCCATAGCCCCTTACCCGGATCATACATGATCACGGCCCCTGCAAAGAACAGGACCAGACAGCCCGACACCACCAACAAGGACAAAAGATCCAGACGCGCGTAAAGGGCAAAACGGATCAGCTCAACCGCATGGGTGAAGGGGTTCACCGCGCAGATGTCGTGCAAGAGGGGTGAGCTTTCGTTCATTCTCCACAGCGGATAGAGCGCGCTTGAGGCAAAAAAGATCGGGAAAATGACGAAATTCATCACCCCGGCAAAGTTTTCCAGCTGCCGGATGGTCGAGGACAGGAAAAGTCCCATCGCCCCAAGCATCAGCCCCGACAGAAACAGCGCAGGCAGCACGGTCAGATAGCCGACAGGCGGCGCCTCGATCCCCCAGAGCCAGGCGATGCCAAGGAAGGTATAGACCTGGATGATCGAAACGATCACCCCCGCGACCAGCTTGCTTGCCAAAAGAAACCAGCGCGGAAACGGGCTGACCAGCAGCGTGCGCATCGCCCCCGTTTCACGGTCATGCACCATCGACAGCGAACTTTGCATCCCGTTGAAAAGCTGGATCATCGCGCAAAGACCGGGCGTCACATAGACCTCGTACAGAACATAGGTCTGATAAGGCGGCGTGATCGACAGCCCCAGGACGGCGCGGAAACCAGCGGCAAAGATAAACAGCCAGACCAGCGGACGGACCAGCGCCGCCAGAAAGCGGCCACGCTGATTGATGAAACGCAGCGTCTCGCGCCGGGCAATACCCAGAAAGGCGATCAGCCACATGCGGGGTGTCAGGCGGCGGCTCATACCTGTTCCCCCGTCAGGCGCAGAAAGGTCCGGGTCAGATCCCCATCGCCGATCTCGCCCGCATTGCCATGGGCCAGGACCTCGCCTTTGTGCAGGATGATCAGCCCGTCCCCGGGGCGGATCTCGTCAAGGATATGCGTGGCCCAAAGCGCCGAAACCCCACCCTGCACCAAAGCGCGGGTCAGGGCCACCACCTCGGCCCGCGACCTGACATCAAGGCCGACCGTCGGCTCGTCAAGCAGCAAAAGTTCGGGGCGGTGGATCAGGGCACGGGCGATCTCGGCCCGGCGGCTTTGACCGCCCGACAGGGACGAAACCCGCGCGTTCAGCCGGTCGGCCAGATCAACCTGAGCCAGGACCTCAGCGATGCGCGGCCGCGCCTCGCGCCGGGAAATGCCATGCAGCGCGGCGTGATATTCCATATTCTGCGCCACGGTCAGGTCGGGATCCAGCGCGCGGGACTGGAACACCACCCCCAGCCGCGCCAGCGCCGCGCCCGACTGGCGGCGCAGGTCATGGCCCGCGACCTCGATCCGGCCCGAGCGGTTGTCGTAAAGCCGGGTGATCAGCGAAAACAGCGTCGTCTTGCCGGCACCGTTTACGCCCAAAAGCGCGGTGAACCCACCGCGCGGCACGGTCAGAGACACATCCTTCAGCGCCTGAAAGCTGCCAAAGCTGTGGCTGACGTTCTGAATCGAAAGCGCGTCCTGTTGCTGCATCTGACAGAGGCGGGGCCCAAAGGCCCCGCACCCCTCGTCACTGGATGTTGAACACAGCCTGCTGCGTTTCACCATGCGAGCCGGGGACCGACAAAGTGTAGCGGCCCGGCACGATGGCGATAAAGCTGATCGTCGCAGTACCGGCATCGTCGAATTCCAGCGAATGCACGCCCATCGGCCGAATTTCGATATCGTTGATCACGACCTCATTGATCCAGATGGCGCGGAAGAAATCTCCGCCCGACAGCGCCAGTTCCTGACTGCCATCGGCATTGATGGCGATGCGGTAGAAGCCGCCCGATTTCAGCTTGTATTCCGCGGTGGCGACCGGCTTGCCCGCGCCCAGCGTCAGCGGGGCAAGATCAGTGCGGTTATCACGCGCCATGATCCCCGAGAAACCAAAGTCGAATTTCGAGCCGGCCTCGTGCACGCCCTCTTCGGCGGCGGCCTCTTCCTCATCGTCGTCGTCATCCTCGTCGCCATCGGCTTCGGGCGCGGCGGCCTCGGCGGCGGCAGCATCGTCGGGTTTCGGCGTCTCTTCCTGGGCGACTGCGGGCGCGGCAAGGCCAGCCATGATCAGCAGGATGGTCAGGAAACGGGTCATGTGATTCTCCTCCCTCGTTTTTTGGATCAGTTCGGTGCGACGACGACACCCCAGGGCTGCTGGCCCACAGGCACGGATTTGATGACCTTGTTTGCGGCCACGTCGATCACCGAGACATCGTTGGAATTGCCATTTGTGGTGAACAGGTATTTTTCGTCGGGGGTAAAGGCCATCTGCCAGACGCGCTGACCGACAAGCAGATAATCCTCGACCTCATCCGTCTCGCCATTGATGACCGCGACGCGGTTGGCAGGACCCAGGGCGACAAAGACCTTTTTGCCGTCTTTGGTCACGCGCACGCCGACGGGCTGGATCGCCTCGGGCAGAACGCCCGGGATTTCAAAGCTGATCTTCTTGGTGATCTGCTGCGTTTCGGGGTCGATCACGCTGACCGTGCCGCCAATTTCCGAGCTGACGTATAGCTTGTTCCCGGCATCGTTGAACTGGGCAAAGCGCGGACGAGAATCGACCAGCACATTGGCAAAGATCTCAAACGTCTCGCTATTGATGAAATGCGCCATATTGGTGGTTTCAGAGGTGTTGATCACCACCTTGCCATCAGGGCTGACGCCCATCCCCTCGGGTTCGACCCCGACCGGGATCTCGGCCAGAACCTTATGGGTCCGGGTATCGACCACGGTCACAAGGTTGTCGTCCTCATTGGCGATGTAAAGCGGGTTGCCCGAGGGATGCAGCACGAACAGTTCAGGGTCCGGACCCGAAGGCAGCGTATGCGTTTCCTCCATGGTCTCGGGGTTAAAGACCCGCACAAGGTCATCGTCCGAGGCGCAGACATACAGTTCCTTGCCATCGGGGCTGATGGTGATGCCGCGCGGGCGGGCGCCCACGGGGTAGGTGCCGATCACCTCCAGCGTCTCGCTGTCCAGAACGGTGACGTCATTGCCTTTTTCATTGCTGACAAAGACCCGGTTGGCGGCGGCCGGCAGGGCAAAACCAAGGCACAGGGCCGAGGTCAGGATGGCGGTTGCAGCTTTCATCTTACACCTCAGAACTTGCATTCGGTTTCGGGCCGGTCAAAGCCCAGCGTATCCAGTGCGGATGTCTGGTGCAGGTATTGATCCTGCGGGCTGACCGATGCGGTTACAGAGCCGGTTGTCAAAAGGATCGGCTGGCGCAGCTGATGATCCCAGTCGCGCATGGTCAGTTTCTGCCCCTTGAAGCCCGCGACCTCAAAGTTATCCGAGAGCATGAATTCTTTGAGCTTGGCAGGATCGGTGCTTTGCGTGCGGGTCGCCGCCTCGCCGATCATGCGCAACGCGACCCAGGTCTGGTAGTCCTCTTCGCGGATCGGGCGGCCTGCCAGCTTTTCAAAGCGGTTCTGGAACTGCGTCGCCCCCCATGCCTCAAGCGAGGGCGCCCAGGACCGGGGCACCAGTCCGGACGAGCCGGTAACCGGCCGCGGGTCCCAGGTCGCATAGGGCAGCCAGTCGGCAAAGACGCCGTTTTCGTCGGCTGCGATCACAACGTCATGCGACGCCGCGCGCTGGGTAAAGACCGGCATCTGCTGCTGGACCTGAACATGGCCGCTGTCGCTGCGGCGGCTGCCGCCGGTATCCTCATAGGTCCGTTCCTCGACGATCTTGGCGCCAAACTTGACCGCTGCGCGACGATAGGCGTCGGCCAGTGCGACATCCTCGGGGTGACTGCCGGCGATCAGGAACCAGTTCGACCACTTCTTCCACATCAGGAATTGTGCCAGCGCATCGGCAAGCATCGCGTAGCTTGGTGCGGTATGGATCACGTTGATGCGGCAATCCGCGCCCCGCAGGTTGTCGCCCCGCGCCCGCGCGTTCAGCACCAGCGCCCTGTCGCCCACCTGATCGGCCAGCGCCAGTGTCTCGGCATCATCCGCCAGCGTGACGATAAAGGGGAACCCCTCGGCCAGCAGCTTATCCATTTCCGCTGCGGCGGTTTCAGGCGTGGCCGTGACCTCGACCGCCTCGAAATCCTGTCCCATGAAGCGGCCGGTGGTGTCGTTATCCTCGATCGCCAGCCGCGCACCGGCAAAACCCAGATCCTCGGGCGCCGCGTCCAGCCGCGAAATCGGCGGCAAATGCGGCGCATCGACCCGCAGCACCGCCGCCCGCACGGTCTGAGGCTGTGCCCCATCCGCGGAATTTTGTGCAAAGGCCTGGTTTGCTATGGACAATCCAGCCAAAAGTATGATGATTCTGCCTTTCATGGCGCTCCTCCCGCCTGCATCATGCCGGGCCAATCCGCCTGCGCCAACCCGGCAAACTCCCTTTGTCTGATCGGGCAGATTCTCCTGAAACTTAAGTCGCACGGACTTTCGTCTTATGGACGGGCAGGCTGCGGCGACGCATGATTCCCGCCATGGCATTCCTGCGGCACATCCTGATCGCCTGCGCCGTGACCCTGACCCTTGCGGGCATCGGGGCGGCAGGGCCGCTTCATGGTGCCGGGCCCGCGCCGGATAGCGCGGTCTGGTTCGGGCTGTACTTTATCGACACCTCGACCGAGGGGGCCATCAACGGCGTGCGCGAGGATGAAACCTTGCGAATCGAAATGGCCGAGGACGTTATCGCCGAGGACCTGCAGGCCCGTGGCTTTACCCTGATCGAGCCACCCGCCGATCAGGTCGCGCAGATCAGGAACCCCTCGCAATCGAACGGCAGCGACAGCCGCATCGCGCGCGAGATGGGCGCAACCTATGCCATATCGGGCGAGGTGCAAAAGGTTTCGAACCTGATCCTGTCGTTGAACCTTTATATCCGCGAAGCCGCCAGCGGAGAGATCGTGCGCGCCGGTACGGTCGATATTCGCGGCAATAACGACGAAAGCTTTCGCCGTGGCTATCGCTATCTGTTGAAAAACATCATCTTTCGGGAGGAACAAGGATGATCCGACTGCTGATCCTGACCATGGGCGCGGCGATGGCGCTGGCTCCGGCGGCCGAGGCGCATGGCCCACCCCGCCTGAAGGTGGAGCTGCAGCAAAAGCTGGACGCTACCCCGGACGAAGTCTGGGCCGTGATCGGCAAGTTCGACGATATGAGCTGGCACCCGGCTGTTGCAAGCCTTGAGCTGACCGGCGACGGTTCGGCCGACCAGCCCGAGAAATCGACCCGCGTGCTGCATCTGAAAGCCGACGGGGGTGATCCGACGATTACCGAGGTGCTGTCGAAGCTGCAGCCCGAAAAGCGCTGCTATGCCTATCGCATCGAGGCGGTCGAGCTGACCGTCCTGCCGGTGACAAATTATGCCTCGACCCTTTGTGTCAAGGATGAGGACGGCAAGGCGCTGGTCCATTGGAAGGGTGGCTTCTATCGCGGCTATCCCAATAACGAGCCCCCGCCCGAACTGAACGACGACGCCGCGACCACGGCGGTGACCGGCGTCTATCAGGCCGGGCTTGATGCGCTGTCCGAGAAATTTGGCAAGGCAGAGTAATCTGCCCTGCCCGCCTGAAAACGGGCGCTAGAAATCCACCGGGGTGGCGGGTACCAGCTCGCCACCCTGTTCTTGCCAGCCTTCGATTCCGTCGGGAAACCAGATGATGCCCTGATAGCCCAGCGCCACGGCGCGTTTGGCGGCATTCCAGCTCATCCAGCAGTCTCGCTTGCAGAACATGACCAGAGGCGCCGCCTTGTCACCGCCTGACAGACGTTCCAGCCCCTGCGCCAGCCGCGCCTCTTCGGCTGGGGCAAGCCGGTCATAGCCGGTGTTGTAAAGCCAGATCGCGCCGGGGATAGACAGGTGCGGCGGCTCATTCCACAACGTACCTTCAGGCAGACCCTCGGGCCGCGCGGTACGGGGCAGCACGTCGATAAAGGGCACGCCCTGGCCGTGCAGACGCATTGCCTCTGCCGCGTCGATCACCCGTGCACCGGCCAATGTCGCTGGGGTTTCCGAACGGTAGGGCTCTCCGTGGAAACCCTGCGGCCCGGTCACCTCGGCCCGAAGATGGGCCGGGGCAGCGCCGGCCAGAACCACCGCCAGCACCACCCCCAGCCGTCTCATTCCCTCAGCGCCTTGCCGTAATCGTCAAGCAGCGGCACACCGGCATCACGCAGGATCGCGTCGATTTCATCCTGATGGCGGCGGATCAGGCTGTTCAGTTGCCGCTTCCAGACATCCTCGCCCGGCCGCACACCCATGGTGATACGATAGAACATACGCGGCCCGGTCGTTTCCTTAAGCAGCGGAGTGAATTGCAGATCAGGGTCCTGCTTGACCAACGGTCCCGCCAGCGGTCCCCAGATCACGGCGGCGGCAAGCTCGCCCGATTTGACCTGAGCAAGCATATCGCCGACCGGGTCTTCGACCCGCCTGTCCACAAACAGATCCCAGCCGCGCATATCCTTGGCCAGCCCCGCCCGCGCGAGGTTGGTGGCCGGAGGCGTCCCCGCCACCACGCCGATCGGATGATCCTTCAGCGCCGGGTCCTCAAGCATATCGACAGGGGCAAGCGGGCTATCCTTGCGCGTCACGATACCATAGGCCGAGGTGTAATAATGGTTGGTGTTTTGCACCAGCTCATCACCCTGGGCATAGCCGATGACGACATCGCAGATCCCGGCCCTGAGGGTCTTGCGGATAAAGCCCGGCCCTTGCGGAAACCAGGTATAGACCACGGGCAAGCCCAGCTTTTCCCCGAAAAGCCGGGCGATGCGGTTTTCAAACCCGGTCTCGTCGCGCGACGACATCGGCACGGCAGCCGGATCAGCACAGACCCGGAATTCGGTCTTGGAGCGCAGATCGGCAACCTGCGCCATGGCCGGAGCCACGGCGCAGGTCAGCAGTGCGATAAGTGAAAGAGCGCGTCTCATCCGCTCATGCAGGAATCTTCCTGCGCCGCGAATTCATCGGACTTGCTCTCTTTCTTTGCCGGACGTCCGCGCGGCAGATCGCCTGCGCCCCGCGCCAGCAGATAGACGTAGATATCGTCGATATAGCACCACACGTTGCGGTTGGTGCCAAAGGCCGGCATGACGAGATTTGCCGCCGTGTTGACCTCTTGCTTGCCCGAAGCGACGATTTCCTGAAACTCGTAATAATCCAGCTTCAGGACCGAGTTCTTCAGCGCCGGAGCATAGGTCGAACCCTCGCCGTCCGGGCCGTGGCAGACATGGCATTCCGCCGAATAACGGCGATAACCCGAGAATGCAGCGTAATCGATCGTCCCGTCCTCGGCGATCTTGAAGGTCGGGATGCCTTCGGTCGTGTACCAACGACCGTTTTCCATATGGTCGGGGGTGATGTCCTGGCCGTTCGGCAGGACAAGCTTGCCACCCTGTTCGACAACCTCCAGGTCCTCCTCCTGGGGTGCCACGGGGGCTGCTGCCCCGGCTGTGGGGTCCGCAGCAGGCTGCTGCGCATCGCCCGACACGGCGGCGGCTGCTCCTGCCCCGGTCTGAGCCGGTGGTGTCTGGTCTGTCTGCGCAAGGGCCGTTCCGGTGATGGCGCCGGCCGCGCATGCGACACAAATCGCCATCAGGCTGGCGGTCGTCTTGCTGGTCATGAATTTCCTCCCTGGGGCTGTCACCCGAAGATGATGGCTTCGCCCCAAGGTTACCCCTGGGGCGATATGTTTCGAGCTCACTTTTCGGTTTTCTGCACCAAAGTATTAACCCGGCAGCTCGAACACGGTCAGCTGACCGCCCAGTTCGGTGTATTGTGACAGCGAGGCATAGCCGCCGACGGCGCCAAGGCCGTCGTTGGGGTTGGTCAGGCCCGCCGCAAGGCCGATCCCGGCCCAACCGCCGACGCCCGACAGGACGCCGATGTACTGTTTGCCGCCATGCTCATAGGTCATGATGTTACCGATGACGCCCGAGGGGGTCTTGAACTTGTAAAGCTCATCGCCCGTTTCGGCATCGACCGCCTTCAGATAGCCCTCAAGCGTGCCATAGAAGACCACGTTGCCGGCCGTCGCCAGAGCGCCCGACCAGACCGAGAACTGTTCCGGGATCGACCATTTGATCTCGCCCTTGACGTTGTCCCAGGCGATAAAGTTGCCCATGCCGCCATGGCTGTTCGGAGCAGGGTACATCGACAGCGTCGCGCCGACATAGGGCTGACCGGCGCTATAGGCGACGCGGAACGGCTCATAGTCCATGCAGACGTGGTTCGTCGGGACGTAGAACAGGTTCGTCTTGGGCGAGAAGGCCGCCGGCTGCTGGTCTTTCGTGCCAAGCGCCGCCGGACAGACGCCGGTGGTGTTGGTGTCTTCGCCGTTCTGGTCGGTCGAGTATTCGGCGACCACGGCCGGGCGGCCATAGGTTTCCGAATTCGGGTCCATATCGACGCCGGTGGTCCAGTTCACCGCCGGATCGTATTTTTCGGCCACCAGCAGTTCGCCCGATTCGCGATCCAGCGTGTAGGCGAGACCGTTGCGGTCAAAGTGGGTCAGCAGCTTGCGTTCCTGACCGTCGATGGTCTGGTTGGTCAGGATCATCTCGTTGACGCCGTCATAGTCCCATTCGTCATGGGGCGTCATCTGATAGAACCACCTGGCCACGCCGGTATCGGCATCACGCGCCATGATGGTCATCGACCACTTGTTGTCGCCCGGACGCTGAGCCGGGTTCCAGGTCGAGGGGTTGCCGGTGCCATAGTAGATCAGGTTCAGCTCGGGGTCATAGGAATACCAGCCCCAGGTGGTGCCGCCGCCGATCTTCCACTGATCGCCTTCCCAGCTGCTCAGCGAGCTGTCCTTGCCGACCGGTTTGCCCAGATGGGTGGTCTTTTCCGGGTCGACGAGGAGTTCTTCGTCCGGGCCGGTCGACCAAGCCTTCCACACCTCTTTGCCGTCAGCAAGGCTGTAGGCCGTCACCCGGCCGCGCACGCCGTATTCGCCGCCCGAGACACCGACGATGACCTTGTCCTTGACCGGCATCACGGTCGCGGTGTTCGTCTCACCAATGGCGGGATCGCCGGTCTTGACCGACCATTTCACCTCGCCAGTCTTGGCATCAAGAGCAACCAGGGTCGTGTCAGCCTGATGCAGCAGAATCAGGCCATCGGCATAGGCCACGCCGCGGTTCACGGTGTCGCAGCACATCACCGCGATGACGTTCGGATCCTGTTGCGGCTGATAGCGCCACAGGATCTTGCCGTTGTCGTTCAGATCCAGTGCATAGACGTTGTTCGGAAACGGCGTGTGGACATACATGATGTCGCCGATCACCAGCGGCGAGCCTTCGTGCCCGCGCAGCACCCCGGTCGAGAAGGTCCACGCGACCCGCAGGTCCTTGACGTTATCCTTGTTGATTTTGTCCAGCGTCGAATAACGCGTGTTCGCGTAGTCGCCCGTCTGGATCGCCCATTGCTCGGGCTTGGCAATCTCGGCCAGCACACTGTCATTGGCCAGCGCCGGGACGCCGGACAAGAGCAGCGCAAGACAGGCACTGTTCATCAGCTTTTTCATGAATTTTCCTCCGCCATGACGGTGACTGCGCGTCTCCTCCCGCGCGGGCACCTTCTGTAGGCCAAGGTTCAGGCCCAGCTGGCTTCACGTCAACGCGAGCGGCTGGCTGTTTGGACCAAAGTATTAGGGAAATTAGGTAATAGGTATGGGGCAAACGCCCTGCCCCATACTGTCTAAATCGCCCGGACCTCAGCCCAGCCGTTCAGCGTGCCACTGGATGTGGTCGGCCATGAAGGTCTGCACAAAGAAATAGCTGTGGTCATACCCCTGCTGCATGCGGAAGCAGCCGGGCTGACGACGCCCGGTCATCGCATGGGCCAGCGCCTCGGGCTTGAGCAGGTCAAGGAACTGGTCGTCCGTGCCCTGATCGATCAGGATTTCGCCCGGATAGCCGCGCTCGCGCATCAACAACGTCGAGTCATGGCCCCGCCATGCCGCCTTGTCCGCCCCCAGATAGGCGGTCAGCTGCTTGCGGCCCCAGTCAGATTCGCTGGGGTTGGCGATCGGGGCAAAGGCCGAAACGGACTTGTAACGCTCGGGGAATGTCATCGCGATGGTCAGCGCCCCATGCCCGCCCATCGAATGGCCGGTAATGCCCTGCGCATCACGATCAAGCGCGAAGTTGTTAAAGACCAGTTCGGGCAGTTCATGGGTAACATAGTGCCACATGCGGAAATGCGGTGCCCAGGGCGCCTCGGTCGCATCGACATAGAAACCCGCGCCCTGCCCCAGATCATAAGCCGGATCATCAGCCACCCCTTCGCCACGCGGAGAGGTGTCGGGAAAGATCAGCGCGATTCCAGCCTCGGCCGCCCATTCCTGTGCGCCGGCCTTGGTCATGGCGTTTTCATGCGTGCAGGTCAGGCCCGAGAGGTACCACAGCACCGGCACCTTACGATTCCTGGCCTCTGGCGGCAGATAGACCGCAAAGGTCATGGCCGTACCGGTCGCCTGCGACTGGTGGCGATAGACGCCCTGAATGCCGCCAAAGCTGCGGTTCTCCGAGAGGGTTTCATAGGCCAGCGTCATGAGTTCTTCCCTTCTGTCAGGTCGTGGAACATGACCAGCGCGTCGACATAGCCATGTCGGGGATGAAGAAACGCGCCGGGCAGGCGGCCGACAATGGCGAAACCTGCTTTCTGCCACGAATGAACGGCATCGGAATTGGTCGACACCACGAAATTGAACTGCATCGCCCGGAAACCCTGCGTACGCGCCCAGTCCTTGGCATGGGTAACCAGCCGGCTGGCGATACCACGACCGCGCGCCTCGGGGTGGGTGGCAAAGCTTGCATTTGCCACATGCGATGCAGGACCGGGCCGGTTGCGGCCGACGTGACTGGCGCCCAGCACCTTGCCGTCCAGTTCAGCGACAAAAGCGGTAAAGGGCGCGGCGAACCAGTCGGCCAGCGCCTCTTCCCGCGTGATGTCAGTCGGGATGCAATAGGTTTCGCCTGCACGATAGACAGGCTCAAGGATCGTCCAGATCGCCTCATGATCCGCAGGCGTTGCGGGACGGATCAGGATATCAGCCCCGCCCCGCATCAATGCGATCCCTTCATTTCAGCTCATCCACCGAGCGGATGACCTTGCCCAGCAGACCGTAATCCAGCGCCTCTTGCGTGTTCAGCCAGAAATCACGCTGGGTGTCTTTTTCGATCCGCTCGACCGTCTGGCCGGTGGCATCAGCAAAGATCCGGTTCAGCCGATCGAGCATCAGGCGCATCTGTTCGGCCTGAATCATGATGTCGCTGGAAGTTCCGCCGATCCCACCCGAGGGCTGATGCAGAAGGAAACGGGTGTTGGGCAGGCAGTAACGGTTTTCCCGCTCGGCACCGACAAAGATCAGCGCCCCGGCCGAGACCACCCAGCCCGAGCCGATAGTGCGCACGGTCGGACGGATGAACTTGATCACGTCATGGATCATGTCGCCGGATTCGACATGACCGCCGGGCGAGCTGATCAGCATGTTGATCGGGGCGTCGCTGTCCTCGGCCAGGGCCAGCAGATGCGCCACGGTGCGTTGCGCCAGCTTGTCGGTGATCTGACCGGCAACGATTACCGTACGGGACTTGAAATAGAGCTTGCCGAGCCGGTCGCCTTCGGGAAGGCCAAGCCCTTCGTCCTTCTGGCCCTCCTGGCGGCGCTCGTCCTCGTTGTCGTCATCGTCGTCCAGGCGGAAGTGCTTTACCATGATCGGTCCTTTCATGTTGACGGCGGGACCGGTTTCCCGCCCCCGCCGTCCTTTTACCTAAGCAGGCCTTTACGATCAGTAAAGGACGACCGAGCGGATAGACTCGCCCCGGTGCATCAGATCAAAGCCTTTGTTGATCTCATCCAGCGTCAGGGTGTGGGTGATCATCGGGTCGATCTCGATCTTGCCTTCCATGTACCAGTCGACGATCTGCGGCACATCGGTGCGGCCGCGGGCGCCGCCAAAGGCCGTGCCCTTCCACACCCGGCCGGTGACAAGCTGGAACGGACGGGTGCTGATTTCGGCCCCCGCCGGCGCCACGCCGATAACGACCGAGACACCCCAGCCGCGATGGGTGCATTCCAGCGCGTCGCGCATCACCTTGACGTTGCCGGTGCAGTCAAAGCTGTAATCCGCGCCGCCGATCTGGTCGAAGGGCGTCTTGGTGACGTTGACGATTTCCTGCACCACGTTTTCGCAGTTCTTCGGGTTGATGAAATGGGTCATCCCGAAACGCTCGGCCATCGGTTTTTTGTCGTCGTTCAGATCGACCCCGATAATCATGTCAGCCCCGGCAAGGCGCAGCCCCTGAATCACGTTCAGGCCGATGCCGCCAAGACCAAAGACAACCGCCTTGGCACCGATTTCGACCTTGGCGGTGTTGATCACCGCACCGATGCCAGTGGTGACGCCGCAGCCGATGTAGCAGATCTTGTCGAAAGGCGCATCCTCGCGCACCTTGGCCACCGCGATTTCGGGCAGCACGGTGTAGTTCGAGAAGGTCGAGCAGCCCATGTAGTGATAGATCGGCGTACCGTCGAGCATGCTGAAACGGCTGGTGCCGTCGGGCATGAGCCCCTGACCCTGCGTGGCGCGGATCGCGGTGCAGAGGTTCGTCTTGCGCGACAGGCAGGACGGACATTGGCGGCATTCAGGGGTGTAAAGCGGGATGACGTGATCCCCCGGCTTGACCGAGGTGACGCCGGGACCGACCTCGACCACGACGCCCGCACCTTCGTGACCAAGGATCGAGGGAAAGATCCCTTCGGGATCAGCGCCCGAAAGGGTGAATTCGTCGGTGTGGCAAATGCCGGTCGCCTTGATCTCGATCATCACTTCGCCCGCCTTGGGGCCCTCGAGATTGACTTCCATGACTTCCAGCGGCTTGCCGGCTTCCAGCGCGACGGCGGCACGGGTTCTCATATCACATTCTCCTTAAGTGTCGGCCCTGGGCCTGCTGTTTTCTCATGGATTCGGGGGCCGGTAAACCGACCCCCGCCATCTGTCACGACCGTCGGACACTCAGGCGGCAAGAACGCCCGAGCGCTTGGCGATATGGGTGGCAATCGCATCCATCAGCGGCGGCGACAGCGCGTCATAGGGTTCCAGCCCCAGTTCACGCAGTCGGGCGCGGATCGCGTCCATGCGGCTGGGATCGACGCCCGATTCAATGACCGAGCTGACAAAGGCCGCAAACTCGGGTTGCGACCAGCCGTCCTCATCCGACAGTTCGGTATGGACAAAGTCCAGCCCATAGAAGGGATGGTCCTTGTTTTCGATCCGGCCATACATATGCGCACCGCACCCTTTGCAGCGATGACGCTGGATCGGCGCCTCGGCATTCACGATCTCAAGCTTGTCGGCGCCTTGCACCACCTCAAGCGCATCGCGGCTGACGACCGCGACCTGTGAAAAGATCGCGCCCTCGGGCTTCCAGCATTTGGTGCAGCCGCAGACGTGGTTATGCGCGGTTTGCGCGCGAATCGCGACCCGGACCGGATCGGTGCTGCACTTGCAATGCAACTCCCCACCCGAGAAGCCGGGTCTGGCCGGTTTGATGCCGTTATCCACGGCGGGATGTATCTTCACCCCCGAAGTATCCACCATAGTCCCGTTCTCCCCCTCAAAGCTGATGGGTCGAGGTTCGCGCGGCACCCGCTTGGGAACAAGTGGGCAAAAGGTTGTATTCGCTGGCAGTCCGGCTGCGTAGCCGGACGGGGCCGCACCTCATACCTCGGGCCGGGTGACAAGCCAGAGGCCGATCACCGCGCAAATCAGCGTCTGGGCGGCGACAAGCCGGGGATCAAGTCCAAGCCACAGCGACCAGCAAACACCGGCTGACATGGCAGCAACCGCCCAGATCTTGGCGGCGCGCCCGATGACGCCACGCTTGCGCCAGGCGCGGATCGGAGGCCCAAAGCGCGGATCGCGCATGATCCGGGCGCTGATGCGCGGGGACGAGCGCGCAAAGGCCCAGACCGCGACCAAAAGGAACGGCACCGTCGGCATGACCGGCAAGAACACCCCGATCACGCCCAGTGTCAGGGCGAGCCAGCCCACGGAAAGCCAAAGATAGCGCATTTTTATCCTGCCAGTTCGCGCAGGATCGCGTTCAGCACCGGCCGTCCGGCCTCGGTCGCCATCAGCCGGTCACCTTCGACAGAAATCAGCCCCAGTTCGGTCAGATGCGCCAGCCGCGCCTGCGGCAGTTCAGCCCCATGGGCAAGATAACGCGACATCTCCATCCCCTCGGACAGACGCATCGACATCAAAAGATACTCCAGCGCCCGGTCGGCAAGACCAAGAGCCTCGCGCCCGCTTTCACCGTTGCCCCGCGACTCGACCGCCTCAAGCCAGGCCGCAGGGGCGCGATGGGCCTCGGTCGCCCAGCGGCCCGAGGGCAAGGTCAACCGGCCATGCGCGCCGGGACCCGCTGCCGCCCAGTCGCCCTGCCGCCAATAGATCAGGTTATGGCGGCTTTCCGAGCCAGGCCGGGCGTGGTTCGAGATTTCATAGGCGGGCATCCCGGCAGCAGCGCAGACCTCTTGCGTATCAAGATACATATCCGCCGAAAGATCATCATCCGGCAGGCCCCTGAGCCCACCCTTGGCGTGACGTGCGCCAAAGGCCGTGCCGGGCTCAATCGTCAACTGATAGGCCGAGAGGTGATCGACCGCCATGCCAAGAGCCTGCGTCAGCTCGCGCCGCCAATGGGCGCGATCCTGATCCTGACGGGCATAGATCAGGTCAAAGCTGACCCGCGTGAAGCAATCCCGCGCGATATCAAAGGCGGCGCGGGCCTCGGCCGCTGAATGCATTCGGCCCAGACGGCGCAGATCCTCGTCATTCAGCGCCTGCACACCCATCGACAGGCGATTGACCCCCGCCGCAGCATAGGCGCAAAAACGGCCCATCTCGACACTGGTCGGATTGGCCTCAAGCGTGATCTCGATGTCATTGGCAAAGGGCCAGGCCTCGCGGGCGGCCTCGATCACACCGGCGACGGTTTCAGGCGCCATCAGGCTGGGCGTGCCACCGCCGAAAAAGATGCTGTTCAGAACGCGGCCCGGGATCTCATCGCCCAGACGCGTGATTTCACGCCGATAGGCGGCAAGCCAGCGGCCCTGGTCTATCACCGCCGCGACATGGCTGTTGAAATCGCAATAAGGGCATTTGGCTGCGCAAAAGGGCCAGTGAACGTAAAGGCCAAAGCCCCCGGCCCGCCAGTCCTCGGCCAGCGTGGCGGCGGGATGCGCGGTGCCGTCTGGCGCAAAGGCTGGCGCGGGGGCTGGCATGGGTTGGGTCATTCCCGATAGGCGGTCACTTCGATCTCGACCTTCATTTCGGGTCTGATGAGCCCCGCTACAACCATTGTCGCGGCAGGTAACGCATCCTTCATCGCTTCGCCCAGAACCGGGGTAATCTCATCAATGATCCGGGGATCGGTGATCGTGTATTGCACCCGCACGATATCAGCGGGCGCAAAACCGGCCTCGGCCAGCGTGGCAAAGATGGTGGCAAATGCGTTACGCGCCTGATCTGCCGCACTTTCCGGCATGGTCATGGCCGTGTAATCATAGCCCGTGGTTCCCGAAACAAAGCACCACGGCCCCCTGACCACCGCACGGCTGTAGCCAAGTGCGGCCTCAAAGGGGGAACCGGTCGAGATTCTACGCAAGGAACGCCTCCAATTGACGAAAGGCGCGGGCGCGATGGCTGATCGCGTTCTTTTGCTCGGCAGGCATTTCGGCATAGGTCACGTCATGACCTTCGGGCACAAAGATCGGGTCGTAGCCATGGCCCTGTTCCCCACGCGGCGGCCAGACCAGATGGCCCGGAGCGACACCCTCAAAGATCTCTTCATGCCCGTCAGGCCACAGTAGGATCAGCGTAGCGCGGAATTGGGCGGTGCGTGGCTCGGGCACGCCGCGTTCATCAAGCTCGCGCCAGGTACGTGTCATGGCCTGCATGAAATCGCGCCCGTTCGGCGTCTCGGCCCAATCGGCGGTATAGACGCCGGGTGCACCATCAAGCCCGTCAACCGTGATCCCACTATCATCGGCAAGCACCGGCAGGCCAGTCGCCTGCATCGCGGCCAGCGCCTTGATGCGGGCATTACCGATAAAGCTGTTTTCGGTCTCGGCGGGTTCGGGCAGGCCCAGCTCTCCGGCGCTGACGACCTCGATCCCGTGCGGGGCCATCATGGCGCGGATCTCTTCAAGCTTGCCGCGATTATGGGTGGCAAGCAGCAGCTTTCTTTCGGTCAGCTTGCGCATGAGATCGCCTCGTTCTGGGCACGGACCAGTTCGGCGACGCCTGCCTCGGCAAGATCAAGCAGCTGGTTCATCTCGGACCGGGTAAAAGTCGCGCCCTCGGCCGACATCTGCACCTCGATCAGGCGGCCCGCGCCGGTCATGATGAAATTGCCGTCCGTGCCTGCCTCGCTGTCCTCGGCATAGTCCAGATCCAGCACCGCCTGACCGGCATAGATCCCGCAGGACACCGCAGCGACATGGTCCATGATCGGATCAGAGGTGATGATCCCGGCCTTGAGCAGTCGGTTGACCGCCAGCCGCAGCGCCACCCAGCCACCGGTGATCGAGGCGCAGCGCGTGCCGCCATCAGCCTGGATCACGTCGCAGTCGATGACGATCTGCCGCTCGCCAAGGGCGCGGCGATCGACGCCGGCGCGCAGGGCGCGTCCGATCAGGCGCTGGATTTCCTGAGTGCGGCCCGATTGGCGGCCCGCCGCAGCCTCGCGCCGGTTGCGGCTGTTCGTGGCGCGCGGCAGCATTCCGTATTCCGCCGTCACCCAGCCCTGTCCCGAACCCTTAAGAAAGGGCGGCGCCTTATCCTCGATCGTGGCCGAGCAAAGCACGCGCGTATCGCCACAAGAGATCAGGCACGAGCCCTCAGCGTGGCGCAAAACCCCGGTTTCGATTGAAATCGGGCGCATATCACTTAAATTCCTGCCTGAGGGACGCATCTTTCATTCCTTTCGGGGGTTTTGCTGTTCAGATACAGGTCTGACGCTATCGACTGCAACCCGTGAACGACCTGACCAGATTGCCAATGCCTGAAACTCCGCTGCTATCCGATCTGAACGACCGCTCGCGCGAAGTGTTTCGGCGCGTGGTCGAAGCCTATCTCGCCACTGGTGAGCCCGTCGGCTCACGCACGCTGACCCGGGAAATGACCGAAAAAGTCAGCGCAGCAACAATCCGCAATGTAATGCAGGACCTTGAGCTTCTGGGCCTGCTTGATCACCCGCACATCTCGGCCGGGCGTATGCCGACCCAGCTGGGGCTGCGGCTGTTCGTCGACGGGCTGATGGAGGCCGGTCCGGTCTCGTCCACTGATCGCGAGATGATCGAGGAAACGCTTGGCGATGAAAGCGGCGACACCGGCGCGATGCTTGACCGGGTCAGTACGGCACTGTCGGCGCTGACGCAGGGTGCCTCGCTGGTGCTGATGCCCAAGCAAGAGGCCCCTGTCCGGCATATTGAGTTCATCGGCCTTGCGGCCGACCGGGCGCTGGTCGTGCTGGTCTTTGCCGATGGTCGGGTCGAGAATCGTATATTTACCCCCCCGCCCGGCCATACCGCCAGCGCCATGCGCGAAGCAGCGAATTTCCTCAATACCGTGGCCGAGGGCCGCACACTGGCCGAACTGCGGCGCAGTGTCGCACAGGAGATCGAGGCAAGCCGCCGTCAGCTGAACAGCATGGCGGCCGAGCTTGCGTCCTCGGGCCTCGCGATGTGGGACGGGGAAAACAACGATCCGCGCCTGATCGTGCGTGGACGCGCCAATTTGCTGGCCCATGAACAGGCCGATCTGGACCGCGTCCGCCGGCTTTTCGACGATCTGGAGCGCAAGCGCGACATCGCCGAGTTTCTGGAACTGGCCGAGCAGGGTGAGGGTGTGCGTATTTTCATCGGCTCGGAAAACAAGCTTTTTTCACTTTCCGGTTCCTCTCTGGTCGTTTCGCCCTATATGAATGCCGACCGGAAGATTGTTGGCGCGGTCGGTGTAATCGGTCCGACGCGGCTGAACTATGGCCGCATCGTCCCGATCGTGGACTATACTGCGCAGCTTGTCGGCCGGGTGATCTCTGGCCGGAAAGGATGATGAGGATATGACAAAGGAAAACGCGAACGGCAGCCCGCTGGACGAGGAAACCATCGACCCGCTGGCCGATGAACAGGCCTCGCCCGATGTCGAGGCTCTGATCGCCGAACGGGACGACTATCGCGACCGGTTTATCCGCGCGCTTGCCGATGCAGAGAATGCCCGCAAACGCGCCGACAAGGACCGCCGCGAAGCCGAGCAGTACGGCGGCTCGCGACTTGCGCGTGACCTTTTGCCGGTACATGACGCACTGACCCGCGCCCTGGAGGCCGCCGGCGAAGAGCAGCGCGCCGCGGCAGCCGCACTGATCGAAGGCGTGGAGTTGACCCTGCGCGAGCTGAACAACGTCTTTGCCAAGCACGGAATTCAGGTCATTACCCCCGAAATCGGCGAGAAATTCGACCCGCAGAAACATGAGGCGATGTTTGAGGCGCCGGTTCCCGGCACCATCGCCGGCAATATCATTCAGGTTATGGATAACGGTTTCATGCTGCATGACCGTCTGCTCCGCCCGGCCAAGGTTGGCGTCAGTTCAACCCCTGCCAGCTAGGAACTACCCGTCTTCCCAGACAAAACCCCCGGGAGCTAACCCCGGGGGTTTTTTCATGCGTAATTGATTGATCTGGCTGGTTTTGTGGGAATATAGGCCAAATATACCAGATATAGTATCAGTTCCCGGCAAGAATCTGGCAAAGACGATCAAGCTGATCAAGGTCGCGATAGGAAATCACCAGCTGACCTCCGTCAGTTCCCGAGTGACTGATCGTCACTTTCATCTTCAGATGCGCGCTCAGATCACCCTCAAGGGCGCGGGTGTCTGCGTCCTTTTCCTGCTTGGGCGCCCTGGGCTTCTGGGCCCTCGGACCCTCGGCTTGCCGGCGAACCAGTTCTTCGGTTTCGCGCACCGACAGGTTCTTTTCAATCACCCTGCGTGCCAGCTCAACCGCATTCGGCGCAGTGATCAGGGCACGGGCGTGACCGGCAGTCAGTTTGCCTTCTTTGAGCCAGGCCTGAATCTGATCGGGCAGGTTCAACAGGCGAAGCAAGTTGGCGATATGGCTGCGGCTTTTGTTCAGTGCTTCGGCCAGCTTTTCTTGCGTATGGCCGAAACGCTCCATGAGCTGGCGATACGAGCTCGCCTCCTCGATCGCGTTCAGATCTGCGCGCTGAATGTTCTCGACAATCGCAACTTCCAGCACTTCGGTATCGTTCAGGTCACGAACGATGACCGGAACTTCATGCAGCTGGGCAATCTGTGCTGCACGCCAGCGACGTTCGCCGGCGACAATCTGGTAAAGCCCCCGATCAGTCGGATGCGGACGCACGATCAGCGGCTGCAGCATGCCGCGGTAGCGAAGCGAATCGGCCAGCTCCTGCAGCGCCTCAGGCGCAAAACTGCGGCGGGGCTGGTCGGGGTTGGGGGTGATCTGTTCGACCGGAAGCATCTGGCGCGGTGCCGGACGCTCGGACGGAATCAGGTCCACATCGGCCATCAGCGCCGAGAGGCCACGGCCAAGACCACGTCTTTCTACCCTGTTCTCTACCATGATTCCTCCTCAGGCGGTCGCTAATTGACGGGACAAGAATTCCTTTGCCAGCTCACGATAGGCCTGGCTTCCTTTGGAATTCGGATCGTAATGCAGCACTGGCTTTGCATGAGAAGGCGCTTCGGACAAGCGGACATTACGCGGAATCACCGTGCGATAGACAAGGCCAGACAGGGTGTTACGCGCATCAGCCTCAACCTGCTGGGACAGGTTGTTGCGGCTGTCGGCCATGGTCAAAAGCACGCCTTCGATCCGTAAATCGGGATTGGCGGTCTGACGCACCTCGCGCACCGTCATCAAAAGCTGCGACAGCCCTTCAAGCGCGTAGAATTCTGCTTGCAGCGGTACCAGCACACTATGCGCAGCCACCATCGCGTTAACCGTCAGCAGTCCAAGCGCCGGCGGACAGTCGATCAGGATATAGTCGAATTCCATCGTACCCGAAAGCTTGCGCCGCAAAAGCTGCGTTCGGCCGGCACGACTGGACAGCTCAAGATCCGCTGAGGCCAGATCACGGTTTGACGGCACGATTTGCAGGTCGGAAATATCGGTGTCTTGAAGGGTGTCCTGAAGTGTCTGCTCCCCGGTCAGCAGATCATAAGAGGTAAGCTCGCGCTCTTCCAGCGGCACACCTAATCCTGTGGATGCATTGCCCTGAGGATCAAGGTCTATGATTGCAACCTTCTGCCCCTGCTCGGCCAGCGCCGCACCCAAGTTGATGGCCGTGGTGGTTTTACCAACCCCACCCTTCTGGTTTGCAACGGCAATAATGCGAGTATCAAGCATGGCGAATTCCCGTGATCTCCAGAATGGCCGCGTCAGGATCTGTCGCGCTTGGGTGTGCTTTCAGGTCAAATGACCAGTCTTTCCGGGCCTCGGATACCTCGGCTTGCCAGTTACGACCCTTCATCAACCAGGCAGTTCCATCAGTTTCCAGATGCCGTTCCACATATGACATGAGGCGTGGAAGAGGGGCAAGCGCCCTTGCACTGACATGCGCTGCTTCGAGCCGATCCAGAGCTTCGATACGCTGGGAGATCACCTGCGCATTTTTCAACGACAGCTCACGTATCGCAGTACGAAGAAAGGATGCTTTCCGCTGATCACTTTCGACCATCGTTACATTCAGATCGGGGCGAGCAATGGCTAAGACAACAGCCGGTAAACCGCCTCCGCTACCTAAATCCACCCATTTTCCCTGTGCCCCAACTGAAGCCTCAGCCAGATGGGTGCAATCCGCGATATGGCGGGATTCGATCTGATCGACCGTCGAGGGGGCGATCAGATTGATAGCGGGATTCCACTTCCGTAGCAGCGCGGCATAACCCGCCAACTGCCCGGCTGTTTCACGTGAAACACTCAGCATGCTTTTTGGCGCATCCCAGTACGTATAACGGCGAGAATGAGTGTCAAAGCTGCCGGGGTCATCCCCTCAATTGTCGCTGCTGCAGCCAGACTAGTTGGCTGATGTTGTTTGAGCTTTGATTTCAGTTCATTCGATAGCCCAGAGAGGGCATCATAATCAAAGTCAGTCGGGATAGCGACGGCTTCTTCCTTGCGCAACAGCTCAGCATCCCGACTCTGGCGATCCGCATATTGATGATACAGCGCATCAACGGCCAGCTGCTTGATGGTCGCTGCATCGTACGAACTAAGCTCCCGATCAAGATCAAGTATTTGATCTTGAGGGATTTCATTCTGCCCCAAGAGAGAGAACAAACTGCGGCGCACGCCATCCTGACGAACCTCGATTCCCGCCCGCCGCAGATCCGACGGAGAGAGGGTGATCGCCTCCGCACGCTGGCGGGCAAGAGTATAGCGTCTCTGCTTCTCGGCAAAAGCAGCCTGACGCTCTTGTCCCACGCATCCGGTTTCGATCCCGAGTGAGGTAAGCCGTTGATCGGCATTATCGGCACGAAGCGACAGTCGGAACTCTGCCCGCGAGGTGAACATACGGTAGGGTTCGCTTACCCCGCGGGTAACCAGATCGTCGATCATCACCCCAATATAGCTTTGCGACCGGCTGAAATGCAGCGGACCCCTGCCCTGAGCTTTCAGCGCAGCGTTTAGGCCAGCAACCAGCCCCTGGGCGGCCGCTTCCTCATAGCCGGTAGTGCCGTTGATCTGTCCGGCAAGGAACAAGCCCGTTAACGCTTTCGCCTCTAGCGCTGGGGTAAGGGCGCGCGGATCTACGTAGTCATATTCCACAGCATAGCCAGGCTGGACGATTTCGGCCTGCTCCAAGCCGCGAATCGAGCGAACATAGGCAATCTGTACTTCTTCCGGAAGGGAGGTTGAGATGCCGTTCGGATAGACCAGGTCGCTGTCCAGCCCCTCTGGTTCAAGGAAAATCTGATGTGAATCTTTGTCAGCAAAGCGGACAATCTTATCCTCGATCGAGGGACAATAGCGCGGCCCGACGCCATCGATTCGTCCCCCGTACATCGCCGAACGACCGAGGTTTTCGCGGATCACCCGGTGGGTTTCAGTATTGGTATGGGTGACTGCGCAACTGATTTGCTGAACCATTGGCGCCGAGTTCAGGTAAGAGAACATCGTCGGCTCGTCATCGCCGGGCTGCTGGTCGAGACTATCCCAGTCAATACTTCTGCGGGCAATACGCGGCGGCGTCCCGGTTTTCAACCGACCCAGAGGCAGGTCCAAGGGCTTCAGCGAAGCCGCAAGTGAGACAGAGGCAGAGTCACCCCAACGGCCTGCCTGTTTGGTAACCTCTCCGATATGGATCAGCCCATTGAGGAAAGTCCCGGTCGTCAGAATAATCTGTCGGGACAGAAGCTCCCGCCCATCCGCCAGCCGCAGCCCGACAACCTGGCTATTTTCTTGAATTAATTCAGCCGCTTCTCCCAGAAGAACGGACAATCCCGATTGCGCTGCAACCGCTTGCCCCGCCGCCTGACGGTAGAGTTTGCGATCAGCCTGCGCGCGCGGCCCCTGCACAGCGGGACCTTTGCGACGATTAAGAAGGCGGAACTGGATTCCAGCTGCATCTGCCAACCGCCCCATAATCCCGTCCAGTGCATCAATTTCTCGCACCAAATGACCTTTTCCAAGACCACCTATTGCAGGATTGCAGGACATAGTGCCGATATCGTTCTGGTTCATCGTCACCAGAGCCGTTTCGACGCCCATACGGGCAGCGGCCATGGCGGCCTCGACGCCGGCATGGCCTCCACCAATCACGATTACGTCGTAATGTTTCACGTGAAACTCTACTTTCCGATGCAGAACGAGCTGAAGATCTCGTCCAGATAATCCTCGGCCCCGACCCTGCCAACCATCATCGCCAAAGCTTGAGCTGCCTGACGCAACCCTTCTGCAAGCAGCTCTGGCGCCATATGTTTGTTAACTTCCAAAGCAAGCAGTGCTCGCTGCAAAGCTTCTGCTTGGCGACGATGACTGACCAGACCTGAATCAGCAGCCCTGACTCGCAGGCGATCATAAACCATATCCAAAAGCTCTGCGACCCCTTCCCCGGTCATGGCCGAAATCGCCATTCCCTCACCTTGTCCCAGATCGGATTTGGAGCGAATGACAATATCTC
>Ga0182743_1001330_pt1 | contig 24420 bp, 23 predicted proteins | sample eDN3rd30CKraftOP_FD_128522 | JGI IMG/M metagenome (GOLD analysis project Ga0182743, IMG submission 128522) | Enriched Organic Plus compost microbial communities from Emeryville, California, USA - eDNA 3rd pass 30_C Kraft OP (version 2) (version 2) ... | reverse complement strand
TGGGCAGTCTGCCGGCGGTGATGTCGCCCAGCCAAGGGCCGAACAACTGCATGCATATCGCGCCGGCCCAAGTGATGAGTGGGCCTTCTTCTGCGTAAGCCAGTTGGCCGACTTGCGGCCAGAGCCAGGTCGTGCCGCCCTCGCGCAGGGCCGTGATCATGGTGGCCAAGCCAACCGCATCGTCCGTTTTCCAGGGGTCGCGCATGAACAAGCCGGCCAGAATATAAGCCAGCGAGAGTCCCAACAGCACTAACCGAGGTAATTTGGCGGTGGCCGAGGCAGTGAGTCGGGCAGGAGTCGAACGCGTTATCGGAGACACGGAGCTAATGTAACTGAGCAGTCCGGGCCTGTGGCCCTGAAACGGGGATGGATCGGATCAATATGGAAAAAAAAGCAGCCCGAAGGCTGCTTTTTTGAGCATCTTGGGAGACGCCAGTTTACGACGCGGATTTGACCGTGCCAGCCGTACGGGCGAAACGGGCGCGGAATTTTTCAACGCGGCCGGTTTCGACGATACGGGTTTGCGCACCCGTGTAGAAGGGGTGGGACTCAGACGTCACGTCGCACTTGAAGAGCGGGTAGGTCTTGCCGTCGAGTTCGATGGTTTCGCGGCTGTTGAGCGTCGAGCGCGTGATGAATTTGTTGCCCGTTTGCAGGTCAACGAACACCACGTCACGGTATTCGGGGTGAATGCCTTCTTTCATGATTGATTCCGGTTCTTCCGGTCTTGCCGGGGGGTTAGCGGGTCGCCAGCCTCGCGGGGGTATGAGCACTCAGGGCGTAAATCCCTGGCGCAGCCAACCCATTCGCAGGCCACGTATCCAAAAAGCAACTTCGTATTCTAACACGCCCTAGAGGTTCGTGCGCAATGCCCAGATTTCAGGAAATAGCACGACGTCCAGCATTTTGCGCAAATAGCCTACGCCCGAGGTGCCGCCGGTCCCTCGTTTGAACCCGATCACCCGCTCGACCGTGGTCACGTGTCGAAAACGCCACAGACGAAAGGCATCCTCCAGGTCGGTCAGCTTTTCCCCTAATTGGTACAGATCCCAGTATTGGTCAGGGTTGCGATACACCGTCAGCCAGGCCGCCTCTACACTGGGGTCCGCCTGATAGGGCTGCGTCCAGTCGCGCTCCAGGTGGCTTTGCGCAATGGCCAGCCCATTGCGGGCCAGCAGGCGCAGCGACTCGTCATAGAGCGACGGGGCTTGATAGGCGGCCTGCACCTGCTCGAGCAGATCCGTGCGGTGGGCATGCGGTTTGAGCATGGCGCCGTTCTTGTTGCCAAGCAGAAACTCGATTTGCCTATATTGATAGCTTTGAAAACCACTGGAGCGGGCCAGATAGGGGCGCAGTGCGGAGTATTCCGGCGGCGTCATCGTCGCCAGCACGTCCCAGGCATGTACCAGTTGCTCCATGATTTTGCTGACGCGGGCGAGCATCTTGAAGGCCGGGGGCAAATGATCCTGGGCTACATGCGTGATGGCGGCTCGCAGTTCGTGCAGCATCAGCTTCATCCAGAGCTCGCTGGTCTGGTGTTGCACGATGAACAGCATTTCATTGTGTTCGGGTGATAGCGGATGCTGAGCGCCCAGCAGTGCGTCTAAATGGAGATATTCGCCATAGGTCATGTCCTTGGAGAAATCGAGCTGTGCGTGTTCGTCGCGAACAATGTTCTCGGGAGTTTCAGACGGATTCATGTGCCTGACCTGAAAGGAAGCCGTTGCTGAATAGGGCACCGGCTGGAACGGGAAATCAGTCCAGTTCGCGCAGCACTGCACGCACCGGGCTGGCATCGGCCTGGATCAATGCCAACGGCAGGGCGATCAATTCATAATCGCCGGGCTCCACTTCATCGAGCAGCAGGTTTTCCAGCACGCGGATGTCGCGCCGCAGGATGACGTGGTGGCTGTCCAGGGTCTTGCTGGAGGCGGGGTCGATACTGGGCGTGTCCAGCCCGATCAGCATGACGCCGCGCTCTGCCAGCCATTCAATCGTATGCGGCGCATAGGCCGTGAAATCGTCCGTCCACCATTCGAGCGAGGCATGGCGCGCCGTGCGCACCAATACCCGTGGCGGCAGATCGTCGATGGCGTGCGTCAGGTGCTCGGGCAGAATGAGCGGCCCGCAGTCAAATGCGTGAATCACGCGACAGGGGCCCAAAAACGGCTCGAGAGGCACTTTGCCGATGGCCGGCGCATCATTGCCGTAATGCAGTGGCGCGTCGGCATGGGCGCCTATGTGCGGCGACAAGGTAATTTCGCTGACATTGACCGGGCAGTCAGGCGTCAGCGTCCATTTCCATTGCTGGCGATACGGCGTATCACCGGGGAAAACCGGTGAACTGGCCGAGACCGGCGGCGAAATATCCCAAAGGCGCTTCATGAGGGCGTGGATATGGAAAAGGTGTCAAATAATAGGAGAGAGCATACCGCAACCGTGCCCGGTATTTATCTGCGGGGCCATCACAACAGGCCCAGCTCTGCCATGGAAACGACGCTGCTGCCGGCGACGATCAGGTGATCAATCAATCGGATATCGACCAGGGCAAGCGCCTGTTTCAGCCGCTGGTTGAATGCGCAATCGGCCTCGCTGGGTTGGGATGATCCCGACGGGTGATTGTGGGCCAGGATGAGCGCGGCGGCGTGATGGCGCAGTGCCTCGCGCACGACTTCGCGCGGGTAGACCGAGGCTTGGTTAAGTGTGCCGCGCGCCAACTCTCCGGTAGCGATGAGGTTGAGTTGATTATCCAGGTAGAGAGCCAGGCAGTGTTCTACGGTCCGATGCGTCAGCGCCATCTGGAAATATTGTTTGACGTTTGACGGCCGCGACAGCGCGTGTTTGCGCGTTAATTGCTCACCCGCAACGCGCTGCGCCAGCTCCAGCACGGCGGCCAGCGCGCCCGCCTTGGCCGAGCCGAGTCCGGGCAGCGACATCAGTTCCTGCGGCGAGGCGGCAAACAGGCCCCGCAGCCCGCCATAGTGGCGGATCAATCGATTCCCCATTTCGATGGCCGTGTGGCCTCGGGTTCCGGTGCGCAGCGCGAGTGCCAGCAGTTCCGCGTCACGCAATACGCTGGCGCCATGGCGTAACAAGCGTTCTCGAGGGCGTTCGTGTTCTGGCAGATCGTGAGGCAGACTCATGGCAGGGCGGCAAAAATCGTCGAGCGATCAGCATGCCAGACAAGCCCCCGCCCAGGGGCGCGAGTGAACGTTTTTGCCCACTCGTATAAGTACGCCTGGGCCATGTGGGGGACAGTGCCAGCCCGATCAGGCTAACTCGTTCTAAAATCGGGGCTTACCGTTACTATTTTTGGTGATCCATTTTGACCGCCACGACTGCCGACCAGACGACCCCCGTCGTTCGCCCTGATTCGTACTTGACGCTGCACTATCGCATTGTGTTGGCATCCGGCCCCGCAGAGGGCTCCATATTTGCAGATACCTTCGATGGGCGTCCGGCCACGTTGCAGATGGGCAGCGGCCAGTGGGCGCCGGGTCTCGAGACGGCCTTGCTGGGCCATGCCGAGGGCGAAAAATTCAGCATCACGCTGACGCCCGCCGAGGCCTATGGTGATCGCAATCCCGATTTGATCCAAAAGGTCACACGTACCATGCTGGCCGAGCACGCGGGCGCCGACGCCACCTTCGAGCCGGGCGACCTGGTCGAATTCACCGCTCCCAACGGCGGGCGTTATTCTGGCGTGCTAAAGCAGCTGGAACCCGACTACGCGCTGTTCGACTTCAATCACCCCCTGGCGGGGACATCGCTGCGTGTCGATGTCGATATTTTAGGAGTGCTGTAATGACTCATCCGGTCACTGATGCCAACGCCGAAGTTGTGCTGGCTCAGCCGCGTGGCTTCTGTGCGGGGGTTGATCGGGCCATCGAGATCGTCGAACGCGCCATCGAATTGCACGGCGCGCCTATCTATGTGCGCCACGAAATCGTGCACAACCGCTACGTCGTCGAAGACTTGCGCAACAAGGGGGCGATCTTCATCGACGAGCTTGATGAGGCGCCCACAGGATCTATCGTGGTGTTTTCTGCGCATGGCGTGTCCCAGGCCGTGCGCCGAGAGGCCGAAGCACGAGGGCTGCAGGTGTTCGATGCGACCTGCCCCCTGGTGACCAAGGTGCATATCGAAGTCTCGCGCATGCGCGCTGCCGGCCGGGAAATCATCATGATCGGCCACAAGGGCCACCCCGAGGTCGAGGGCACCCTGGGCCAGGCTCAGGGGGGCATGTATCTGGTAGAAACCGCCGAAGACGTGGCAAACCTGCAAGTCACCGATCCGTCCAATCTGGCGTTCGTGACGCAGACCACCTTGTCAGTGGACGATGCCGCGACGGTATCGGCTGCCTTGCGCGCCCGCTTTCCGGATATTGTCGAGCCCAAGAAAAGCGACATTTGCTACGCCACGCAAAATCGCCAGGACGCCGTCAAGATCCTGGCGCCCGAGTGCGACTTGATGTTGGTGGTGGGCAGTCCCAATAGTTCAAACTCCAATCGCTTGCGCGAGGTGGCCGAGCGTATTGGCATCGACGCCTATCTCGTCGATGGTGCTGACTCCATCGATCCCGCATGGCTGGTGGGGCGCCGGCGTATCGGTATCTCGGCGGGGGCGTCCGCGCCCGAAATCCTGGTGCAACAAGTCGTGCAACGCTTGAAAGAGCTGGGCGCGCTGTCGGTCCGCACCATGTCCGGCCTGGAGGAAAACATTGCGTTCCCGCTGCCCAAAGGCTTGTCGCGCAAGGCCGCGCCTGCGGCGGACGCGTCATCCGCTACCTGAGTTTGCGTGTACGAGGAGACAACATGCAGTTGTATAGCTATTTTCGCAGTTCGGCAGCGTACCGTGTGCGGATCGCACTGAATCTAAAAGGTCTGTCTTACGAATACCTCGGTGTGCATTTGTTGAAAAACGGCGGAGAACAGCTCTCCGATTCGTATCGCGAGTTGAACCCTGCCGCCTTGGTGCCTACGCTGGTCGATGGGGACGTGGCACTGGGCCAGTCGATGGCCATCATCGAATACCTGGACGAGACGCATCCGGATCCCGCGCTATTGCCCGCTGATCCCGTAGGCCGTGCTCGCGTACGCGCCATCGCCCAGACCATCGCGTGCGACACGCATCCGCTGAACAATCTGCGCGTGCTCAAATATCTGAAGCGCGAATTGAAAATCGACGACGCGGCCAAGGACGCCTGGTATCGGCACTGGGTGGACCTGGGCTTGGGCGCGGTGGAATCCTTGTTGGCCAACTCGCCCGCGACAGGCAAGTTCTGCCATGGTGATACGCCGGGCTTGGCCGATTTGTGCCTGGTGCCTCAGGTTTACAACGCGCGCCGTTTGGAATGCGATCTTTCTGCGATGCCGAACGTCGTGCGCATCGATGCCGCCTGCCGCGAATTGCAGGCCTTCGATCTGGCTGCGCCGGACAAACAGCCAGATTCCGAATAGCCTGCCGTATCGTCAGACTTTGCCCGCCTACTGCAGGCGGGCAAAGATCCGCACAGTTTTGGCCAAGATGTCCGGGGCTGTCTGACGGTCGAATTTGAGAAAGTGCTCGGTCTTCAAGTGATGCTGAAACGCTGCTTCATCTTGGTAGACCTCATACAGAAAAATTTGCGCTTCATCATCGGTTCCCTGGCATACATCGAATACCAGGCAACCGGATTCGTGCTTCAGCGAGGCCGCGGCATTCTCCAGTATGAGAGGCAAAAATTGCGCCACCCGCTCGGGCTTGATCATGAGTTCGACCGAGACGACGTAGGGGGTGTTTGGCATAGTGGTTGGCTTCAATCCAGTTCCAGGTTGATTTTCTTGGCGAGTGCGGAAAAGCGCTGAATTTCCGCGTCAATTTGACGGCCCATCTGTTCGGATGTGCTGCCCACGGGTTCCGCTCCAGCGTTGCTGAGTTGCTGCCGTATTTCCGGTACGGCGAGTATGCGGGCAATCTCCGCCTGCAATTGTGCGACGATTTCTTTAGGCGTGCCTGCCGGCGCCATCAGGCCGAACCAGGTGGCGATGTCAAATCCGGTCAGGCCCGACTCCGACAGCGTAGGCACATCCGGCAAAGCCATCGAGCGCTTTCCCGAAGTGACGGCCAGCGCGCGGACTTTTCCTGATGTGATGTAGGGCAAGCACGACGACGCCGTGTCAAACATCGCATGAATCTGCCCGCCCATCAAGTCCGTGATGGCCGGCGCGCTGCCTTTATATGGAACGTGCAGCAATTGCGTGCCCGCCATGTCATTGAATTGTTCACCGATCAGATGGTGCGCGGTCCCGTAGCCGGTGCTGCCGTACGAGATCTTGCCTGGCTGGGATTTGGCTAGCGCAATGAACTCCTGCACATTTTTGACAGGCAGCGAGGCGGACACAATCAGCACATTCGGAACATTGGCGATGATGCTGATCGGGACGAGATCTTTCTGCAGATCGTAGCTGTTCTTTTTATATACCGCTTGCGCGATCGAATGATGCACCGCCGCCATCAACAGCGTATAGCCATCCGGTGCGGACTTGGCGACATAGTCGGCGCCCAGGCGCAAGCCTGCTCCAGGTTTGTTCTCGACCAAGACCGGCTGCGTCCACGCGGCTTGCAGCTGGTTGGCGATGAGGCGCCCAATCAAATCCGTGGTGCCGCCAGGCGGTGAGGGGACAACGATCTTGATCGGACGCGATGGGTAATTCTGCGCAAAAGCACTGACAGAAGGCAGCATCAGGCACGCAGCGACGGCCGGCAGCGCCACAAACTGTCGGCGCGACATGCGAGGGTCGGTCATGGGGGTTCCTCCTTGGGGCACCTCGAGGGTGCGTTGTCTCCAGAATGGGAGTGGCCTCCCATTTATTCTTTGAAAAACTGCCGCGTGGTAATGCGGCCTTATAGATGGCGCAACACGGCATTGGCGATATCCGCCGTCGTACTTTTGCCGCCAAAATCAAACGGCAAGACTTCTTTATTGGCGAATGACGTCCGCAGGGCCCTTTCTATCGCGTGAGCCCCCTCGGCCAGGGCGGCATCCGCATGGCGGTCTGCTAGCCATTCCAGCATCATGGCCGCCGAGAGCAGCATGGCGCTCGGGTTGGCGATGCCTTGACCCGCAATATCCGGCGCCGTGCCATGAGCGGGTTGAAAGACGGCGTGGTGATCGCCGATATCCGCCGAGGGCGCCATGCCCATGCCGCCGACCAGCGCGGCGATCAGATCGGACAGAATGTCGCCGAACATGTTTTCGGTTACCAGCACGTCGTACTGCCAGGGCTTCATGATCAAGTTCAGCGCCATCGCATCGACGTAGGCATTCTCTGTCGTGAGGCCCGGGAAAGCCTGGGCGCGCTGTTCGAAAATCTGCCGCCAGTACGCCATGGACGTAAAGACATTTGCCTTGTCGACGTTGGTGACGTGACCTCGTTTCCCAGCTGCTTTTCTTTGCTCGGCGAGCCGTAGCGCAAAATCGCACACTCGCGCCGTGCCCTGGTGTGTGATTTTCATCGTATCCAGGGCGTGGGCCTGCTCTCCAGTGCCCTCGATCGTGCCGCGGCCACGCGCATAAAACAAGCCTTCGGTGCTTTCGCGCACCAACACCAGGTCGATTTGCGCAGCGCGCGGATCGCGCAGCGGGACGGGCAGGCCGGGCCACGTCTTGATGGGACGCACGCCCGCATACAGGTCCAGCGCAAAGCGTAGATCGAGTTGCGGAATGACTTCCGTGCCATCCTTTGCGCGCACATGCGGCAAGCCCATCGCGCCAAACAGAATGGCATGTGCATCGCGGCACGCCTTCAACGTGGAATCCGGCAGGGCATTGCCCGTGTCGGCATACAGCTGCGCGCCGGCCGGATGCACGGTCAGGGTGAATTTGCGGCCGATGCGCGGCTCGAGCGCTCGCAGGATCTCCAGCGCGGCGTTCATGACTTCCACGCCAATTCCATCACCCGGCAATACTGCAATATCGTAACTGGTCACTTGTGCCTCACATCTGTGCGAGTTTGAATTGATCGAAAATGGCTAACAGCTCACGGCTGGCGCGTTCGCGATGTGCGCGGTTTTCCCGGGACGCGCCTTCGGCGTCACCTTCGCGCAAGCGGGCTACCAGTGCGCGATGCTCGCGCGTCGAATTGACGGGTTTGGGACGCAAGCGCAGAGAAAACATGCGCGCGCGATGGGCGCGATCCCAATGCTTCATCACGCCATCGGCCAGCAATTGATTACCGGCCAACTCCACCAGCGCCATGTGAAAGGTTTCGTCCGCATGTGCCCATGCATCGAGGTCATTGCATTCCAACGCGATCTCCATGTCATCGGTGGCCTTGCTCAACGGTGCGAGCATGTCGTCGGTCGGTTTTTTGCGTGCCAGCAATTCCGCCGCCATGCATTCCAGCGCGGTCAGCACCTCATAAATTTCGCGCATGTCGTTCGGGGATACCGGCAACACCAGCATGCCGTGACGCGGCACCAGATCGATCAAGCGTTCTGCATGCAGGCGAACCAGTGCCTCATGCACAGGCGTGCGGCTCATGCCGAGGGCCAGTGCGACTTCCTGTTCGAGCGCGCGATGCCCGGGTGGCCAGACGTTATCGAGAATACGTTGCCGAATCTGTTCGTAAGCGGCGTCGGCCAGGGAGGCGGTCGGCTGAGGTTTAGCGTTCATTGGAGGGAGTAAATCACGGTTACGCATGCGTTAACTAATACGTTAATGTATACATTGTTTGAAGGGATAGTTGGGGAAAACCCTTTGCTGAAGCAAAGTCATCGCGGCAATCACGCCGTGTCTGCGGTACCCCGTCTCATCGGCCGCGTCTCGTGATGCTATATAGTCACCGCTCATTACCCCACCGGAGGCGCAGCATGATGAAGCAAGCGTGGCAATGGTTGACGGCCTGTGCGATTGCGCTCGGTCTGGCCGCGCCGGGCTCCGCCGAGGTGCTATACGATCGGGATGGTTTGCGCGGTGAGCGCATTCCTTACGGTCAAACTAATCCTGCCACGGGTCAACGCCAAAGCGGCTACACCTACCTGGTCACGTTCAACGGCGCCAAACTTTGCGGTGACGACGTGAGTCTCCTGCTGTTTCCCGGCCGCGATTTCAAGCGCTTTTACTGTGCGGGCCCGATTCAGCCTTTGCCTGACGGTATGTTGGTGTTCTTTACCGGGGGAGAGACGGCCTTGGCGCGCGTGCGTGTGACACAAGGCCGATTGCAGGTGCAACGTATTTCCATGTCGAGTGACGCCAAGCGCGACGGCTTGCATCAGACCCGTTTTTTGAATGCGGGCATCGCGGGCTGGACTCGTATTCAGACGGCCTGGGACGACACTGTGATGATCCAGCACGCACCGTTCCGGGTGATTTATCTGGGCGAGGGTCGCCTGCTCGATATGTCCGAGGAGGTGGCTTACTTGGCACGTGCGCGCCGTACGCAGTACATCCAGATCGAGCCCGATAAATGGGTCGACTTGCCCAATATCGGCAGAGTTTTCAGCCGCGGCCGAGAACAAAGCTACCAGGTAGGACCGACATTTCGTGCGGTGAGCTGGCCAGAAGGGCGCGAGTTGGCCAGGCTCGACCTGGACAGTTGCACCGATTTGCCCGAGCTCGAGTTCAATCCCGGCGATGGGCCATCGGATGCACTGGTGAAATATGAGGATCTCTCTGCGTGGCGGGCACAGACGCTGGTCTATGCTGCGGCCGGCAAGGGCGGTACCTTGCGCCTGGCGGCAAGCGCCGATCTGCCTCGGCGCGCCGACTGCACTCCAGACACGCCACCCAAGCACGCGAAATAAATCAGGTCCGGAAAAGAAAAAAGGCTGACGCAAGGTCAGCCTTTTTAAAACCTGGTGCCGGCAAGAGGAGTCGAACCCCCGACCTTCGCATTACGAATGCGCTGCTCTACCAACTGAGCTATGCCGGCGTGCATTAGCGCTCATGCGCCTTTGCCAGTAGTGTCTACGCCCGTGGCGCAGCACCAAAGACCGAAATCATATCAGAAATTTTTGGCTCCTGTCGAGATGAATGACGAATTTGTGCTTGCGTCGCACGAACGGTTGCAGTATTTGTCAGTCAGTCTATGAACGCCGCATCCGCCGGTTCATTAATCAGGAGTCCATATGCACACAGTAGTCAAAGCCCTGACGTTCGCTTGCACCATTGCGCTGAGCGCTGCGGCCGCCGCCGAGCCGGTCACCTACGACCTGGATCCGGACCATACGTATCCCAGCTTTGAGGCCGATCATATGGGTGGGTTATCGACCTGGCGCGGCAAGTTCAACCGCTCCAGCGGCACCGTCGTTCTGGATCGCGCTGCGCGTACCGGCAGTATCGACGTCACCGTAGATATGAAGTCCGTTGATTTCGGGCATGACGAAATGAACAGGCACGCGATGGCGGCCGATATCCTCGATGTCGAACGTTATCCCACTGCCGTCTTCAAGGGGAAGTTCACTGAGTTTGACGGCGACGTGCCAGAAAAGGCCCGCGGTGAATTGACCCTGCATGGCGTGACACGGCCCATTACTCTGGATATTGATGACTTCAAGTGCATCATGCACCCCATGACCAAGCGCGAGGCTTGCGGTGCCGATGTGTCGGCCGAGTTCAATCGTGCGGATTACGGAATCGATTTCGCGTTGAACATGGGATTCAAGCCAGAGGTAGAGTTAAAAATCCAAGTGGAAGGCCAACGTCGGCAATAGCTTTGCGCGGGTTGCAGACAACACGCTTCAGTCTTGTGCACCAGCGGTCTGATCGGCTGTCTGTCGCGGGCCGCTGCCTTGATTGTTCATTGTGGATAAAGCCCGCGGACGGCCCATTGAGGGATCGATGATGTCAGCGACAAAAGCGCAGAGCAAAAAAAATATAAATTTTCTTGCCTACGACTTGCACACTTCCAAAAATTCGTTCATAATCTCGTTTCTTTAGCAGTTCCCCGATAGCTCAGTCGGTAGAGCGACGGACTGTTAATCCGCAGGTCGCTGGTTCGAGCCCAGCTCGGGGAGCCAAAAACGCTAAAGAGAAGTACCGACACAGCAAATTCAACGCCGCCTTTCAGGTGGCGTTTTGCTTTTCCGGCTTCGTTTTTGTGCGTTGAATCCAACGCATAGTCATCTAACTCTGATGGCTGTCCACCGTCTTCAGTGAGCAGCACATATGAGGTACCATTCCCTACATGAACGCGGCTGCTCGATTTGCCTTCGCTATCGTTGCTTTTGCGCGCACTGGACGCCAGTGCGCCGTTGGCGCGCGCTCGTTCAACAGGGCTTACAGCACCGACGCAGACTCCTAAGCCCGGCAGCAGATCAGAACTCCATCTTCAGGAGTTTGCTGCCGGGCCAAGCCAGACATTTCCTTTTTCTTTCTGTCTGTCAGGAGTCCATGATGACCGCTGTTTCTAATACCGAACGCATTTTCTCTGAGCTCGACCGGGTCCGCGTCGAGCGCCTCGCCGCACGATTTCCTACGCCGGACGGCCTGACCCACACTGTGTTGGAAGGCTTTGACGAAGGCGACTTCATGATGCCCAGCGATATTCCCGACGATGTCGTGACTGTGAATTCACGCGTGCGCGTACGCGATCAGGATGGCAATGTTCGCGAAATCACGATTTGCTATCCAGGCGAGGCTGATGCTGCCAAGGGATTTTTATCCGTGTTGTCCGCTGTGGGTGGCCAGTTGCTGGGACATCGTGTAGGGACAACGGTATCCTGGACCGACCCCAGCGGCGCCGCGTCGAGCCTGCACATCGAGGCTCTGTTGTTTCAGCCTGAAGCCAGCGGCGAGCTCGCGCTTTGAGGCACGTGGCTAGCGCGGCGGATTGCCGGCTGCCAGCGCGAGCAGCCGTTGCGCGCTCCAACCCGCACCGCACAGCAGTAGCCGGGTGTGCAGATCTTCGAATGTTTTCCATTCGATAGATCTGCCCAGGTCGATCAGGTGCTTGCCCTGCAACCGCACGTGATGCAATGGATAATGTGCGCTCAGCGATCGCCAGAGTTCCAATGCGCCAGGTGATTGACGGGCGCCGCTCAGCAGGCATAGACCGGCGTTCAGTGCTTCCAGATAGACGCGCTTGGCGAGTCCTCGGCGTTGATATGGTTCTCGATAGCGAGAGTGCGGAGACCGTATGTATTGATCCAGTCTGCGATCCAGTCCTGTCACGCGATTGAATGTGGTGCTGCCGGCCAGCCAGCGTTTTGCCGGATCTTCTATATATAAGAAAGTCTCGCCAGATGCGGTGCGGCGATAGCGGGGCAGGGGTTTGTCGCGCAGGTTGGGTAAGAATATTGTTCCGTCTACTGCCGCATTACGCAGGCAATGAGGATACAGCGCGTCGAGTTCGGCCTCCAGCCGAGTGCCTCCGCGGGCTACGTCGATTCTCATGTCGCACCTACCGTTCCTTGTCCTCAACTGAGGCCCAGTGGCCGCTGCGCAGACTCTCGGGCCGGCGGCAAGCGTGCACGCTCGCGCTGCTTTCCCATGCGTGTTCCGGTACATGCAGACCGGCGTAAATGCCGTAGCCTTCGCCCGCGCAAATCTCGCCTTCGGTATACAGGCTTTCTCCTGCGCTGATGGCGTTGGCCGCCGATATTTCGGTCAGTGCCTTGATGCCCCAGCCTGCGTAGAGATGTCCGCCGCATTGCAATGATCCGCCGCATTCGATCCCTTGGCGTGTGACTAAATCTGCATCGCTGGTGATGTTCCCGGCTACGCGAATGTTCTTTTCGCAGTGCAGTGTGCTGACCTGCAGATCCTGGCCGGCGTGGACTGAGCCGCGCGCCCGAGCAGGGCCGACGCATGTCAGGTCCCAGCCTGCGCGTATGCTTTCGCAGTCCAGTTCACCCTGAATGAGGATATTCCACGCAGCGTGAACACGGCCGTTCACGTGCAGCGTGTCGCCGCAAAATATCGCGCCGGCGCAATGAATATCATCGCCCGCCTGCAACCGGCCTTGCACCCGCATTCCACCGCCTACGCGAATACCTCGTCCAGTACGCAACGTGCCGGTGAGGTCCAGCGTGCCGCGGACTTCTATGGCGCCTGCAAAGACGACGTCTTCTGCATCCAGATGATCGAGTTGCAATACAGCGTCCGTTGGGCCAAATTGATCCAGCAGCCAGCACGCATCCTTTGTGCGGCCATCGGCAACGAGCGCGTCCAGCAATTGTTGATAGGTGCCTTGCGGTGGCGCATGGCGCAAGTACCAGCGAAAGCCGTCGGCACACGGTTGTTTGAGTTTGATGAAGTCCTTGGTGATATCCATGCGAGTCCCTGGGCTGACCGGTGCCGTGTGATGGCAGGCCATAGGGTGTGCTCGTGCGGCATGTATGCCTGGTGTTTGCCGCGACACTGCGGCAAGGCTATCCGCGTTCGTATGATGGCGGTTTCCAGATCAGTGTCGTACAGAACGAGCAACACCTATTCGCGCGGCTGATGCCCGACGACCTAGGAATTGCGCAAAAGAGATGAGTGGGAGGTCGCCGGGCTAGTCAAGTGCGGCGAAAGCCGCGGCTGGGCCGGCGCTTGTGGACAGTGGACGTCGAGCACGCCGGATCGGCCACCGGGCGGTGGCTGTCGCACGCAGCAGGATGCGTGAAGAGGTCTGGCGGCTATACATGGAAGCGAATTGTAGGCCAAGGCCGGCAGGTTTGCACACCTGCCGGCGTTTTCGTGTTTCCGGCTCGGTGCGACGGAGCGTAGCCCCGTCGCGGGTACTCACTGGGTCAGTTGGTCTGCGACAAATCGATGCTGTAGACCGCGCGCCCCTCCCCCGAGCCATCATCGGCATTGACCAGCGCGATTCCCGTCAGGCCGGCTGCTTGCGCAACACTCAATGAGTCTTTGCCTGATTTGAACAGCACGGCGCCTGCGGTATTCACAGGAGTAAAGCGCCAGCTGCGAGCCGAGCCGTTTGCGCTGCGGGTGATTTGCGGATTGCTCTTGATGTAGTTGATCACTACATCGCGATTCGCATCGGGTGATGCGTAGACAATGTCAAACGCCTTGCCTTCGCCCAGGATATAGCGAGCGCTGCTTTCGGCACGATAGTTGTTGGTGGCGACGATGAACTCCTTGCCATCTACCGGTGCGTTGAGATACGTCAGATTTTTGATGCGGCTGCCCTGCGGTTGAGTGACGTCGATCTCATATTGCAGGTCTGGCGTGGTGAACATGTCAAAGTTATAGCCGGCGAAAGCGGATTGCCCCGAGGGCACTTGACCGGTTTTGGTGTCTTTGATCAGCCACTGATCTTGTGTCGATGAAGGGTCAATCCGGTTAAAGCGCAAGGCGGCATTTTCCAGCCAGAGCTTGAGCTCTGCGCCCGTGACCTTCACGGCATACACCGTGTTGGGGTACAGATACAGGTCCGCAGCGTGATAAATGGCCAGCGCGCCTGGCGCGACATCGGTGTAGTCTCCGCCGCCTTGGAATCCCGCTTTGAACGGCGCGCTGATCGACAGGATCGGCAGGTCGGCATACTGCGGCAGATTGGCGGTTACATAGTCGCTGACATAGGCTTGCTGCGCATGATTGACCAATTGAATCGCGCCCGGATCCCCGACATCAGCAAACAACGTGCTCATGCGGAAGTTCGAGTTGCCGATGGGTGTCTTGACATACTCCACTGCGGCTTCGTGCTGTGTCTGCACAGAGGCTGCGACAGCCGAGTCGGCCGCGACATATTGCGTGCCGCCGTTGGCGTCGGTGCTTTGAATGGTGCGTATTTCCGCCGTGGTTTTCGAGGTGTCGATGCTCCACGCTTTGCCGTCCCATCGCAGGGTGTAGTCAATCACGCCCAGGCCCTTGCCCCATGAACTGGCCATGACGGCCGGCACACCGTATACCGTGCCGGCGGCATTATCCACACCGGGATAGGTATAGGCGGGATTCTTGCCGCGATCGGGGAATGTGCTGTGCTGATGCCCCATGATCAGGCCGTCGATACCGGAGACCTGTGCAATGTACAGCCCGGGGTTTTCCATGTCCGCGGAATAGTTCGCATCGCTCATCCCGCCGTGCAGCAATACGAAAACCAGATCGGCGCCTTCGGCGCGCGCTTGGGCGACTTGGGCTTGAACGGCGGCGCGGCCGTCGCTGATCGTGACTTTGTTTTCGAGGTAGCGCTTGTCCCAGTTCATGATGCCGGGGGTGGTCAGGCCGATCACGCCGATCTTGATGGGCAGCTTGACGAGGTCGCCGTCCTCTTGCGTGGCATTGATTTCGCGTTCCAGGATGACGTGGGGCGGCAGTAATTCCTTGCCGCTGGCGACGCTTTGCACGTTGGCGAGCGTCATCGGGAATCCTGGGCCCATGCATGACAGGCTGGCGTCTACGCCTTCCACATTCAGCCCGCCGCCCAGCACTTGATTCAAATAGGGCAGTCCGTAGTTGAATTCATGATTGCCCAGGGTGCCGGCGTCGTACTGCAATACTGCCATTGCCTTGTACATGGACGATTGTTGGCTGCAGGTAATGGGTGACACCTGGGCCTCGTAATCGGCCAGCGCGGTTCCTTGAATCGTGTCGCCGTTGTCTACGAGCAACGTATTCGGGAATTCCTGGCGGGCAGCGCGGATCAGCGTGGCCGTGCGTTCAAAGCCATAGGTCGGGTCTTCCGCGAGTTTGAAATAGTCGTAGCTGCGGACGTTGAAATGCAGATCCGTCGTCGCCAGCAGGGCCAGATTTGCCGAGGCTTTTTCCTGGACCTCTGGTGGCGACGCATTATCGTCGTCAGAGTCGTCACTGTTGCTGCAAGCGGAAAGGGAACCGGCCAAAGCCAGCGCCAGCATCACTCGCGCGAAGGCTAGTCGACGGTTCAGGAACGGCACGCGCACAGACATCGGAAACTCCTGATGTAGTTATAAATGGAGTCGCAGAGTATTGGGGGTGTTGCTGACGGGCTTGTGACCAATGGATGTCTGAGAGATGACAGTATGTCGAATGGTAGCGTTGCTTCTCCCTTTTCTTTATCGAGCACTGCCGTCAAAATTTCGCTCATGTCTAGTTCTGCACACCCCCCTCATGACGCCGGCGATCATCGCATCGGCGTGACCGTGCTGACCGGCTTTCTGGGCAGCGGCAAAACCACGCTGCTCAATCGCCTGGTCCGCGAGCCCGCGTATGCGGACGCGGCCGTCATCGTCAATGAGGTGGGCGATATCGGTGTCGATCATCATTTGTTGCGCCATGCAGAGGGCCGCATCATTCTTATCGAAGGCGGCTGCATTTGTTGTTCCGTCAATGGAGACTTGGTGAATACCTTGCGCGAACTTTTTATGTCGGCATTGCGCCGGCAGATTCCGCGCTTTCGCCGGGTAGTGATTGAGACCACAGGGTTGGCCACGCCTGCTGCGATTTTGTTCACGCTGCGCCATGAGCACTTTGTGGCTGAGCGTTATGTTTACCGCGGCACCATCACAGTAGTGGACGCGAAACACATTCAGGCTCAGTTGCAGGAGCAGCCCGAGGCTGCGCAGCAGGTGGCCGCGGCGGATAGGATCGTGTGCACGAAAGCCGATCTCGTCGAGCCCGCGGCCCTGGATGAGGCCATTCGGTCAGTCCGACAGATCAATCCCGGCGTGCCAGTCTTGGTGCAGCGGCCTGATTCGCCATTGGATGAGCGGCTGACGGCCTCCGGCATTGAGCGTTCACTGGCGGATCCGAATGAGTCGAATCGCTGGCTGTCGGGCTTTTTGTCGTTGCACAGTGTCCGCCATCCTCAAGTCAGGCATGCCGTACTGCAATGGTCAGCGCCAGTCAGCCGGGCCCTGTTTTTGACAGGGATGGCGCAACTCCAAGAAGCGCATCATCGCGGGTTGTTGCGCATCAAGGGTCTGGTCCGGTTCGAGGGTGAATCTTTGCCTTGCGCCGTTCATGGTGTCCATCGCGATCTTTATCCCATTGAGCCGTTGGCAGCGTGGCCTGACGGCGACCATCGTTCCTGGCTGGTGCTGATCGTCCGCGACTTGGATCCCGAAATCCTGGTCCAAGCGTTACGCCGCTCGCTGCGGCTATCGGAGTCCGAGGGATTTGCCGCACAATCGTAGCGGCAGATTGTCTCGCCATGCTTTGTCTGCGAGGGCATTGTGGGTATAATTGAGGAACTGTCTTCATGTAGACCAACGTCACTCCAGCCGCCAGCCTCCATGGGCGGGCAATGTGCTCCGGTATAACCGTGTTGCTTGGCTAGGGTGCAGGCAAAGCCGCGGCGGGTATTTCCGCGGCGGGCCGTCCGACAGCCGGTGCCGTTACAACGGATCCAGCGCTGGTCGTGGGGGTTGCCGGATGAGTTGGCAGGCCGCCCGTGCTGGCCGGTCATGCAGACAGATGGTCGTCCCATATGTCTAAAAATCGTCGGCTTAGTGTCGCTGTCAGACGAGTTCGTCCTGTGCATGGTCACGGGGCACCATCGGTCTGACATGTGTGTCGCTCCGGGGAAGGGGTGTCCTGTGTCTCCGTCCTGCGCTTTGGGGCCAGGCGATTCAGGTTCATTTTTTTCAGCAAATGCCGCTGGTGCGGCGCTGCGCACTGATACGCGCGGCATGGTGCAAGCCCAAGGCGCTTTTCGGTGCGGGGCGGCACGATGCTACGTCTAACAGGAACGTCGTGAACATTACGCAAGTCCACGCTACATCGGTTTTTCCGCTATCGGAGCTTCATGGCTTCTGTGGGCGGGTGGGCGCCGATCTCGGCGCTGTAGCCGAAGCCGGCTTTGCCCAGCAAGCTTGCGACGATCATCACAACAAACAAAAAGGCCCGGCGGTAAGCCAGGCCTTTAAGAAATTTGGTTGCGGGGGCAGGATTTGAACCTACGACCTTCGGGTTATGAGCCCGACGAGCTGCCAGACTGCTCCACCCCGCGTCTGAGAGAACGAAATCATAGCGTCTTTTCAGAGTCGACGCAAATTTGCCCTTTTTATGTAGGTAGACAGAAGCTCAATGGACAATAGCGAGGCAACTTATGTGCTGGAAGCTGCGCTGCTATGCGCCAGCCAGCCCATGCCATTGACCGAAATGCGCAAGCTGTTCGGCGAAGATCCCGATTTCGATAACGACAGGCTGCGGGCGATGCTGCAGGAGCTGCAGGAACATTGGGCGAACCGCGGAATGGACTTGGCGCAGTTGGCGACAGGGTGGCGTTTTCAGAGCCGCCCGCAAATGCAGCGCTATCTGGAACGCCTGAATCCCGAACGGCCGCCCAAGTATTCTCGCGCCGTGATGGAAACGCTGGCGATCGTAGCCTGGCGCCAGCCGGTGACGCGCGGTGACATCGAAGACATTCGCGGGGTGACGGTCTCGTCTCAAATCGTCAAGACCCTCGAGGACCGCGGCTGGATCGAGGTCATCGGCCATCGCGATGCGCCGGGGCGGCCGGCCTTGTTTGGCACGACGCGGCAATTTCTTGATGATCTGGGGCTGCGCGCGCTGGACGAGCTGCCGCCATTGGATAGCGCACAGGCGGCCGCTGCGTTGCAGGGGCTGGATCTGGGGGGCTCCGAAGTCACCCTCGAAGTCAGTGATCCTCAGGCGGCGGAGCCCGGTGCAGACGCTTCCGAATCGCAGGGCGCTGAGGCGGCCGGTGCCGGGACAGAGGCTGCCGAGGGCGATGCTGTTGTTTCCGCTGAGGCCGCGGAGCCGGTCGAAAATGCGGCTGCCGATGAGTCTTCCGGTTCCGAGGTGGTCTCCGGCGAAGACGCCAATGCCGAGCCGGACACGCCAGCCGTATCCGATACAGAGGATGCGGTGTCCATCGATGCCACGGCAGTCGGTGCTGACGCGACATCCGAGCCTGTACCGGTACAGGCAGATGCTGATACGACGCTTGAATCTGCGCCGGTAGGGGTGGATGCCGATGCGACGCTCGAGTCTGCGCCGGTAGAGGTTGATGCCGATATGACGCTTGAGCCTGCTGCGGTAGAGGCGGATGCTGAGGCATCTGGCGAAGATGTGGCGGTGTTGGATGCAGATCCCGCCGTAGCGGACGAAGCTGGGCTGGAGACGCCTCGCATCGACGTCGAATCAACAATTGCCGAAGCGGAATCGCAAGAGTCTGCGCCCGAGGCTGAAGCCTCCGAGGCTGAGGATTCTCCCTCCGCTGATGATGAAGACCAATCCGCGCAAGGCGGGTTGGCGAAAGCTTAAAGAATTCTGGAGCTGTCTCCGTGACAACCGAAATGACGCGTAAAAAAATGCAAGACGATTCTCCTGTTCCTGATTCGCTGGCCGGCGAGTCGCCTGTGGTGACGAAAGTCCGAACGACCAAGAGCGCTGCCAGCAAATCTGCGGCGGCCAAGTCGACAGTGAAAGTGCCCGCGACGAAGGCCGCGACAACAAAGGCCGCGGGTAAGTCTGCAGCGACCAAAACCGCAACGAAGACGGCTGCAACCAAGTCCGCCGCCAAGTCGGCGGGGGAGAAACCTGCATCGTCCAAGGCGAAGGCCAAGTCGGCAGACGACAAGCCTGCAGCGGTCAAGTCGGCGGCTAAACCGGCGACAAAGACTGCAGCCAGAAAAACGGTAGCCACGAAGTCGGCCGCCGATAAAGCGGCGGCAGACAGCTCCACGGAGGGCTCAGCGTCCGAATCCGTCACGCAGTCCAAGGTCGCTGCGACCAAATCGACAGCAAGCAAGTCGACCAAATCCAAGGCGGTATCGGGCGGCTCGGTCGAGGCTGTTGCAGCAGAGCCCGCCGTCAAGCGTACGCGTACCCGCAAAGCCGCCGCAGGCGCGGCATCGGCCGATACGGTGACGCCCACCGTGGCAGAAAACGCCACCTCGTCTGTCGTTGCGGCGCCCGTCGTCACGGCAGTGCGGGGTGTGGCTGCTGCAGCAATCGAGCGTAACGTGCCTGTTGTCGCAACGGAACGCGCTGCTGCCTCGCAGCCTGCTTCGCATGAAGGAACGGCTGGATCGTTTTCTGCAGGTTCTGCCCCCTCTGCGGCGCCTTCCGTGCCTGCCCGGCCGGTTGTTGCTGAAACGCGCGCGTCAGGCCAGGCTGACCTGTTCGAGTCCGCCGAGCCTGTCGCGAAACCGGTAGCCGCTCCTTTTGCGTCGATCGGGTCTGAAAGTGCTGCTTCGGCAGAGCCCGCGGTGACCGAAGGTCGTCCGAATCGCCGGCGCGGGGGAAATGCCATGGAAAATCAACGACCGGCTTCCGAGTCTGGTGAGGCATCGCCCGCTACTGCCGAGTTTGCCCAGGCAGCGGCAGGTCAGACCAACGAAGGGGATCCCAATGCGGCGCGTGGCAGCCGTGGTCGTAAGCTGCGTACCCCGTTCCGCCGCCGTCGTGGCGATGCGACGGGTGTCGCGGGGGCGCCGGGATCGGTAGATGGCTCGCCGGACGTGCCCTCGGGCGAGGTGGCTGGCGGCCGCGGCGCCGAACGCGAGGCCGAACAGATGCTCTCTTATTTAGAGCATGCCGATCGTAGCGAGCAGCGCCTGGGCAAATATCTGAATAGCGATGCCGCGATGCCCAAGCTGCACAAAGTCCTGGCGGACGCGGGCATTGGCTCGCGCCGCGAAATGGAAGAATTGATCACGGCCGGCCGCGTGTCGGTCAATGGTGAGCCGGCGCACATCGGTCAGCGCGTTTCGCCCACGGACCTGGTCCGGGTCAACGGCAAGCCGGTTGCCCGCACCAATACGCGAAAACCGCCTCGTGTCATCTTGTATCACAAGCCTGCTGGCGAAATTGTGAGCCACGATGATCCTGGCGGCCGCGCCAATGTGTTCGCGCGCTTGCCCAAACTGCGTACCGGCAAATGGTTGTCGGTCGGTCGTCTGGATTTGAACACCGAAGGGCTGTTGATTTTCACCACGTCGGGTGACATGGCCAACCGCATCATGCACCCCCGTTACGGTACCGAGCGTGAGTACGCGGTGCGTGTGCTGGGCGAAATGGACGACGCCACGCGCAAATCCCTGGTTGAGGGCATTCAACTCGAAGACGGTATGGCGGCCTTTGGCTCGCTGGATTATCTGGGCGGCGACGGTAGCAACCGGTGGTATCGCGTTACGCTCCAAGAAGGGCGCAACCGCGAAGTCCGCCGGATGTTCGAGGCGGTAGGTGTGACGGTCAGCCGTTTGATCCGTACTCGCTTTGGTGATCTGGTGTTGCCGCGCAACCTGCGCCGCGGCCGTTGGGATGAACTGGACTCCTCCTTGGTGACGGCGCTGATGGTGCAGTTGGGCCTGTTGCGCGATGACGACGATGCCGAGGGCGGTCGTCATGCGCGTCAACCGCGTTCGCACGACAGTGCTTTGCCTCCCGGGTTTGGCACGTTGGATCGCAATGGCATGAATGGTGCGCGCATCGGCCGTCGTGGCAAATTGCAGGGCGGGCGCCCGGGCAGTGCCGGCCAGGTGGCATCTTCGCCGTCTGACCCCTTCGGTACTGGCTTGATGTTCACGGGCGGATACGCCAACGGGCATCCGCTGGGTAAAGACGGTGGGCGTGGTGGCAAGGGCGGCAAGCCCGGTGGCAAGCCTGCGGGTATGCAGGGTGGCCACAAGGCGGGCGGACGGCGCGGCGGCAAGGGCCCGAGCGCTCAGTTTGGCGGCGGTCCTGGCAATCCGGCAGGCGGGCAGGGCGGTAGCGGTGGCTATGGCAATGCCGGGCAGGTGGGTAATAGCGAAGGCGGCTATCAGGGCGGCAACAAGCGTGGTGATGGCAAGTTTTCAAAGCATGGCAAGCCGCGTCGCCCCAAGGGGCCGGGTGGCGAGATGGCTGTATCGGCGCAGGGCGTTCCCGGCGTGTCCGGCAATCAGCGCAAAGGTCCGAATCGGCCCAATGGAAAACCCGGTGGCGGTCAAGGCGGCCCGCGTGGCAACCAAGCGGCGCGCAATGGCAAGCCGCAAGGCAACGGCGGCGGTAAAGGCCGTCCGCAGCGCGGCCCCAGAGGCGACGATTGGCAGCCCAAGAGCGCCTCGGCGCACGAGTCGCGCCTGGGCTTTCTGGGCGGTGGCCGTGGGCGTGGCGACCGCTGAGTGGTAACGCCGCGACGTCAAAGGCACTATCCTGGTGCCCTTGACGTAAACCCGCGACATAGCAGGCAATTTTCGCAATTATCTGGTAAAATCATTGGTTTTCATGGCGCGCATGCACCCACGGGTGCGTCCTTGTCATGTGCCGCAGCATATGCTGTCGCCTGGATAGGTATTCGGGTGTGCTTCTTTTGGGCTTGGGTTCGGTGTCGAGCGCTGGTGGGATGTCCCGTTAGCCGGTAATCCGAGGGCCAGGCAATACAGTGGGCTGGGTTTGCAGCCCATTTTTTTTGAGTGTATGGCAGATATTTACGCATTGACCCAACAGGCATTGGCCGGCATGGACGTCGAATTAGTCGACGTCGAACGTGCTGCGCTGGGCCTATTGCGCGTCACCATCGATAAGGTCGGGGGCGTGCGCATCGAGGACTGCGAGCAGGTCTCGCGCCAGTTGTCGCGCGTCTACGAAGTCGAAAACATCGACTACAAGCGGCTCGAAGTCGGCTCGCCGGGCACGGATCGCCCGTTGCGCACCGAGGGCGAGCTGCGCCGTTTCGTGGGCGAACGTATCGAGATCAAACTGCGCGAGGCGCTGGATGGACGTAAAGTGTTTTCCGGCATTCTGTCGCTGCCTGAGGCAGCGCAGGGCGCAGAGCGTGACACGGCGGCCAATGCGCAGCAGACCGTATTCGGTCTCGAATTTGAGGCAAAAAAGAACGACATCCAGGTATTGAGCTTCACGTTCGGTGATATCGAGCGTGCCAAACTGGATCCCGTTCTGGATTTCAAGGGCAAAAAGCGATGAGTCGCGAAATTCTTCTGTTGGTCGATGCCTTGGCGCGTGAGAAAAACGTCACGCGTGAAGTCGTATTCGGAGCGCTCGAGAGCGCGCTGGCTTCGGCCATGAAAAAGCGTTTCAAGGACGACGCCGAAATCCGCGTCTCCATCGATCGCGAGACTGGCAGCCACGAGGGTTTCCGCCGGTGGCTGGTGGTGCCTGACGAGGCTGGCCTGCAAGAGCCGGACAAACAGGAAATGCTGTCCGACGCCATCGAAATTCAGCCCAATATTCAGGTGGGCGAATACATCGAGGAACCGCTCGAGCCGATCGAATTCGGTCGTATCGGGGCGCAGGCTGCCAAGCAGGCCATCCTGCAAAAAATCCGTGACGCCGAGCGCGAGCAGGTCCTCAACGACTTTCTGGATCGTGGCGAGACCATCATCTCCGGCACGATCAAGCGCATGGACAAGGGCGACATCATTGTCGAAACCGGCAAGATCGAAGCCCGCTTGCCGCGCTCCGAGATGATCCCGAAGGAAAATTTCCGCGTCGGCGATCGTTTGCGTGCCTATGTGCTCAAGGTCGATCACGCTGCCCGCGGCCAACAGGTCATCCTGTCGCGTACGTCGCCTGATTTCATTCGTCAGTTGTTCGAAAACGAAGTCCCCGAAATCGAGCAGGGTCTGCTCGAGATCAAGGCTGCTGCACGTGACCCCGGCGTACGCGCCAAGATCGCCGTGGTGGCCTACGACAAGCGCATCGATCCTATCGGGACGTGTGTCGGGATGCGCGGCTCACGCGTGACCGCCGTGCGTAACGAATTGGGCGGTGAACAGGTCGATATCGTGCTCTGGTCCGAGGATCCTGCACAGTTCGTCATCGGTGCCCTGGCGCCGGCCAATGTCGAGTCGATCGTGGTCGACGAAGACAAACACGCCATGGACGTGGTGGTCGACGAGGAAAACCTGCCCAAGGCCATCGGCGCCAAAGGCCAAAACGTGCGCTTGGCTTCCGAGCTGACCGGCTGGCAGATCAACATCATGACGCCAGAAGAAAGCCTCAGCCGCCAGGAATCCGAGCGTGCTGGCCTGCGTACCACATTCATGAACAAGCTGGACGTCGACGAAGAAGTCGCCGACATCCTGATTGATGAAGGGTTTACCGGTATCGAGGAAATCGCTTACGTGCCCCTGCCAGAGTTGCTGGAAATCGAAGCGTTTGACGAAGACACCATCAACGAGTTGCGCGCCCGTGCCCGCAATGCGCTCCTGACCGAGGCCATCGCCCAGGAAGAGCGCCTTGAAACGGCGCAGGACCTGCTCGAGCTCGAAGGCGTGACGCCCGAGCTGGCTGCCAAGCTGGCCGAACGTCAAGTGTTGACCCGTGACGATCTGGCTGAGCTGGCTACTGACGAGCTGGCGGAAATTGCCGGCATCGATGAGCAACAGGCCAGCGACTTGATCATGCGTGCCCGGGCTCATTGGTTCAACGAGGAATAACCGGCGGCATCCAGCCGAGCGTTTGATTCAAAACCCATTCATCGTTGTTGTAATCGCTGCATATAGAGGGAAGATAGCCTAATGTCGAGTAATACTGTCGCCCAGTTCGCCACCGAGCTGAAAATGCCAGCCAACGTGCTGCTCGAGCAGCTGCGTTCGGCCGGT
>Ga0182743_1001327_pt1 | contig 24494 bp, 28 predicted proteins | sample eDN3rd30CKraftOP_FD_128522 | JGI IMG/M metagenome (GOLD analysis project Ga0182743, IMG submission 128522) | Enriched Organic Plus compost microbial communities from Emeryville, California, USA - eDNA 3rd pass 30_C Kraft OP (version 2) (version 2) ... | reverse complement strand
CAGTCAATACAGAAAACGAACGGTACCCCGGTACGCACTGGATTAGATTTGTGGAGGTGAATCCGCACAATCAGGTTGTATCGTTCGGTTCTCTGTATAAAGTTTCGGTGCGTAATTAATAGCCCCTGGCCTCAGGAGGAAATACTGAGGTTCAACAACTTTTTCGTTGATTAGATTTATTCGGTGGCTGAAGCCTTGTCGCGGCAGTGGGGTCACTAGTCTACGTATTGCAAAAAGAGTGATTAAGGTGTGGTATAGTATCGCCTATGACAGCAGAGAGCCCTCTTGAGCAGAGGTCGATAAGACGCTCAGGAGATTATGAACCAATTGGCGCAATGATGATTAGGGCTGCTGGCCCAGGCATCGTAGAAATAACCAGGGGAGGCATGTCCCGCGAGGTTAGTATTCCTCCTCGCCCAACGGGTTTGCCGGTCAGCTTGTCTCCGACTGTTGGCGCTATTCTTCTTGGTAGGGCTCCGCTTCGCTCTGGGCAAGACCCCTCAATTTTAGACAAGATTGAAACCGAGTTGCGTGAAGAAGTTCTCCCTAAGTTAAACGATAAAGTCTAGAGGCGCATATGTCACACGGTCCTAATCACGAACAATATAACCAGCCCGCTGATCACTCAGATGACTTTGCATTGACGCCTCCTGGCGCGGTTCCATATCGTGAGGATACTGTCGACACTCGTGATATCCGTAAACTCTCAAATAAAGAGATTCTGGACGAGCATGTCAGCAAGCGATTCCAAGCGCGCATGTCGCCCCAAGGTCGCCGTTTCCTCGCACGTGTCATTCGCGCCTCAGGTGGAGGGGTATATGTCGACAAGGTCCCTGAAGGATTTTACGATACCGATAGGGATGGCGACCTCTGATATAAGGACCGTACTTTCAAATTCCTTTAATAGGCCTGATCAACGCAAACAAACTGCGGTTTATGAAATTATTGAGTTAAACCAATCCTCCTCGCTATAGAAAAACGATCAACTTAGGTCGATCGTTTTTCTTTTGATTAGAGATATTTACTGGAGTGATACTTTGGTGCCACCACTAAGAGCGCTGTCATGAAGCTCTGCATGTACTGGCACTTGGTCCTTTGGAATATCAAAGACGATAGCACCCTCTACGCTGTTGCCGGGATTAATTTCGCTGTACCAGCTATTGCTATCGGGCGCTGCATATAGTGTTGCTGTGCTGTCTGCGGAGTACTTCTGCCCACTTGCATTGAAGAGATACTGGTTGTCAGAGAATAGGCTCTGGGGCTCATCCCCAATGTTCTTTACAGAGACGCTAAGAAGACAGTACTGTCCCTGTGCTGCTTTTGTGAGGTAGCTAGAGCCAACGTTTGCCTTGCCGCATTCGAGGCTTTTGACCACAAACTCAAACTTACCGTCCCGTGCAGTCTCTCCGATCTTGGCCACAGACTGACTTGCTTCACTAGCGTTGGTTTGTTCGGAGTCATCTGCTGCCTGAGTCGAGTTGCTCGCCCCTGTATTATCGGTATTCTCGTTGTCGCTACCAAGAGCGCTACTGAGCGCGATGAGTAAGACAATCGCAATTATGACTGTCAATATTTTATGCCGTTTGAGCCAGCTACCTTTATTTGTAGACACAGATTTCCCTCCATTAGTTGTGACTTAATTATTAGCAACACAACAGATAAAAATCAAACAAAATGTGACTTTTAGTCCATAGACTTATAATCATCATAACCGCATCGTAGTGCCATATGGCACGACTCAGTACGCAGCAAAAACTAGGTAAGCTTGTCCGTCAACATCGAAAAGATGCTGGTCTGACTCAAGAGAAGCTTAGTGAGCTGACAGGCTTGGATCGCACGTATATCTCAGGCATCGAACGAGGGCTGCGAAATCCCTCTATACGAAACATTGATCGTATCGCAAAAGCACTACGCGTAAGCGTCAGTGATCTTACGCAATTCTAATTCTCGGACCCTCTCGTCTATACTCGAGCTATGCATATACAGCCTATAAAGATTCCGCGCCTCGAAGTCCCGTCCACTTTATCGATAGAGGAGGTGCTGGCTTCGTCGCTCGAAACGATAACGAGTAATTCGATCCTTGCGATTAGCTCTAAGATCGTAGCGGTCTGCGAAGATGCTGTGCTGCCGGTTGGTCAGACAGACTATGAAGCACTGGTGCGTAGCGAAGCCGACCTGTATCTAGACCCCTCTGAAAGCCAATATGGTCATCACTTCACGATCAAAGGACGCACTCTAATAGCATCAGCAGGAATCGATAAATCGAATGCATCCGATCACTATATTCTCTGGCCTCGCGACCCACAGGCATCGGCAAACCGGATTAGAAAATGGCTCAGCGAGAAGTATGGAGTCGAACGAGTAGGTGTGCTGATAACTGATAGTACGAGCTATGCCCTTCGGCGAGGCGCAACAGGTGTAGCTATAGCCCACAGTGGTTTTCGCGCGGTTAATAGCTATGTGGGAAAACGTGATCTGTTTGGCCGAGAACTGCAAGTGGAAGCGGCAGGGGTCGCCAACGGACTAGCGGCGGCGACAGTGCTCGCAATGGGCGAGGGCGATGAGCAGACTCCTCTTTGTGTTGTTACGGAAGTCCCTTTCGTTGAATTCGTAGAAGTTGATCCCACAGAATCAGAGCTTGACGACACCTATCTTAGGCTAGAAGAAGATTTATTTGCACCATTTTTGAGCAATGCTCCATGGAAAAATCACCGGGACGTATAGTTTCCTGAAGCTGATTTTATTCGCCAGTGACTTTTGGCAAAAATGCTACAATTCGCGCGCGAAGTGACTCGTAGGTCATGTCTTCGAGGTTGGTGAGGTGGATGATGTGGACGCCTGCTTCTTCGGCAATACGGTTTACTTCAGCGTCGCGTTGCTGACGGTACTTGAGGCGGTGGCTCCAGCCGTCAAGCTCGATGACGAGGACGGGTGCGGTAGAATCTTTCTCACAGACGACATAGTCGACGGATTTCTGATTGATATGACGGAGCGCATCCATGAAGTTGCGATGGTGCGGGTTGCTGCTAAAGATGCTCGAGAGCTGCATCTGTGGAAATACGTAGTAGCTGTCGCCAACGATGCCGAGCAGGATGCGGTAGAGATCGTGCTCCACCGGGCTCATTATGAAGGGGCGGCGGCCGTAATGGAATATGACCTTTTGCGTGGGATCATAGGTATAGAACTTTTTTCGGCGATGAATAGGACGTCGCATCTTGCTAGTGACTATAGCATGCCGAGCTGGGTCCGCGATATACTACGGTCAATATGCTTGGATATAGACTCGGGCCTTGCGGGCTTTGACGGGAAGGAGACAGATGAAGATTTTGGACAGAATGGCACTCGGCAGCATTGATCTGTCTATGGTGGCTGCATTTGCGCTGCCGCTCTGGATTACGTGGGGACGAAGCTTTTTCGATGCTGGCGGATGGCTGCTGCTTATCATGTCGGTGACGGTTTTGCCGGTGATGATTGCGCTTTTGCTGGCATGCGCTTCTCGTATCAAACGTGCTCGCGCCAAGGGGATAGAAGATACGGACATGTTAAAAGTAGGCTACTGGCTGTTTGTGACATATGTATCAGGAGTATTGCTCGGGCTGTCGCTACTCGATTTCGGTGACAGTGAAAACCGTGGAACTTCTATTCTCACGGAAAGGTTTGACTGGGCAGCGTCAGTATCAGCAAGCTTGTCGGTGATTATGGGATTAATTTTTGCAGTATCGATCATTGGTGCGGTTGTTGCTGCATTTGCCTTGCCCCGAAAAGCTGATCAGCCATCAGCGTAGCCGCGTCAATAGTGCATCGCGTGCCTGGGATGAGAAATGATCATCCAATGGCTTGAGCGGTGATAGGTCTCCACGATTCTTGAATGCCTGTGCTATAAGAGCATCAGCAAAGAGCGGATTCTTTGGCAAGATTGAGCCGTGGAGGTATGTGCCGTATACGTGTCGGTATACTGCGCCCTCGTGGCCCTCCTCGGCATTGTTGCCATACCCTTTGACGACGGTACCGAGCGGCTGTTGGTCGCCAAGCAGTTTGGTCTGACCGCTGTGATTCTCGTAGCCAATCAGCATACCAAAAGGTGAGTCGAGCGTAATATTACCAATCAGGCGCTGCGGTGTTGCGTGGGTTTCGGCGTTGAATATACTGATGCCTCTCATCGAATCGCCGTCGTGGGTGTAGAAACCGTGACCAAAGAGCTGGTAGAGGCCACAGACGAGCAGCATTGGTACGTTCTCGTCAGCTAGGTCATGGAGTTTATCGCCTATCCGTAGTAGGTCTTCGAAGATCTTGCGTTGGCCAGAGTCCTGGCCGCCTCCGCCAATGATAATATCAGGCTTTTCTGCAAGTGGCTTGCCTGGATGATGGAATATAATCTCTGCGTCGAAACCACGCCACTGGAGACGTTTTTGCAACACAATCGCATTACCGGTATCGCCGTAGATGTTCATCTCGTTTGGATAGAGGAACAGTATCTTGAAAGGTGAGGTGTTAGACTTCATGGAGCTCCTTTCCGAAATGCGACCGAATCGCAAGCATCGCCGTGTAATTACAGAAGATGCGCTTTGGTACTTTTGTCTTGTGCTGGAGTAGCTTGGTGACGGCTTTGGCAAGGTCTGGTTCGCTCCAAGCCACTGGTATCTCGTCGTATTGGAGGCGCAGCGCCATGTCGTAGGCGCGTAGGCCTGTAGTGGCAACTTCACTTTTCGAGAGGCTCGTGAAATCTACGTCCCAGAGCCACGAGATATCGCGTCCATCGGGGTCATTGTCATTGATGGCGATTAGGGCAGTCGCCGGGTCGTGAAATGAAGCGAGTGCCAGGCGGAAACCGGAAGGGTTTTTGATGAGGATCAACTCTATCCGCTCGCCATCGATCTCGACGACTTCACCACGCCCAAACGCAGGTAGTACGTGCGACATTTGCCCAGTGAGTGTTTCGGGTGTGATATCGGGGAGAAGCGTGGTGAGGAGTGCGAGCGCCGCAGCACCGTTTTGGAAATTGTACTGTCCGGTGAGTCGCATATCGACAACAACCGATTGCTTGCCGAAGGCATACGTCACAGATTGGCCCTTGAAGTTTTTGAGCGTGACGAGTGGTTTGTGTGAGGTGGTAGTTTCAGCGTCGTTTTTTGGCTTGTTGTCTTGGTCTACTGCCAGGAGATCATCATCGCCAGGGAAATGTTTGGCGAGTTTCGGGTCGACACCGAAGTAGATAGTGTTGAGTCCTGCTTCTTCTGCGGCACGCACGAGGCGATGGTCGTCGGCGTTGACGATGACACCATCAGTGGCCGCCTGCATGGCACTTGCGATGAACCGAGCCGTGGTGTCGATTTCGCCGAAACGGTCAAGCTGATCCCGCATGACATTGAGAGCGACAACGTACCGTGGTTTGCAGACTTGTACGAATTTTTTGGCATAGGCCTCGTCCAGTTCGAGTACGGCGATATCGTGTGGCAGCGGCTTGCCGAGCTCGCTTTCGCTCACGATTACCGAGACCACGCCGCGGGTGAAATTGCTTCCCATACGGTTGGTTAGTACGCGCTTGCCATTTGCTTCGAGTAGATCAGTGATGATTTTTGTGGTGGTGGTTTTTCCGTTTGTGCCGGTGATGATAATAACACCATCGGGCAGAGCGCCAAGCGCATCAGCGAGGATGCCTGGAGCCAGCTTTTCGCTGACGAGGCCAGGGAGCGCGCCTGCGTTTTTGCCGAGTAGTCTGAGGCCGCTGCGGGTGATCTTGCCGGCACCGATGCCGATAGTAGTGCGGATATTCATAATCACAGTATACGTGATTATGGGCCCTGGATTGCAGCGGAGCGTATACTGGAGTCATATGCAGCCGCTTCTTCGTGATATTTTGCCTCTAGTTGTTGTGAGCAGCTGTATTTTTCTAATTCTTGTGATTGGTGAGCTGATTCGACTGAAGCAACGACGGGTGACGGAGTTTCAGCGCAAATTCATCCATATACTCGTCGGTAGTTTTATCGCGACGTGGCCATGGTATCTCGAGTGGTGGCAGATTCAACTGATGAGTGTGGCGTTTGTGGCGGTGGTACTGCTGGCGCAGCATCTCAAGATATTCCGCTCAATATTCGGTGTACAGCGCCATACGTGGGGAGAGGTGTTGTTCGGTGCGGTGGTCGGTATTTTGACCCTTCTGACGAACGAGCCGGCAGTATTTGCGGTGGCGATGCTGCACATGAGTCTGGCGGATGGCTTCGCGGCGTTGTTTGGCATCAAATTCGGGCGGCGCAATCAATACCGAGTCTTTGGCAATATCAAGAGTATCGTCGGGACGCTCTCGTTTTTTGCTATTTCGGTCGGCTTGCTGCTGGCGTACGGCTGGTATGCTGAGCCGCTCACGGTAGTTCATATTTTGCAGATTTCGACGCTCGTGACGCTACTGGAGAATGTTGGCGTACGCGGCTTTGACAATATGCTTGTTCCGGTGACGATTACGCTTGTGCTATAAGGTATACTAATCTGTATGGTAGCCGATTTTTTCCTTTGGTGGTACGGCGCTGGATGGCGACGTGCTGGTCTGGCGGTCCTGGTGCGCGCACGTGGCGTGCTCGACACCTTTTCGGTGGGTTTACTCGCACGAACGTTATTCTCCCCCTTTCGCCAGATTGACGCTGGCGGCGTACGAGGTCCGATGTCCGTACAGCTGCAAGCGTGGTTCGGGCGAGTCTTCTCGAGATTTTTTGGCGCAGGATTGCGCACAGTCATGATATTTTGTGGCCTTGTTGGCGCAGGGCTGAGTAGTCTTTTCGGGTTGGTGTGGCTTGTGCTGTGGCCGCTTCTGCCCGTCTTGCCACTTGTTGGTGTTGTCGCTTGGCTCATAGGAGCTAACGCATGAACGGCTTCGATTACCATGCTCCGCGAGCGCGGCAGGCTCGTCTCGGTAAACTACTTGGCGCAGGTTGGTTTCAGTATGTTGCGCTGCTGAGTGCGGTGCTGCTGGCGTTATTATCCACTGTATTGCTGCTGGACAATCAGATGATTGGTTGGATTGTTGTAGGGCTTGCAGGCCCTCTGCTCGCACTCGTCGTGTGGGGGCAGTACCTTCGTCATCTGCCGCGGGGGAGGACGGATGATATCGCCGATATTCTCGATCCTGCTATGCTTGCTCGCTTGCCAAAAGATCCTTCCCCGCAGGATATTGCGCGGGTTGTCATGAGCCAGGCTGGTGGTAAATTCTTTGCCAGTAGATTTATGCTTGGCAGGGACTTTTTGACACAGATTGCGGGCACCGATCCGGCGGGATCAGCTGCTATATGGAGCAGGGCGCTCACTATGCGCAATGAAACAGGCGAACTAACTTCCGGCGCAGTAGCAGCTGCGCTGGTGCTCGAAACCGAGAATGTCGACCAGTACCTTGCCCACGTAGGTATAGACTCCAGCGACATGCCTAGGGGTGTGCTCTGGCTGCAGCACATCGAGGATTTAATCAAAGCTCATGCGACACGCAAGAAAAATGCCGGTGGAATTGGCCGTGACTGGGCGTTCGGCTTCACGCCGCTCCTCGAGCGACTGGGGCATAATTTGAGCGATCAAGTTGCTGCCGGAGCTATCGCCCGAAAACTCGAGGCGCGCGAGCAGATAGTCGACCAAATGATGCAGATACTCGCTCAGTCCGGAAGACGTAATGTCACGCTCGTTGGACAGCTCGGTAGTGGCAAGACCAAGTTGGTGCATATGCTAGCCGAGCGCCTGCTCGATCCAGACGCTTCGGTTCCGCGCGGTCTCGCATACAATCAAGTCATCGCACTGGATCCGTCAATGCTGATTAGCCGAGCTCAGGGACGGGGGCAGTTGGAGGATATGGTCCTGCGGCTTTGCGGTGAGGCCTTGAGTGCCAAAAATATTATATTGTTTCTCGATGATGCCCATCTGTTTTTTGAGGAGGGCAATGGCTCGGTGGATCTCAGTACGGCACTTTCACCTTTCCTAGATGGGGGCGCCCTGAAGATAGTGCTAGCTGTCGATGAGCAGCGGTGGACACAGATTGTGCAGCGCAACGGCAGTCTCGCTCAATATCTAAATCGTGTGATCGTTGCTCCTGCGAATGAACAGGAGACGCAGCAGGTCATGGAGAATCAGATCATCTTGCTTGAGCACCAGTACAAGACGCTCTATACGTATCAGGCACTCAAGGCCGCGTACGAACTCAGTGGACGATATATAGCAGATCAGGTTATGCCTGGGCGGGCGCTCAATCTCCTAGAGTCGGCTGCGCACAATACGGACAATGGTCTCGTGACCCGTGGCTCTGTCGAGCGTGCACTCGAGCAGACACGCGGGGTGAAAGTCTCGACTGCTAACACGCAAGATGAACGCGACACACTCCTCAACCTCGAAGACAAAATTCACGAGCGCATGATCAACCAGACGCATGCGGTACGTGCCGTAAGCGATGCGCTCAGGCGCGCAAGGGCGGGCGTACGAAATCCGACACGTCCAATTGGTACGTTTTTGTTTTTGGGTCCCACTGGTGTCGGTAAAACCGAACTCGCCAAGTCTATCGCGTCCGTGTACTTCGGTGATGAGCAAAGTATCGTGCGACTCGATCTCAATGAATATGTACGCAGCGAGGATGTAGCGCGGCTTATTGCTGACCCTGCACAGGATAGTCATAGTCTGACCGCACAGGTCTCGCAGCGTCCGTTTAGTGTGGTGCTGCTGGACGAAATCGAGAAAGCGCATCCAGAAGTTCTCACGACGCTGCTCCAGGTGCTGGATGAGGGTATCTTGCGAGATATAAATAATCGTGAGGTGAGTTTCCGAGACTGCGTGATTATCGCAACGAGCAACGCTGGTGCAGAACGTATCATTCAGCACATCCAGGCCGGTGAAGCATTGGAGCAATTTGAACAGCAGTTTATCGATGAAATGATCAGCTCCGGAGCCTTTCGACCTGAGTTTCTCAATCGTTTCGACGAGATTACCTTATTCCGACCGCTGGACCAGGGCGAATTAAAGCAAGTAATCGATCTGATTATCTCGGGTATAAATAAGACGCTGGCACCACAAAAACTAACGGTGCATGTGGATGAGGACGCCAAGCTGCGTCTCGTCGAAGCCGGGTATGATGCTCGCCTCGGCGCCCGCCCGATGCGTCGTATCGTACAGCGTACAGTAGAGAACATCATAGCTGATCACGTATTGCAGCAGACTGCGCTGCCTGGGTCTACGATATCTATCTCTCTCGCGGAAGTTGACGCAGCGCTCGCCCGAAGTAGCGCCAAATAAAAAAGGCCAGGGATCCTGACCTGTTTTATATGGGGTGCCTAAAGGGACTCGAACCCTCGATCTTCGGAACCACAACCCGACGCTTTAACCAACTAAGCTATAGGCACCATATGTGACAACAGGGGTGATTATACGCGAAACCCGCGCTTTGCACAACCCATCTGGACAGGCCACTTGCTCAGGGTTACTATAGGACTATGACAACATCGGAGGGCGATCTCGAAAATTTACTTGCTGTATATGGCGATGACGCTCCATTGATAGCGCCAGACGAGTATTTCGCCGCAGCCTATCCTGATGTGCAGGTAACATATGGACGTATGCCAGTGCCGCTCACTATCAGTGCTCTCATAGAGATAGAAGATAATATGCGGAAAAACGCAAACACGCAGCGTGAGCATGATCCGAAGGAACGACGCGTGCAGTTGTATGTGGGCATGTTGGCGGCTGCAGGTGCTCTCAGTGACGAGGACAGTCGTTTTGATGGAATGAGTCTAGAGGCGATTGGTGAACTACATCAAGCGGCCTTGCAAGAACACGGTCTTCAGTAGGGTAGTCGCGGTGGGTATTGAATGAGCGCTGAATCACTTCAACAAGTTGAGCAGGATATTCACACAGAATTTGAGCAGGATTTTGCGCAGATACCGATCACTATATCCGGCGTGACTTTGTCCCTTGATGAGTGGAGTAAAGTCTGTCCGATCCCTCCAGAGCAAAGAACGCCTGAAGCGAATGGCCGTTACGCCATTCAGCTTATGAATGATCATCATACTGAAATACCCCGCGAGCTATATAGCAGTTACGAATCATATTTTACAAATGTACTCGAAGAGGTAAAACGGCCAATACAGATTAGTGTTGTTGATAGCACAGAATGGTATAAGCCTACTCACGTGGAAAGGTCTCGGCAGAATCCTGATAGTACTTTGATCACTTCAGAACAACTACCAGTCTCTATTGCTAGTATTGAGAAAAGTCCCATTCCAAGGCAGAGCGAAGACCCAGGTAAGCAAGCCTCTCTTCCACGGAGAACCCAAGAGATAGCCGAGCCCACCGCCACTGAGACGGAAATATATCTGAACGATGAAATTGTCGCCGAGCGAGCTGTAGTGGATAACGCGGTTGAGCCACGGGTTATCATGGAGTCGCTTGAGCCTTCGGCGTCTGTAGAATTGCCCTCGGAGACAAAGCATTATCTAGAAGAGGTTGCAATCCGGGCTGGGATGGTCGACGATGCGCTACATATCGAGTCAACGCAAGTAGTAGTGCATGAGACTACTAAAGCAGTAGATACGAGTGAATCATTTGCTTCTAAAGACGTTTCTAATAAACAAGTGGAGCAGGTTGTCGACGCTCATTTAGGGATCAAAATCGAGCAAGATGACATGGTTCTGCACGAGATTAGGCAAGAGGTAGAGGCTACCTTTGATCCAGCCGATTATGAGGTTTTATCTAAGGCCGTAGAAGAGCAGGAGGCGGCCGCAGATGAATCGGCCAGTGATGTTGAGCCTGACGCATTGCCGGACTATACGCTCGCTGAGCATAGCGTGGAACTGCATGACGAGGCGGTGGAGTACGTCATGCTGCTGGTTGAGCAGGCGCTTGCAGAACAGGATGGGGAGACGTGGCGAGACGAACTACCCGAGGCTCTCCAAAACGAGCCAGCTATTGCAGTAGAAGTTGTCTCTATCGATGCTCCAGATCTCGTATTGAGTAATGTCAAGCATGCTATCTTGGCCTTTGAGGCCGAAGCTTCGCCCGAAGAATCTGAGCAAATGGATATGCTATTTGCTGAGATGACACAAATTACGGAATTTCTGACTGAGCTACAGAGTCGTGATATTGCTACCGCGGCAGAAATACTCGAATCGCAACCCACGAATACCACGGGCGAAGTTATAGAACACATGCCGCTCAATGCTATCACTAAGGAGCAGCTCATAGCACGTTTGGAGATCGTGTGTGAACGCATGCTAGTCATGCTTGATGCGCCGCACGACAGAGAACATGTACAAGTAATGGTTCACCAGCTAATCACGCTCATAGAAGATCGCGAGGCATGGGATAAGAGCAAGGCACTGACGCCAGAAGAGCTCGCCGTCATGGGGACGCGCGAGTATAAGCTTGCTTTTCGTCATCAGCAGTCAAGTGACAGTATGGCGACAGATGGCAGTCTCCGGCAGATAGGCGCTACGGCTCTTGCTGTATTTCGGGGTATCGCATCTCATGGCACTTTAGTGCCGGCACGTGCATGACCATTTTTATATGCCCGATCTGAGTATCTCTTTCATGACATTGCGGAGTTTTTTGCCACTGAGCAGTATGAGGATCCAGCCAAAGAGCATCACGACTCCGACGAGCACGATAATAAGTGGTGAGACTGATTTGCCCTGTGCGAGCATGACGATCGCGACGATCAGTGAGAAAACTGCGAAAACTATGCCAGCGAAAAAGATTAGGCCGCCAATGCCCGCGATAATGTTACGAAAAGTGATAGGGTGTTTTGGTTGTCCGTGCATGTAAGTTCCTAAATGGTTAAATGGTACCCCGGGTAGGAATCGAACCTACGACCAAAAGCTTAGAAGTCTCTTGCTCTATCCACTGAGCTACCGGGGCATACGATTTGAACTTAGAAGGTGCAGTCGGGCCGGGTCTTTGGGCTTGTACCATCGTGGATAGAGCAATTGCTTATCATCGATGTGCCAGCTCCGCTTGGACCACTGAGCTACCGGGGCATATGCTACATAACTTCATTTTAGCAAAACGCCCGCTCGATGAGTGCGGGCAGCTTGCTAAATGGTGCGAGAGACGGGAATCGAACCCGTATCGCTTGCTTGGAAGGCAGGCATATTAGCCGTTATACGACTCTCGCGCCACTTCGATAGTATAACAGATTAGACGTCTCGCCAAACTTCTATGTTGGCACCAAGTGTGTTGAGGCGATTAGCGAGGTCCTCGTAGCCACGATTGATCGAATATACGTCGCGCAAGATCGAGGTGCCGGGTGCTGCAAGCATGGCGAGGAGGATATTGACCGAGGGGCGGAGCGCCGGTGGAGCTACGACATCGGCTGGCTTCCACTTAGTCGGACCGGTGATGTAGACACGGTGTGGGTCGACGAGCTCGATGGTAGCGTTGAGCTTGGTGAGCTCGGTGAAGTAGATGGCGCGATTTTCGTAGGACCAGTCGTGGACAAGTGTGCGACCACGTGCGGCGGTGGCGATCAGTCCGAGGAATGGTAAGTTGTCCATGTTGATGCCGGGGAACGGCAGGGCATGAAGCTTGTCTTTGGGCGCGTGTAGCTGAGACTTCTTGATGGTGATATCGACGAGGCGACTTGCGCCGTTGCGCGCGGTGTATTCTTCGCTCATGTCGTACTCGAGGCCCATGCCCTCAAGCGTGGCGAGTTCGATCTCGAGGAATTCGATTGGCGCACGCTTGATCGTGATCTCAGAATCCGTGACGAGTGCCGCTGCGATGAAGCTCATAGCTTCAATCGGATCTTCGCTTGGGAAGTACTCCACATCTTTTTTGATAGAGGCACGTCCGCGGATCTTGAGTGTGGTGGTGCCGATACCTTCGATCTCGACGCCGAGCTTCTGGAGGAAGAAACACACGTCTTGGACCATGTAGTTGGGACTTGCGTTGCGGATCACGGTCACACCGTCATAGAGTGCAGCCGCCATGAGAACGTTTTCTGTCACGGTATCGCCACGTTCGGTTAGGAGGATAGCGCGCTCTGGGCCCTTCTCCTTCACGACTGCATGGTAGTAGTCGGTGCCTGGGCGTGCTTCGACGTCCATACCGAATGCGCGCAGACCAGTCAGGTGTGGTTCGACCGTGCGCGTGCCGAGATTACAGCCGCCAGCAAAGGGCAATTTGAAATCGTGATACTGGTGGAGTAACGGCCCGAGGAACATAATCACTGTACGTGTGCGCTTGGCCGCCTCAATATCCATATCTTCGAGGCGTAGGCGCGCAGGAGGCACGATCTCAAGGTCGTTGTCCTCATTGAGCCAGCGTACCTTGACGCCAATGCTCGTCAATACTTCGATGATACGATTGACTTCTTCGATTCGCGCGACGCGGCGCAGGATCGTAGTGCCTTTGTTGAGCAGCGCGGCGCAGAGTAGGCCGACAGCGGCATTTTTACTTGTTTTGACTTCGATAGAGCCAGAAAGTTCGTTGCCGCCGTGTACGCGGAAGTTGAGTTTGCCTGTTTGGTTGAGCGAGATAATGTTCGCTGAGAGTACATCGCTGATGCGTGCAATCATCTCGAGGCTAATGTTTTGGCCGCCCTTTTCGATGCGATTGATAGCGCTCTGGCTGGTACCGAGAGCTTCTGCGAGTTGCGCCTGAGTCATGCCACGTGATTGGCGAGTTTCCTGGATAAGTGAACCGATCTTTTCGAGGTATGTATCAATTTCCATAAGCATCATTATATATCACATATGATATACGTCAATACATATGGAGACGATGTCTGGTGCGCTATACTGAGAGCAAAGAGGAGCAGACGCTATGAAAGATGATGTGATTGCTGGATTGATTGCAGGTGAAGAGCAGCGTGAGCGCGAAGGATTGGAGCTGATTCCTAGTGAAAACTATGTCTCGCGAGATGTCCTGGCCGCTCTGGGCAGCGTGTTTACTAACAAATATTCAGAAGGTTATCCAGGTAAGCGCTACTATGGCGGTCAGGAGTATACTGACCAGGTAGAACAGCTGGCGATCGATCGGGCGAAGCAGCTTTTTGGTGCGGATCATGCCAATGTGCAACCTCACTCTGGCGCTCCTGCCAATGAAGCCGTTTACAGCGCCTGGCTCGAGCCTGGCGATACGGTGCTTGCGATGGACCTTAGCCATGGTGGTCACCTCACGCACGGTGCGCCCGTCACACGCAGCGCGAAGCTCTACAATTTCATCCGCTACAAGATGAAAGATCCTGCGACTGGTGAGATTGACTACGAAGAGCTTCGCAGTCTGGCACGTGAGCATAAGCCAAAGATTATCTTGGCTGGCTTCTCGGCATATCCTCGCGAGTTGGATTACGCGAAATTCGCTGAAATCGGCAACGAGGTTGGGGCGCTGCTCATGGCTGATATGGCGCATATCGCTGGGTTGATCGCGGGCGGCGTTGCGGAAAATCCGTTCGATCACGGTTTCCATGTCATCACGACAACGACACACAAAACACTGCGTGGCCCTCGAGGCGGGCTTATTCTCAGCAAAGGTACTGTTAGCACGCCGCTTCGTGCTCCCGAAAAAACACTCGAAAATATCCCGACCCTTATCGATCGTGCTATTTTCCCTGGCATGCAAGGCGGTCCTCACATGCATGTGATCGCGGCTAAGGCGGTAGCGTTTGGTGAGGCACTTCAGCCTGAATTCAAGCAATACGCGGCACAGATCGTGAAGAATGCAGCGCGTCTCGCAGATGAATTGCAGGCCCGTGGATTCCATCTCGTTACTGGTGGCACGAGCAATCACCTGATTTTGGCAGATGTACACAAGAGTTTCGGTATCAACGGGAAAGAGGCGGAGATCGCGCTCGACAAGATCGGCCTCACCCTCAATGCAAATAGTATCGCTGACGATCCACTGCCGCCATTCCGTCCAAGCGGCATTCGCCTGGGAACACCTGCGCTCACGACGCGAGGTCTGCGCGAAGAGCACATGACGCAGATAGCGGAGTGGATGAGGCTTGCGATTGAATCGCGCGACGATGATGCTTCGCTTGAGGCACTCAGGCAGGAAGTTGTCGCTTTTGCGCGCCAGTTCTCTTTGCCGAGTGATCGCTAGCCCCTAGGCTGGTCGATCTTCGTGAAGCGCCAGAATGTATCGGATGGCCTGGGTAGCGAGCACAACGCGAGTACCACGTTCGATTTTGCCACGAGAGAAATCGGCGATCTGCTGCTTAATATTTGCTACGCGTGGCGCAACCAAAACGTCTTCTTCGTTACTGAGCAAGTCACTGAAGCTTCGGGCTTGTATGTGGAGGTAGCTATGCACTTGGTTGCCGAGGTAATCAATGCATTCCTCGGGACCTGGCGTGTATTCGCGGGCAATTTTTGCGGTTTCGGTCACTGCATCAAGCATCTCGTCTCCAGTAGTTGCTACAAGGGCGAGATAGCGCTCGGCATCTGCAGGCTTCGCATACAGAGAAGCCTCGAGTATGGTGTCCACGAAGCGCGCATGCAGTTGGTCTGCATCTTCGCGAGATGCTTCGAGTGGATTGAACTCATGGGCAATCGGAGCAATCAGCTCTTCCCATTGTCTCGCGTCTCCAGAGTGTATCTCAGACATAGTCGATATATTTAAGTACCGATATAACAATTTGTCAACTCTTTGTTAAAGAGCTTTGTCCTCGATCTCTTTGCTGAGTGCTTCTTCTTCTGGTGTGAGCGGTCGTGATTGCTCGATGATAGATGCGAGATCGTCAGTGGCCTGCGAAACACCGCTGAGGGGTAGCGGTTCATCCTTGAGAGGCAGTAATTCGGGCTCTTGGACGAGTGTGATGCCAAACATCGTCTGAACTTTGTCTACGATCATTTGCTTGAAGTTCAGCAGGTCATCAGTAGACTTCGCTGATTCATTGACGAGTACGAGCGGCTGGGTTGCCCAGGTGGCCATACCTGTTACGGTGTCGTGTGCATCTTTGAATCCGGCTTTCTCGATCATCCAGGCCGCAGAGAGCTTGGCCGCCAAGCCACCTTCGAGCTTCCAGAATGCAATGTCAGGGAAATCTGCTTGCAGTTGGACAAGTTTACCCTCATCAACGATCGGATTGGCGAAGAACGAGCCATTGTTAGCAACTTTTGCTACGTCCGGCAGCTTGCCGCTGCGGATTGTGATGACTGCGTCTCGGATGGCGGCTGGATTGATTTCGGTGATGTTATTTTCTGCGAAATAGCGTTCGACAGCTTGATAAAATGGCGGCTCAGGATTGGTTTTCAGCAGGTGGAGTGTGATTGCAGCGATCGCATATCGCCCACGGCCCTCGTGTTTGAAGATACTATCGCGATAGCCAAACTTGCAATCGTATTTGGAGAGGAATGTAAATTTGCCAGTTTGCGTATCATATACTTCGGCACTGAGGAGTACGTTGCCAATTTCTTGACCGTAGGCACCGACATTCTGTACGGGAGTAGCACCGGCCGTGCCCGGTATGAGACTCAGTGCTTCGATCCCAGACAGTCCAGACTCGACGCTGCGTGCTACGACGCTATCCCAGTTCTCGCCGCCGCCTACTGTGATATAAACATTCTCCTCGTCGCGTTCATTTACTTCGTAGCCGCTGATTTTGTTGACGATCAATAGGCCGTCGAAGCCCTCATCGCGCCAGATGACGTTGCTGCCGGTGCCGATGATAATCCAGGGCATGTTTTGGCTGGTAGCGAAATCCACAGACTGCTTCAGCTCGTCTCGAGAAGCAACCTCTACGGCATATCGCGCCGTACCTCCGAGGCGCATGGTTGAGTAATCTTTGAGCGGAACATTCTGCATTTGCTTCATATCTCCTATAGTACCGCATACCCTTTATGCTTGCAGCATATCGCGCGTCCGGAGTACCATATCTGTATGGATAAATCGCAGAATTCAGCACCATTTTCACTACTTGGTAATAAACTGCGCCTTTACCGTGAGCGGCTCAAGGAATCGCTCGCCGAAGTAGCAGGAGCGGTTGAGATCGCCGAAGATGAGTTAGTGCAAATCGAGCAGGGACGAAGGCGCCCAAGCGAAGATCTGCTGATGCTGCTTTTTAATCACTTCAATACCGCAGAAGATGAGGCTGTGAGTCTCTGGGAGCTCGCGGGATACGCCAAAGACGATCTCGAAGACGATGATACGGATGACGACAATGATGACATGCGCGATGCGGCACGCCATGTGCACAAGATCATGATGACGGTAGCCGTTGACCCGCGTATTATCTACAGTGACAGCACACAAGTGATCGGCAATAAGCACGGTCTGGTACTGAATTTCATGCAACCTGCAATCGGTAATCTACAGCCAGCTACAGTCTCTCGTGTCGGCATGAGTCGTGAGCAGGCTGAGGCTTTACAGCGTTTACTCCGCGATACGCTCGACCAGCTCAAGCGCGACGATGAGCCGAAGCACCTGCCGCCTCAGGCAAGTAACTAGATTTTTCGCCCCTGTTCGGATATAATCACCAGAGTTACGCACCGGTAGCTCAGTGGATTAGAGCATCTGTCTTCGGAACAGAGGGTCGGGGGTTCGAATCCCTCCCGGTGTACCACGAAAAGGCCTCGACTTCTGTCGGGGCTTTTTGTTTGGCTTACTGGTTAGCTTTATATTTACAGCCAAGGAATATACTGAATCTATGGAGTACATGGACATTTTGCGCCAAGGATCAGTATATGCGGCAGAGCATCTGATAGGTTGGCGCCTGTATGTTCGTGAAGTGGATGGATCATTGACGGGTGGTGTTATCACCGAAACCGAAGCATACACGCCCGAAGACAAGGCCAGTCATACGCACAAAGGCGAGACGCTACGAAATAGCGCTATGTTTCTCGGCGCAGGTCATGTATACGTGTATTTCAGCTATGGTATGCATTGGTGCATGAATCTCGTCGCTGGGTCTGCGGGGAGCGGACAAGGGCTGCTCATAAGGGGTATCGTGCCAGACAAAGGCATCGAAAAAATGCGACAACGTCGCAATTATCAAGTCGACAAACTTCTCACAAATGGACCAGGCAAAGTTTGCCAGGCCTTAGGCGTCACAGGAACAGACAATGGTGCGTTGCCGGCTGAAGGACGGTTCATACTATTACCTCCAGACGGTTCCTTGCGGCTTGCTGTTACTGCGACGCCGCGTGTTGGTATCAGTCGGGACACGCACCGACTCTGGCGGTTTGTCTTGGCGACTGAGTGATACGATATACTGCAGATATGCGCCTGTAGCTCAGCTGGATAGAGCGTTGGTTTCCGGTACCAAAGGCCGGGGGTTCGAATCCCTTCAGGCGTACCAAGCACTGGTGCGATCAGCTTATCTGGTCGCGGTAGTGCTTGGTCTGATCGAAGACCCGGCCTGGTCGGGGTGAGAAATGCCGGTGGCATTTCGCAAGGAAACTCTCCGATGGCAACTTGTTGCCATTTGCGAAGTTTCGGGCCTGCTGCAAGTAGGTCGAATTCCTCCAGGCGTACCATATTGATTATTTATACATTTCGTGATATAATATACTTATGAGTCCTGAAGAATTCAGGTCAGATTTACTGCGTGCTGCCGCCAAGCTTCCTGAGGCGGTTCGCCCGATAGCTGACTATATCGAAAAGGTCGAGCCGGATATTGTGCTCGGTTGCGACTGTGATGCGCGGCCGATCAGTGTGGCGCTGCGTGGTGTGCTCGCTGCACGCGGATATGATGTTCGCTACGAAGACCGCTGGATTACGAGTCGCCTTGGGATGCGTATGGATCAGCATCTGAAGACGGAGTTTGATTATTTGCGTGAAATTGAGCAGCCACGCGTGGCGGTGGTCGATGATTATATATCGAGCCGGGCACACACACTCGCGACTTTTCGTGGCTCCCTGAGACGCAATAATCTCGCGCATGCGTCAGTTGATTGGCTCACGCTCGCCGGCCGCGGCGCGGCGCTCAGCGTCTATCCCAATGCACGGCCAAATCTCACTTCTCCATGGCGTGACCAGCCCGGCATCATAGGTATTTCTTACACGCCAGACCTGCAGCCAGTGACGCATGATACACAGCTTGGACGCGAATTTTACACTGCTATTCGCGAAAACCTTCCATCTGACATATAATTGGAAGTACCTTCGCGTGACGCCCGCTGCTTGGAGAACGTTACAGAGGGGTTAACAGATAGGATTTCGAGGAGCAGCTAACGGGCGTTTACGGGCCAGGTTACCTCGCAAAGGAAAGAGGTTATAGAAAACCAATGGCAATCAAACTTTTTGTCGGCTCACTGCCATACAGCACTGGAGACGACGAACTAAACGAACTGTTCGCCTCATTTGGCACAGTTGCTAGCGCACGTGTCATCAATGACCGTGAGTCTGGCCGCTCAAAGGGCTTCGGCTTTGTTGAGTTCGAGGACGATGCTGCCGGCAAGGCTGCAATCGCAGAGCTAGACGGCGCTGACTTCCAGGGTCGCAAGCTCGTTGTCAACGAAGCACGCCCACAGGGTGAGCGCCCACCACGCCGCGAATTTGGCGGTGACCGCGGTGGCGATCGCGGCCCACGTCGCGACTTTGGTGGCGGTCGTCGTTACTAGTCGATACTAGGCGCGTTCACGCATTAAAGAACCTGAGGATTATCCTCAGGTTCTTTTAAGTCCAGAAAGAGTACACTGGGAGTATGAAGATACTACTTGTTGAGGATGAGCACAAAATAGCATCTGCCGTTAAGCGGGGACTAGAGATTGATTCATTTGCGGTGGACGTAGAGTACGATGGCGACGCAGGACTTGCTGCAGCCCTAGGAGACTCGTACGACCTCATCATCTTGGATCGAATGCTTCCAGGTAAAGAAGGGGTGGATGTCTGCCGTGAGCTACGGGCGGCAGGGCATCATGAACCGATCTTACTCTTGACCGCCAAGGACCAGGTCAAAGACCGCGTGGAAGGACTCAATGCAGGCGCAGACGACTACCTGTCGAAGCCATTTGCTTACGAAGAACTACTCGCTCGCGTGCGAGCCTTGTTGCGAAGGCCACAGGATGTGCAGTCGACGGTGCTGGCTCACGAAGACCTCTCGCTCGACACGACGACCTACGAGGTTCGCCGCGCAGGCCAGTTGATCCAGCTATCGCGACGTGAGTTTGCCCTCCTGGAATATCTACTGCGCAATCAGGGTCGTATCGTAAGCAAAGATACGATCATAGGCCACGTATGGAACTTTGACGCTGACATTTTGCCCAATACGGTCGAAGTGTATGTTGGGTATCTCCGAAACAAGATCGATAAGCCGTATCCTGATAGTCCTGCGCTCATTAACACCGTGAGGGGCTATGGCTACCGCCTGGGCAACGCTGCATGAAGTCATTGATTCGTTCTGCTGTTGCTCGCCTGACGCTGTTTTACTTGGCCATTCTAGCGACGATCTGTCTGTGTTTTAGCATTGTCGTTTACAATCTCTCGAGTCATGAATTTGACCGCTCTGGTAGTGCGCCGCAGGTTCTTCGCCAACTCGATGAGCTATTTATGACAGACTATCAGCAGATGCAGGCAAATATTGCCGAGCAGAGTCGAGTGCGTCTTAAGCAACATCTGCTCCTCTGGAATATTGCAATACTTGGCCTCGGCGCTTTTGGTAGCTACCTCTTTGCTCGGCGCACCTTGCAGCCAGTCGATGATGCGATGGAGCGGCAGGGGAGGTTTATATCTGACGCCTCGCATGAGCTGCGCACGCCTCTGACTGCTATACAAGCAGAGACTGAAGTGGGCCTTCGTGACCCGAAGCTTACGCTCAGAGATGCCAAGCTGCTTCTTGCGAGTAACCTCGAAGAGGCACAACGCCTCAGCGCACTGACGTCGGGTCTGCTAGAGCTGAGTACTAGTGAGCGCGGTAAACTTGCGCTTGAGCCAGTGGGGCTCGCCGAGGTGGTTCGCCGTGCCATGAGCGCGGTCGAGCCAGCACGTGCCGAGAAGCACATCGAGATTGCCAATGGCCTCGTAGATGAGGTGGTTCGCGGTAGCGCCGCAAGGCTTGAAGAGTTATTCATTATCCTGCTCGATAATGCTATCAAATACAGTTCCGAAGGCGCACGAGTGATAGTGGCGGCAAAGCGACAAGGAAAGTACCTAAGCGTAACGGTCCGTGATACCGGTATGGGCATAAAGGCTGGTGATCTGCCTCATATTTTTGACCGATTCTATCGAGCGGATACTTCGCGCACCAAGCAGCATATCGAGGGGCATGGCCTAGGATTGTCGATCGCGAAGCAAATTGTCGATGCCCATGAGGGAGCGATTTCTGTTGTGAGCGAGCCAGGCAAGGGCACAACGTTTGGTATCAGATTACTTGCCGCTCAAACTTAATTCCTTGATCCCTTTGCGAGTATCAGCTGGCACGGCCCTCGTATAATCTTTTGCAAGTCCTATCAGTTAGGGTACTATGGGCGCATAGCATAAGGAGGATGATTGCATGTCGATTGGTAATGATTTTCAGTTTAATGGTACCGCTGGCGGTTATTTTGGTGTTTTTCTCGTATCATTGTTTATTGGCTGGATACCGCTGCTCGGCACAGCTTTTGTTTTCAACTTCACCAATGAGTGGCTTGCAGCCAATAGTAGAATAAGCGGTAGACGCGTTCGTTATGAAGCTAGTTATGGTGAAAGCTTGATGTTCATCTTTGTAAACGCTCTACTGGTACTCATTACTTTCGGTATTTATACGTTTTGGTTTGTACCAAAATCCTACCGCTACATCGCAGAGCATCTTACGTATGAAGCCGCTCCGCAGTCGGTGCCGGCTGATCCAGCCATCGCAGCCTAAGGGTGTCCAGTGATATAGTTTTGTGGATTTTGCGGCTGACCATCTTGGCGAATCTCGAGGTGTAGATGCGTACCGGTGGAGGTTCCGGTGGAGCCCTCGTATCCCAGGACGCTCGTAGTGTCTACGATTTGCCCGACAGTAGATGTTGTGCGTTGCAGGTGAGCATAGACCGAGGTGAGTCCATCGCCGTGATCGACCACGACATGATTGCCGAGGCCTGATCGCGATTGTACGACGTCTATGACCGTGCCTGCGCGGAAAGGTTTGATTGGCGTAACCCCAGATCGCTGACCGCTGCTGATGTCTATGCCGGTATGGATAGGCTGGTATGGGCGGTGTGGTACACCAAAGAGCATCGTGATTGCACCGCTCAGTGGCCATGCGGTCTGGGGCGGCGCGGGTGGCTGAGACGCCACTGGTGGCACTACTGCTTCTGCAGGTTGCAGGGGGACGACGCTGTGCGATACAGTGTCGATTGTCGGCAGTTCTACCGAGGTAGCAGGCCGAATCATAGCCGAGACTACTGGCGTACTAGCGATAGTATTTGCTCCGGCCCCTATGGCATGTATCGTAGCGACCGTACTTGACGCAATGCCTCGCATCACAAACGTTACACCAGACCCAATCGCCCGCCCTAGACCAGTGACGCCGCTCGTCAAGCCTCGCATGATGAGACTTGTGGCGTCGGTGAGTGTACTGACGAGAGCTCCGAGGCTGCTACGGACGATCTGACCTGCTGATTGCGTGCTTGCGGCAAACTGATTGGCCATTTTGGACATGCTGACAGCTACCGCATTTGGCGATCCATCAGATGTCAAAGTTAGAGAATGAGCGGAGACTCGATTTTCGCCCTGAGATGAATTAGTGACGGCCAGTGTCGCGCTGATGAGCAGGAGTAGTGCCAGAAATAAGCTGGCAAGAATGAGGATGCCCAAAACGAGTGATCGCATTTTTACCAGGACTACATCCATAGGCTGACCCCATTACACTGGCCCGGGCCCGTGCTTATCAAAACGTGTGTAGTATACACCCGTTCGATCAAGGATGCATGCATAAGCGGCGTCTTGCGTGAACCTTGAGTATAAATGTGGACTGGGACATCGCTTCACTCTTTTGCAAGGATCCCTGGTCATATGGGACGGCGGTCGCTTCGCTCTCTATATCCGCTCAATTGCAGAAATGAGCAAGCTCCTTCCTGCTGCACTCGCTTCACGAACCCATCCTTGCCTTGGGCAAAGATCCTGGGCTCTCGTGCATGGAGATCGCCAAACAAAAAACTCCCACATGGGAGTTCTTTGTTTGGAGGGTCATCTGGGGCTCGAACCCAGGACACCCTGCTTAAGAGGCAGGTGCTCTAACCAGCTGAGCTAATGACCCATAGCAGCTTTCTGAACAAACTAGATTGTAACAAAAATCCTCTCATCTGTAAACACTTTTCGTGGGAAAACTTGCCAAAATATGGTATGATATACGTAAGAAGATTTCTGTAAGTGCCGGGGGTATGTGTATGGGTATAGAGCGTAGCGAGCTGGTATCGAGGCTGAGGGAGCAAACTGCACAACTGCGCGCTGGTGTCGATGAGCCGCAAGCAATCGATCAGCGTGCAATATTTGGTGCGCTGCAAAGTATCCGCGAGGCCGCGGAGAGCGATGAACTCGATATACATCCGCTTGATCCCTTCGCGCGTCGCATAGACGCAGTCGCCGAGTCGTATCAGGACCAACTGATTTATATGGCACGCATAGACGGTGGCAACTTTGCCCAGGAGGCGCTTGATTTGCAGATGGATCGGTATCCATTCCGCACTGCACGAAGGCTTGGTAAGCTGGCGCTCGACAGCGACCACGTGTGGCAGACTGGCATCGTTGTGACAGGCGAGACGACGATTGGTCGGCCAAACCCGCTTCTCTACATGGCGCGCATTAAGCGAGCGGAATCGCAAGCAAAACACCTCGCGCCGTATGTGCAGCAGGTACAAGGTACGGCTAGTTATCAAAAGCCAGAAAACCCAGCGCATGTTCACTCGCGGGAGTTGCGCAGCGCATCACTTGCCAAGGAAGCGTTTCGGCGCTTGGTCAAGAATCGTCCAGGTACGGCGTTGTAGGTTCCATCTGTTATAATGCGGGAGTGAAATTACTCAGCGGCACAGATTTGGCAGGATTCATCCAAGAGCGACAGGCACGACAGGTGCGGGCGCTTCGACAGGCGCACCAGATCTATCCGCGGCTGGCCATCATAGTGACGACGGATCATCCAGCGATCAATACCTATGTACGTATGAAAGAGCGCTATGGTGATGATATCCAAGTCGAGACCGAGCTGCATCGTATTGACCAGGCAGATGCGCCAGCGCTGATCGAGACGCTCAATGCCGACCCGGCGGTTCATGGCATCATTGTGCAGTTGCCGCTTGCTGACCCGTCCCAGACAGATGAACTGGTTAATCTTGTGGTGCCAGAGAAGGACGTTGATGCGCTCGGTAGCGAGGCAACGTTGGACCCGGCGACCCCTATGGCTATTCTCTGGCTGCTTGCAGGTTACAATATCGAGCTCAAGGGCAAGCGCATCGTGCTTGTTGCTCGTGGCAGCCTCGTTGGCGCGCCACTCGACCGTATGCTCACTACTTCGGGACTAGATGGGCGTGTCGCTGATCGTTCGAGCGAATGCCTCGGTGCGTTTTTGGCCGATGCGGACATTATCGTAACTGCCACGGGCCAGGCGGGCCTCATCACTTCTCCTATGATCAAGCAGGGGGCTGTTG
>Ga0182743_1001323_pt1 | contig 24530 bp, 20 predicted proteins | sample eDN3rd30CKraftOP_FD_128522 | JGI IMG/M metagenome (GOLD analysis project Ga0182743, IMG submission 128522) | Enriched Organic Plus compost microbial communities from Emeryville, California, USA - eDNA 3rd pass 30_C Kraft OP (version 2) (version 2) ... | reverse complement strand
TCCTCAAACAGCCACTGGCTGTTTTCGCCTATCGGTTCGAGTCCTCAAAATCTACATCCAAACAAAAAGCCGACCATAGGTCGACTCTTTGTTTGGTGCGGATGAGAGGACTTGAACCTCCACAATCTTGCGATTACTAGTACCTGAAACTAGCGCGTCTACCAATTCCGCCACATCCGCATGCCATGTGCGTGGCTACAACAGATGCAATTGTACGCTAGAAGGCGTAATTAATCAACGTTCGAGACCTTCGCGCGTCGGACCATCCAGTCCTGAACATTCACGAATCGGTCACTGGCTGAAGCCACAGTCTGATCAGACAATCCATACACCGTATCGCGGGTCAGATAGAGTACTCGCGTCTGGTACAAAGCAAGCGCTGGCGCGTCTTCACGCCATGTCTCGAGGAACGGCTTGTACTTGGCTTCGCGCAATGTCTCATCAAGTCGAGAGCGAGCAGAGGTCAATGCCTCATCAACAGTCGAAGAATTGTACTCGGAGAAGTTGAGGCGGCTACCCGACAACACATCCGCCTGACTACTGTGCCAATACGCAAACACGTCTGGGTCCGGACCAATCGATATGCCGTGAAGTAGCGCATCGTAGTCATGAGAGCTCAGGGTGGCGATAAATTCGTCTGAATTCTGCATCTCTACACGAACATCTGCACCGATTTCTCGCCACTGCTGCTGCAGCGCACGTGTTATCCTGGCGGCGTCATCATTGGCCTCTGCCCGGAGCGTGAATCGCAAAGGAGCGCCCTCTTTGTGTCTAATGCCACCTTGGCCAACAACCCAGCCCGCCTGGTCAAGCTGCGCTGAAGCGGCAGCCTTGTCATATGCAAATTGCCCAGCCGCCGCACCGAAGCCGACCTGCCCTCGCAGTAATGGCCTATCAGCAGTCAGCACCGGATAATCCAGCTGCTGACGAACCTTCCCGGCGTCAATACCCTTCACAAGCGCTTGTCGCACGGCCTTATCAGCAAGCACCCCGCCACTTGTCTTGAAGAACGTCATCATCTCTGCGCTTTGGTTGAGATTATGAATCTGCAGATGCTGGTCTTCACGCAGTTCGGCAGGCACTGCCCTGAGACCAACTATGGCCTGAAGCTCGCGCTGCTTATAGCTACTAATGAGTCGCTGCTCATCACTAAACACCCTAACCCCGAACGCATCTAGCTTCGGTGCGCCCGCATAATATTCCCTATTGCCATCGAGCAGGACATACTCCTGGCGATCCGATGATGCACCGTGCACTTCAAGCGCTCGCCAACGGAAAGGGCCGCTACCTATTAGGCCATTGGTATTAAGCGGAGAGGAGCGCAAGCCAGAGACGGCCACCTTCTCAAATACATGTTTCGGCAAAATACCATTCGTCATCTCATACGGGAATGAGGCGAGCGTTGAATCAAGTGTAAATACTACCGTGTATTGATCTGTCGCCCGCACATCGATGCCACTCCAGCTACCCCTCAGACTAGAGCGTGCGTCGGGATGTTTAATTGTTTCGTAGGTGAAAACTACGTCCGCCGCGGTCACTGGGTTGCCATCATGCCACTTCGCATCCTTGCGGAGATTTACGGTATAGACCCTACCTCGATCGTCGACTGTCCAACTTGTTGCAAGATCCGGACGCAACGATGATCCATCAAGCATAAAGAGGCTACTATAAACCAATCGAGAAACCGTACGATCCGCTAAGCCTTCTGCATAAATCGGGTTCATGTTTGATAGAGCACCGACCATACCCTCAGTATAGGTACCGCCCGCTACGGGCTGCAGGCTCTGATACTGCGCGCTCAGGTAGTACGTCTGTACGCCGATGCCACCAGCGAGTAACACCATCAGAAGGAGCCATGACGTCATAAAGCGCCCAACACCAGGTAGGTGCTTGAGGCGACTCAAAAAGTTGCGCTCAAACTGATCGTCAGCCTGTTCGCTAAACGTCACAACTTGCTTGCGTTGCATGCGCAGGAGTCGCCTCGCACGCAGCCGTATTGCTCGAATACTCAAGCGCTACCTCGATCCTTCCTAAAACTTAAGAAACAATCCCGATAATCAGGGAAATGGAGAACACTACAATCAAGACAATCGTTAGCTGGAAGATGGTCTTCTCGCTACCGCGCCTTGTTGTATTTACCTCTGCGCCACCACCCAAGCCAGCGCCTAAGCTCGCGCCGCGGGTCTGCACCAAGATAAGTAGCACGATCAAAAGTGCCGAAATAATCGTAATAATATTCCAAAGTGTCATTGTGTCTATCTCTCCTCGACTATTGCCGTTACTAGATAGTTTACCAGTCCGATGATGAGACCCGCAAGCATAGCCGTCCATATATTGGACACATCGAAGTTACTATAGAGAGCACTTGCCAGCATCACCATCAATCCGTTCACGACAATCATGAACAGCCCAAGCGTCAGCATGATCGCAGGAAATGCCAAAAGCACGATCAATGGCTTGATAATAGAATTGACGATCGCAAGTATCAGCCCGGCAGTAACAACTGCGACTGCGCCGTTCTCAAAGGCGATGTTACCACCGAGCAACCCCGCTGCGATCCAAAGACCGAGCGAGCAGACGATCCATCTGAGCGCCAATTTATAGAAAAATCCGTGAGTTTTATATTCTGCCATAGTTCTTATATTTTCGCTTATGCTTGATTATACCAGCTTCGCAGGCAATCCCGCAGACATGATCTCGATACCACTCTCGACAACGCGCACATCGTCTTCAATGCGCACGCCGATGCCCTCTTCCGGCACGTAGATGCCTGGCTCTACGGTGATAATCATATTTTCTTCAAGTGGTCGATCGTGTGTATCCACGTCATGCACGTTGAGCCCCAGATGGTGCGATGCGGCATGAGGGTAGTAGCGGCGAACCTGCTCGCGCTCAATCGTCTTAATGAGGCCGAGCTCGCGAAGCTTCTCGCCCATATACTCTTCGATCTGCTGCTCATATTCCATCAGCAGTACACCTGGCTTCAAGATACTAAACGCATACGCCTGCACATCCGCAACTGCATCGTAGATAAGGCGCTGACGCTTCGTGGGCTGGCCATCAAGCGAGACGGTCCGAGTAATATCCGCTGCATAGTGATCATATGCTGCACCGACATCCATCGTAAGCAGATCGCCAGGCCGCAGCGGAGCGCTATTGTCCATATAGTGAATAGTTGCGGCATTGCTGCCGCTTGCAACGATCGGATCAAATGCATGTCCGCTCGCACCACCACGCCTGAAACCTCTATACAAATCAGCTTCTACCTCGTATTCGTGCTCGAACTTTGCCAAAGTAGCTGGACGCACAATCGTCTTAATTGTCGCTGCAGTGATGTCAATCGCATGTTGTATGGCTTTGATCTCCACTGACTGCTTGACCATACGGAGTCGAGCAATATGTGGCGAGATATCAAGCAGCTCAAGCTCACCGCCGCGTTCACGCATATGACGCACCAGCCTGCCGCGCGCAGGGTTGCTGTACATTCCGTATGTGTCGATGTAGCGAGGTGGCGGCGCGATAGTCGCAACATGTTTGGCTTTCTGGAGACGATTCTGGAGCGTTCGCCAGCCCTCTTTTTCGCCATAGATATACTCTATGCCCGAGATAGCGCTCAATTCTTCCGGCGTAATCTGACCATCGAATTGTGCACGCACGCCTTCCTTGAAAGGAACAATCAAATAATCTTTTGATTTATCCATGACAAGGATGGCGTCGGGCTCATCAACACCTGTCAGATACCAGAAATTGCTATCTTGTTGAAACTGAAATGGTGTATCACCGGAACGCTGCAAAAGACCGTTCGCCGTAATAACAATCGGCGCCGTACCCATGAATAACTCGCGCAGTCGTGCACGATTACCCGAGAAGAACTCGGCTGTAAATAACTCTCTCATACCTTCAGCTATCTATTGTAGCAAAGCCCGCAAGCCCTAGCTCGTGAGCTCGATCACGTGACCGCCAAGATTACGTCGGAAATACGTGTCGTGAGAGACGTAGAGGATCGCGCCGCGGTAGCTTGCGAGCGCCTGCTCTAACTCCTCGATGCTCGGCAGATCGAGGTGATTCGTCGGCTCATCGAGTATAAGCAAGCTGGGACTGCTCGCAAGCATGCTAATGAGCTGCAAACGCGCCTTCTGGCCGCCTGACAATGCCCGCACCGGTGTCTCAATATCAGCCGGCGTGAAGAGATAGTCGCTCATGAGTTGGCGCACCTTCGTCTCGCCGATCGACAATCCACCGCTCAGATATATATGTTCGATCGCTGTGTGGAGCGACAGATCGAAGAGCTCATCAGATACCTCCTGCTGATATACGCCGACTGTCGCCTTCTGACCCACCTCGGCAGTACCCGCATAGACTTTTGCGGCCAGCTTCTCATGGGCCGCTACGCCCAGTAGGCTACGGATTAGGGTCGTTTTACCCGCACCGTTACGGCCCCGTAGCTCAACCACCTCGCCCTCACGTACCTGGAAGCTCACCGCACCAAACAATGGATTGTCATACCCTAGGCTCAGCCCCTGGACATCTACCAGCAATCGCCCGTGACCATCCGAGCTTCGCGCGCCGCTGAGTCGTATGTTCTTGGCCTTGAATTTCTCATATTGGGCGCCGATTTTCAGCCCCATACCATCGACCGAGTCGCGATCAATCCAGAATGTCGGTTTCTCTACCTTCTCCAAGTCGGCAAGCTCTTCACGAGTTCGCTGCTCGAGGCGCTTGAAACGCTGAATCGTGCCAGGATCGCGCGCCTTTTCTTTGAACCGCTGGTACTCGATGACCTTGGCGCGCAAATTCGTGATGCGACGCTGCGTCAGTTCGTATTCGTTCATCTGGTTGCCTGTGCTGCCAGCGTTCTGCGAAAGGTAGGCGTCATAGTTGCCCTTATAGCTGGTCACCTGCCGATCTTTGAGCTCGATGATACGATCGACATGTGCCAGCACGTCACGATCATGCGTAATCACAAGCACGGTCTCTTTCGTGCTATCGAGCCAATCGATAAATTTCGCTTTCGCCTCATAGTCCATATGGTTGGTTGGCTCATCGACGAGCGCGACATGTGCCTTCGACAGCATTATTTTCGCTACTTCGATAAGGCGCTTCTGGCCTCCCGAGAGTGATCCGAGGGGGACACTTGCCTTGTCTTCGAGCTGGAATGTCGCCAAAACCTGCTGCACGCTATCTTCGATCGTGTAGTAACCCAGCTCATCGAACCGCTCGAGGGCTTCACTATACTCATGAATCTTGCGCATATTGTCACCCATTTCGAGCGGCAATGTGTCGAGCGCGTGCTTAAGCTTCGCGTAGTCCGGCAAGTCCTGGAGGATATATTCCATGACCGTCAGTTCTTCGACGCCATGATGCTCCTGACGAGTCGCCGCCACGTATGCGCCACGGCGCATCGTGATCTCACCCTGGAAGTCAGTATCTTGCCCCGTCAAAATATGAAAGAGCGTCGTCTTACCTTCGCCATTCCTGCCTACGAAGCCGACTTTCTCGCCATCAGCCAACGTGAATTTCAGACCATCAAACAATCGTTTGTCGCCAAAGCTTTTTTCTTCTATATCTACACTGAGTATCAAATTTTTGCCTTAATCTCTTTCGCTATTTTGGGACCGACGACGAGCGCTAAGTCAGCTTCGCTCGCCCCTGTGACGCCGCGGACGCTCCCGAATGTTTTGATAAGTTTCTTGCGCGTAGCCGGACCGATACCTGCGATATCGTCTAGGCTGCTCGTCAATTGACGCTTCTGTTTCAGTACGCTGTGATAACTAACCGCAAAGCGATGCGATTCATCACGGATGCGCTGGAGTAGTTTCACGAGGTTACTATTATGCGGTACATTCACAAGCACGAAATCCTCAGTCGTTGTCTTGAAGCCACCAAGCTTCTGCAGCGTGACATCACTGAGCACGACATTCGAGCGAGCCGGTGCGATGACGATTTGCTCTTCTCGCTTCGCCAGACCGATGAACGGGATATCGCTCTGCCCCATCTCATCTCGTGCCCTCAGCGCAGCATCGAGCTGGCCTTTGCCGCCGTCGATGAGGAAAAGATCGGGTCTACCCCATGCTTTAATATTTTTCTCGCTCAGACGACGTTTGATCGTCTCGTGCATGTTGTAAAAGTCGTTGTTGTGGTCTTTTTTGGTCTTGAACTTGCGGTATTCGCCTTTGTTGCTCACGCCGTTGGTGAATACCACCATACTTGCCACTACGTCCGTGCCCTGCATATGACTGATGTCATAGCCTTCGATGCGGTATGGAAATTTTGATAGCTGCAGCAGATCCACGAGCTCATTGAGCGCATGATCTTTGCTGATATCGAGGAATTCTTTGTCGCTGAAAATAATCTGCTTTTTGAGGTTCTGTAATGCCAGTAGACGATTGCGAATCTTTGCCGCCTCTTCGAAATTTTGCGACCCAGCCGCAGCTTTCATGTCGCGCTCTAGATCACGGACCACTTCAGTACGATTTCCGCGTATGACCGACATGAGGCTGCGGAGATTCTTGCGATAATCTTCGAGCGAGGTCTTGCCCTCCTCAAGGCCTGGATCGAGGCCAATATGATAATGCAAGCTCGCGCGCTTCTGACCGCCAACACGGCGCGTAGCGTAGGGGAAGATCTTCCGCAGAACTTTGAGCGCCTGCTTCACGCCATAGAGCGAGAAGTACGGACCGAAATACCGCGCACCATCATCGAGTGGTCGCCGCGTCGTACTCACTGTCGGATAGTCGCTGTCATAATCAATACGGATATAGCTCATCGCCTTGTCGTCGCGCAACAAGATATTGTAGCGCGGCATATAGCGGCGGATCATCTCTGCCTCGAGAAATAGCGCCTCCATCTCACTTTCGACGACCATCCAATCAGTGTCATTGATCTCAGCCACAAGCGCCTCGGTTTTCGGATCACGGCGGCGAGATTTTTGGAAATACTGACGCACACGGTTCTTCAATACCGCGGCTTTGCCGACATAGATAATCTCACCGGATGCATCCTTATGGAAATACACACCCGGTTCACCCGGCAAATTTTTGAGTTTCGTCTCTAATTGCTTGTTCACACTAGAGACAATTATACGCTGCTAAGCGGTGAAGTGCCTAGCCAAGGAACTGCTTGACACCTTCTTTATTTGCGTCGCTACCGAGATACTCCCAATGCCAGTATTCAGCCTTTTTACTGCCTTCACGCGCCCATGATGGGTTGATCCATCCATATTGCGGCGCGTTCTCCATCATCCATTGGTACTGCTCGGTACGGAAACCACCGCCAACTGCTTGGCCCATGTCAACCGCCATACCCCAACCATGGTTCGACTTACCGGGAGTCGCGGCCAGATGCCCCTTGCCCTGCGCGTTATATCGTTGTTTGAGTTCCACTTGCACATCATACGGGCGATAATGGTCCGTAATCAGCATATCAACACCCCAGCGGGCCTTGTATGCCTCATTGAGCTTGGCGAACTGCTCTCCTGCCTCTTTTTGGAACTTGGCATGAACGGTGCCACCGTTTGCATACGGCAAAGCTATCGCCATCAGCTCAGACTCATCAATCTTACCGCTAACTCCACCGTACCTTTCGGCGAGTGAGCCACTGATAGCCCGCCCACTAGACATACCGTTCTGGCGCTCTGCTTCTTCGGCTGCCTTGCGTGCAGCCTCTTCGGCAGCGATACGCGCTGCTTCTTCGGCTGCGGCTTTCTCACGCTCGTACTGCTCGGTGAGCTCGGTCTTGGCTCGATTCATACTATTTTGATACTCCTCGTAGACCATCTCTGCGCGCTTGTTTCGCTCACCCATATGTGGCACGCCCGCACGCTCAAACTTATCCTCGAACTCAAACGCAGCTTCTTGTACTGATTTTGCGCCCTTCATATATTCGAAAGCTCGCTTTTCAGTCGTACCAAATTCGTGCATGATGAAATCAAGCTGCACCTGCAGGTCATCCCAATTCTTGCCCTGTTGGCTTGCGAAAAGAACGAGACCACGATCGCCATTATATCCAAATCGATCGTACTTGCTATTGAACGATCCCCATTGTGCGATACCGCGACCAGGGCCGCCACCAATTTGCTGTATACCAGGATCCATGGTGCTAGCACTCTCGACGAGAAGGTTGCCCAAAATACCTGCAGCTTGCTCTGGTGTGAGGCCCTTTTCGATGAAGTACTTCATGGCGATACCAGTGTTCTTCCAGTGCGGCTGGTCACCACGCTCTCCCATGATCGCCGCGGCACGCTCGAGGAACTGCTGATCAGCAGGTGCAGTTGGCATCGCTACGTCACCGCCATTCTTAGCAGCTTCCTCAGCAGCTTTGCGTGCAGCCTCTTCGGCAGCCTTGCGTTCGTCTTCTTCCTTCATAGCTTGCATCTTAGCAGCTTGCTCGGCATGTGGCACGCCAGAGAGAAGTACGAAGCCATACATCGTCTGCAGCTGCTCACGATGATTTTCACTTACGCCAGCGAAAAGCTTACCTTCATCTGCCTCGAGCGCTTTTTTGGCTTCTTCAATATATGCCTGGATGAGGCGCCCCTCATATCCCTCTGGTACTTTTGTGAGTTCAGCAATTGCCTGCTGTACCTCTGGATTCGAGAGGATACTCTGATCACTCACTGCCGCGTCGAAATATGCAGCAAGCTTGATCATGTTTGCGATCTTTTCTTCACCCGCATCTTTATGCGCACCCTTACCGACCTGCTCGTTTAGCGCGAGGCCAGCCGTAATTGCAGCGCCTTCTAGCCCCTTGTTTGTAGACTTAGGTGCGGCCTGGTCTCCGTAAATTAGCACTACCGCAGTACGTGTTCTGTCGTAGTCCTTGGACTCAACCGCTACACGGGCAATCGCCTCCTGAGCAGTTTCTGTGGGCTTTGCCTCTATGGCGTCGTCAGGCGCCTTGGTCACATCAATGCCTGGCTTTACAGCTTGCTCACCCTCTGCTGGTGTGATTTGTTTTGCTGAGTCAATCGTCACCTCAACCGTAAGAGCCTGGTCGCTCGGGGCATTAAAGTCGACAGACGCAGGCAGCGCTTCACCTGTCTTCCTTGACGTATCAATGCTAATCTCCGCCTTAGGAGCATCTTCAAGCGAAACATTCACAAAATCAATAGATGAAGGAAGTGGTTCGCTCTGAATAGCCGTCGCTCCGACACTCACCTTTGTAGGCTCAGCCACCACTCCCGACACCTCAACGCCCGCAGCAAGCGGCGCTGCGCCCTCAATTGGCGTTGTGCCAATGGTGACTTTGCTCGGTGCAGCCTGTGAGACATTGCCGACGAACTCAATACCGGGCTTCAGTGGCACCGACGAGACAATCATGGACTCGCTCGAAATCGAAGATGGCGACGGCGCGGCGGCCGCAACAGAAGCATTCGCCACAGAAGTGACGCCGATCGCACCGAGTGTAATCGCCGTCGCTGCTGCGCGCTTATTATTTTCAACCAGCTCTTTTACACGTGCATCACGCACCGTAATCTCTGGCGTGTAGCCGCAACTCTGAATACCCTGTTCGAGCACTGCGAGCTGGTACTGCGCAGTCTGGTCTTTCGCTAGGTTGCGACGTTTGGCTATTGGCGTATGCAGCGCGGCATACTGCAGCATCTTCTGCTGGCGCACCGCCTCGCCCCGATGCTCACCGATGGACTGTGTCATCTGAGCAAAGAGGTTAATGAAATTAGGATCCTTACCTTCCGCCACATACTCAAGCAGGTGGTTCGTCATATAGCCATGCAAACGCACAACAGAGTCGTCAGGCAATCCAGGCAAATCGCGCGCCACCTCCACATTAGCACTATGCCGCTGCGCCGCCCTATCTAAATCCCTTGATCTCCTTGATCCGCCAGCACTCTCGGCAGCAAGAATCCGTGCATCGTCAACCAGCGCATCTTCTATCCCCCAGAGATAGATGTCGTCCTGCATACGCTCGCGCAGCAGACTGCGCTCATCAGAACATTTAAGCAATAATTCGCTTATCCCCGGCTTTTTACCCTGAAAATCCTGGGAAATCAGCTCATATACATTTACGCTCGCACCACTACCCATGAGCCTACTCCTCCGTCTCTACTTCCGCTTGCTGCACATAAGCTACTTCGGTCTTTGGCTGAAACAGCTGCCTTATGCTCGTGACTGCATCACTGACAAAACCAAGTCGGCCAAAGCGGAACATCTTAGGATTTACCATGGTATCGAGGGTATCGCGGACTATAGCCTCGACCTGGAGTTGCTCATGCACATCTTGCATCTCGGTACCTGTCCCCCTGCTCAAAGCAAGTGGTACTTCGGCGCCAAACTGTACGTCTGCATTATCTGACGTAAAGCCAGCTTCTCCGCCGCTAATATCATTGAGTGCACCCATGAATCTCATGATCTGCTCGTAGAGTGGCTGTAGCTGTGCAGGAATATTTTCTTGCTGCAGTGCACTCACTACGCTACTATCTAGTACATCGCCAAATAATTTCGCGATGTTATCAAGATTGGCTGTTATCTCATCAACTTTGCCACCTTGCTCTCGCAAGGCCTCCACCTTATTGAGCAGCTCGCTCGTCTCACGAGTATAGTCATCGATATCCTCGACGATTTTCTTACTCTGCAACTTCTCATAGGCAATTAAGTCCTCGGTCTGCCTTACTAGCTCGCGATAACTTGCGATCGTTTGACGAGAGCTATTTACTGCAGCCCTAATCGTACTGACCTTGAGGGATGTCTCACGTTCCACGTCAACCGCTACCGCACGCGCGAGAGCTGTCCGATCAACAACCCGGGTGCCATTCTCGTCGATCTGACGTATGAAAGTTGAGTCTCCCTGCCTGTTCTGATACGCTTTGCTCTCCGCTTCCCGAATAGTGATCATCGCTTCACGCTCTTGTTCGATGATAGACGCCTCTTCGTTCGCAATAGCCTGATTGACAGTGTCGAGCTTGAGCTCTTCGTCGTCGATGATCGCAGCTCTGTCGTCGAGCTGCTCGTTGAGATAACCAACATGGTCTACCTTGCTATTGTGCTCGTCTATTGAGCGACCACGATTGCCCTTAATACTGTCATGCTGCGAACCCATTTCAAAAGTGGCTGTCTCAAGTCCCCCTTGTGTCATTCGAGCCTCTCTTGCAACCGCAGTAGCAGCCCCATATACAACATCGATCTCTTCTACGTGTGCGTAGTACTCGGTGTTAATACCCATGATCTTGTCTCGCTCGAGTCGATCAATCGCAGCACGTAGTGCCGCCGTGCTTCGCTTTACCTGCAGAACATACTCATCACGCGTTTGATCAGCCTTGGTGCGCAACGATTCCGTGAGTCTTTGGGTCATATCCTCAAATTGCTCTATGCTTGCACCCGTACGGACAAGTGTCTCCGCTGTCCCCCGAAGCCGCCGATCGACCATCTCATCTCGCTCTTGGTAATACACATCGTCATCAATCTTTGTCAGAGTGACTTCCTGTGGTTGTGGCTGGGCTTCAGCCGAAATCAGCACAGAATCTGCGTAGTCTTCTGCGCTAGGCATCGGTACCGGCATGTAGACAATCTCCGTCTGGGTCGGATCCTGCGTACCAAAATCTGGCACCATATTAGGCTGGTTTGCTGGGTTCATTAGTTCAGTCATCGTCTATTCCTCCTTGTCCTTAGGTTCTTCCGATGGTTCTGGCTGGACGTACTCAGCGACCTCGATGCCGCCAAAATGCGCCAATGCGCTATCAACTCGTACTCGCTCATACGGGTCGCCTGGCAGGCTAACCATCTTGAGCTCTGGATCAGTGTCTTTTGTAAGATCTTCAACTGAACGGTTATAGCTACCTGCAAACCGCACGTCACTTCGGCTTAAGTCTTCATCATCCGTTTTGATTCGCTCCAAGATACCCTGGTCGATCAGATCAGTCATGGTCTTGATCGCCTTGTCTGGGTATGTTGTCGTGTCATGACCCCCAAAGATCTGTACGACTACCGCATCCAGTGCTGCCTGGAGTGCAGCGTTTGACTGGTCTTTATTAATAAGAAGATCGTTAAATTCTGCTTGTGACTGCTCAGCATGCTGCGTCACTGGATACATAAACGTACGTGGCATCGATGCATAAATGCCGGTTTCTGGGTCGAGGCTGATTGTCTTCTCAAGCCCCTCAATGGCGATGTCGCTCTTTGGGTCGGCGTCGCCTGGCTTCAGTATCGCCCTACTTTCCGTCGCAGGAACAGCAATGATACTAATACTCGAACGGTTGATTTCATAACCACCGTCTTCTGACTCTGTTACGGCTGGCGCCGCGCCCTTCACCTGGCATGCATAAAACTGCAGCGGGTAACTATCGAGTAAAAATTCCTGATAGCCGCTTTCCGTTATATACTCCGCCAGGTCTCCTGAGAGCTTAGCGTCTGTGAGGTATGGTTCGGGTGTCTCGGGCTTCTCAGTTTCTGCATTTGTCCAGACTGGAACGAGCGGCATAGCACCAGTGACCTGCACGCTTGCGACTGCACTACCTACGGTTTCGCCATCTTCATTCTCTTTCGGTAAACGGCGGCACTCTCCCTCATCAAGTGCAGTAGCGCCAACATTGGCAATCATAACCTTCGCCTTAAGTTCAGCATCTTGCACCGCTTCGGCAGATGAACCCATTGCGGCAGCGATACTACCCGATTCAAATCCATCATTCTTGTAGATCAATCCTCCAGCGATAAGTCCAGCTACCGCCACACCACCGACACCCATCACGACTATGCGACGACCGCGTGGCTTGCGCTCGCCTGCCTCTTCACGCTTCGGCACTTTGGGTGACCTGACAGTAGTAATTCCAGTATCTTCGGGTGCGTACCGTGCTCGGGGATCGCCCTGCGGTGCAGGGCCACGAACCGGCCGCGGCTGACCCGCCTGATACTGGGGCGCAAACGAGCCTGGCATTCCGCCGCCATATCCGGCTGGGCGGCCATAGCCAGACGGGCCTTGCGCATAACCACCCGTAGCTCGCGCTTGTCGCTGTTGGGCTCGCTGCGCGAGGCGCTGTTCCAGATAGTGCATCTCCTCTGCAGTCAATCCTTCTGGTATACGTTCACCTGCCATTATTTCGTCTCCTCTGTAGAATTTGTTGCTTCTTGCTCAGTCGAATCGTTTCCGAAGATAATAGGCCCTACCGTCACTCGGCCAAAACCGTGAAAGAGATCGTACGCCTCATCTTTGAACGCAACCGCCCCAGCAATGACAGCGCCCGCGAGCACATAACTAGTGACCACCTTCATCACCTCAGAGCGAGGCTTCTTTTCTTTGCGTGTCACGGGAAGATCAACTTCTTGTCGAGCTACCTGTGCGTGAGACCCCGTCTCGCGCAAAGTTGCAACATCATAGCTACGTGGCGTACGCAGACCTGGCTCAAAATCCTCAGGAAGCTCTGCATCATATGGGAGCTGAGGTGCCTCATAATACACAGGTGCTTCCGGAAGGAATCCGACCGGGTGCATTCCGACCCGTAGTTCGTAGCCAGGAGCAACCTCGCCGATTCCTGGGATTTGTACACCAGGATTGGGACGTCCATAGGACTGAGGCGAGAGCACTTCAGGCTCAATGATTTCTACAAGCGCATCAAGCTGCGCCTTGCGCTTTTCCGTCAACTCGCCTGGTTTTCCACTAAGTGAACTGATTGATACAGGTTCGCCAAGCTTAGTGTAGCCACCGTTGAAGCTATCAGCTACAGACGTACGTATTGGTCGTTCAAACTCTGGCATTACTGCTCTCCTTTCACATCATCACCACGGGTATTAGTTGTGGCAGTAGGCCCATCACTAGGCTCCACTGCAGGAAGGCTACGCAGATATTCTTTCACTTCTGGTGACCACTCACAGTCGACATCCTTGACGGATTCAATATTGAGTTTCTGCTCAGTCGTCAGTGGGCCTTTCGTAGAGGATCCCATTGTTTTGCCCTGAACGCCGTCGATAGCAGCGCGAAGATTCTCCTGCGGCGCAATCGAAGCAAATACACTCGAATCTTCGAGCGGATCAGCTCCGTCAACAGTCACCTTGACATCGCCGTAAGCAAACTTCGCTTCAATTGAATCATCATTATTGAGCTTGCCGCGCACGCTCTCGGTTAAGAGGCCGGTGAAAGCGAGAGCTGCTTCATCGCTCTTGGCGGTCAGATCAGCAAGACACTTCGCACCAGTCGCCTCAGCTTCCATCTCCGATAGCGTTTGGAGATATGCCTCAGCCGAATCCTCTCCTTCGCTCATAATTGCACCGTATTTCGTGCTGTCCAGATTAAATCCACGCAGAAGTGTCTTGAAATCAGAATTGAATTTCAAGCTAAGTACGTCTCCGTCAGCTTTCCACCGACGAGGAAACTTGGAGTGATCAGCTACCACATCAGTTCTAACGTAGAGGTCTTCGCTAGCCACATCGACCGTTGCTTGCTGCATTTCACTATCAAATACGAGGTCAACCGGCAGCGTAGCAGGGCTATGACAAATAGACGCCTCGACCACGCCCGTAAACATTTCACTTCGGAAAAGTCGATCGACACCAGGCACATTCTTGCCAAGGATCTGCATATTGGGCCGTGTCTCCGCAATAGACCCGCCCTGGCGAACTCCATCCTTATTCGCAGAGCCAATCTGAACTTCTGCACTTGTCTGGCAAACTTCCTCGAAAGTTGCATCATAAGAGATGATGGTTGCTTCTTCTGGTGCTTCGACCGTAACCTCATTCGTTATGGTATTTTGCGAAGACAACGCTCCGAGCGCTACACATCCACCTGCAGCAAGCACCCCCAAGCCGATTACATACCTGGCAGGACGCTTAAGAACATTTCCAGTGGTCCTTAATGCATCTCCAGCAGCTGCGCCAGCAGGGTTAACGGCGTAATTAACTATTTTTCCGACTCCCATACTACGTGCCCATCTCCGTTTCTGCGCCGCACTCGTAGGCGACACGTTATCTATTGCTTAACGCGCACCGACAGAATTTACGCAAAACCTTATGGGCTAGCGGCTGGGGCTGACAAAGAAGAGGAGCTTAGGCCGCACAAAGGGCGGCTACGCTCACCCTCTCTGTGGTCCCAAACTAACTTGCCAGCAGTTATACGCCCTTATTTACATCTTGTCAACAAAATGTGTAATATTTTTCACACAAATAAAAAATGACCCCTGTTCGGGTCATAAAACTTTGGAAAAGTTGGTTCAGTAAGGATTGCAGAGATCATGCGGCAGGCGACGACGCCAAAAAGCAGCGTCGTCGCCTGCCTGCATGAACAGCACGAGTCTCACTCGTACACGGAGACCGGCTGCGCACTGCCCATGCCCTTCGTCGCACGAGACGCGCGGAAGCGAGCCACCCGAACGTAGAGGATTCCGCCGAGCACGACCGCGAAGTACGGCCACGCGAGTCCGAACTGCTCCCGAACGTACCCATGCTGCGAAATCGGCACTGGCACCCGACTGTTCACCGTAGACGAGAAGTCCGTGAACATCATCAGCACCAGCACGGTCGCGAGTGCGAGCAAGAGAGGCGTAACCAAAGCACCAGCCTTGACGTGCCAGTCGTGCTCCTTGATGACCCACTTCCTGAACACGAGCGTCGCGACCCAGAGCACACCGAGTGCCAGAAGCGGCAGACCGACAGCGAATGCCAATCCCCACAGGAGCTGCGCATCGGCACCACCCAGACTGCGAATGGTTGTGATCTGCACTACCCCGAACACAGCGTACGACAGGATGCACCCCCCGAGGGCTATGCTCTCGGGCGAATACGCGGTATCTTTCACGCTACCCCACCTCCAAACTGAACCAACAGGAACACACACTCAGATGAGCATGATAAAAATCATCGTATCATAATTTTGAGTAACTGCAATGTTATTGCAGGAATGGTCATGCTGGTTGCTGGGCGCTCTCGCGGCACTGTTCGGTGTGGTAGAGCAAGTCGGGATTCTGCTTGCAATTCTCGCAGATGAGCACCAGATCATTGCACTGCGGATACGCACAGTTCTCAAAATTACTCGTCTTGCCATGGCAGTGCGTGCACTCACCGATCGTCTTCGCGTGATCGCTGAACTCTACGGTCATGCGATTGTCAAATACGCGCAGACTACCCTCCCAAAGGCCATCATCGCCGTACTGTTCGCCGTATTTCACGATACCGCCATCGATCTGATAGACATCCTTGAAACCGCGCTTTTTCATCATGCTTGATATGACTTCGCAGCGAATACCACCCGTACAATACGTTACGACTTTTTTGTCTTTGATGTCGTCGTATTTGTCGCTCTCGAGCTCGGCGATAAAGTCACGTGAGGTATTCGTATTAGGCACGATCGCATTCTTGAATTTACCGATCTTCGCCTCATGCTCATTACGTCCGTCGAAGAACACTACATCGTCTCCGTACTTTTCGATCAGCTCATGGACCTGCTTTGGCTTGAGGTGCTGACCACCACCGACGACACCGTTCTCGTCGACTTCGAATTCATCGTCGCTATTCTTGAACCCGACGAGTTCGCGGCGGTGCTTCACGCTCATACGCGGGAAATCTTCACGAGATCCATCGCTCCACTTGAATACGATATCCTTGAAACCCGGCAGCTTTTTAGTCTCTTTGACGTACTGCTTCAAGTCAGCCATTTCACCGCCCACGGTGCCGTTGAGTCCATGGCTCGAGACCAGTATGCGACCACGCAAGTTGAGACTATCGCAAAGCGTTTTTTGCCAGAGCTTCACCGCCTCAGGGTCTGCGAGTGGCGTGAATTTATAGTAGAGTAGAATTTTTTGCATCACCGTATATTATACCATATACTGAAATTATTATGACCTCTCATAGGTCCGCTATCGTAAACGTTCGGACGAGCCGAACCGCTAACGCTCAAAACAACTCATCAAAAACTAGTGGAGAAACAACATGAAGCAGCAAAAGCAGGCCTCTACGGCCGCGATTGTCGCGACGCTCATCGCCTACAGAAAACAAATCCGCCAGACTATGCCCTGGTCTATACTGGCGCTCCTGCTGCCAGGCGTCGGTAACGTGTTCGTCGCCTACATACCGCCACTTGTCATCGGTATGTTTATCAAAGATTTTGGCGCATCACCACCAACCTCGTGGGACGCCATTGCCCCGTACATACTTTGGCTGGGTGGCGCGTGGCTCTTTGGTGAGGCGATATGGCGCGTGGCACTCTTCTCGCTCAACATGACCGATGCACGCGGCATTCACAACCTCTACAATATCGCGCTCCGTGAACTACTACGCAAAGATATGGCATTCTTCAATGACAATTTCGCTGGCTCTCTCACCAAAAAAGTCAGTGGCTATAGTCGCAACTACGAAAGTTTCATGGACACGCTTTCGTTCAGCGTCTTTGGCTCGCTATTGCCACTGGCCTTTGCTTGCGTGATTTTGTGGACATACTCGCCCTACCTCGTGCTCGCACTGCTTGGCATGCTCTCTATCGCATTCGTCTGTGTGCTGCCGCTCATCAAGCGCCGCCAAGCACTCACCGTCGATCGTGAAACAAAGTCGAATCTGGTTGCCGGACATGTCGCCGATGTCATTGGCAATATAGCTACAGTGCAGGCATATGGGCGTGAACGCGAAGAGCTCGCGAAGCACAAAACAACTGTCGCGAATTACACGAGCGCAGCGAAGCGATCATGGGATTATCATGTTACGCGCATCGATATGGTCGTTGCACCATATCTCGTCATCACCAATGTGCTTGGCCTCGTGCTCGCGATCATGCTCAGCGACGACACAGCGACCATGGCAGCCATTTTCGTATCGTTCAACTACTTCGCTCAAGCGTCGCGCATTCTGTTCGAATTCAACCGCGTCTATCGCAATATGGAAAATTCGCTCACAGACGCCGGCCAGTTCAGCGAACTCCTGCTCAGCGAGCCAGCCCTCCGTGAGCTACCGGGCAGCAAGCCGCTCATCGCCTCGCACGGCGACATTAGATTCCAGGACGTCACCTTCGCCTACGAAGCAGGTCAGAAGCCGCTCTTCAAAAACCTCGACCTCCACATCAAATCAGGCGAGAAAATTGCCTTTGTGGGCCATTCTGGCGGCGGCAAGACAACGATTACTAAGCTACTGCTTCGCTTCAATGATGTTACAAGCGGCGAGATTCTCATTGACGATCAGAATATTCAGCAGGCTACGCTGCGCTCACTACGCCACGCGATCGCCTATGTCCCGCAGGAGCCTGCAATGTTCCACCGCTCTATCCGAGAGAATATTCGCTATGGCAATCTCGATGCCACCGATGAGCAGGTGATCAAAGCAGCCCGTCAGGCGCATGCCCTCGAGTTCATAGAGAGTTTGCCGGATGGATTCGATACGCTCGTCGGCGAGCGCGGTGTCAAGCTCAGTGGCGGCCAGCGCCAGCGCATCGCTATCGCGCGGGCAATCCTCAAAGATGCACCAATCCTTGTGCTCGATGAAGCCACCAGTGCGCTCGACAGTGAGAGCGAACGTCTCATCCAGGATGCGCTCGAGAAGCTCATGGCAAACCGCACCGCGATCGTCATCGCGCACCGCCTCTCGACCATCCAAAAGATGGACCGAATTCTCGTGCTCGAGCATGGCGATATCATTGAGCAGGGTTCACACGAACAGCTACGGAGGCAACGTGGCGGCGTCTATGCAAAGCTCTGGGCTCACCAATCCGGCGGCTTCATAGAAGAGTAAGCCTCCTCCAAATCAAAAAAACACCGCAGGCTTTCACCTGCGGTGTTTTTCGTGACAAAACTAGTTACTTGTTTGCGTCGACATTTGATTGCTTAGGCTCATCCTGGCCCTTGCCACCTGGACGAGTCTCTTCGGCCTGAGAAGCCTGATCGGTATCGCTACCGTGCTCTGCCTCGACCTCAGATTCATCCTCGGCATCACCACCAGCCGCATCATTTGCGGCCGCGAGACTGCTTGGCTCAAAGACCGTTGCGAGCACTGTCGCATCTTCATCTTTGACCGTCACGCCATTCGGGATAGCGAGATCCGCGACCGTAACCTGATCGCCAACCTCTACAAGCTTCGTGGCCGGAACGTAGAGCACGTCAGGCAGATCCTTTGGCAGTGCCTCGATCTGGACTGCTTCCGTGTTCTGCAGAACAATGAGACCCTTTTGCTCAGCCGGAGTTGACTCATGTTCGTCTTCGTACTGGATACGTACCGGTACTTCGGCGTCGACTTTCTCGTTCGCCTTCACTGCATTGAATACCACATGCGTAATCAAGTGCTTGCGCGGCTCATACGCCACATCCTTGATGAGCGCGTTGTACGTTTTGCCACCATCGAGCTCGAGGTGCACGATATGGTGCTTACCTGCGGCCGCGAGCACCTTCTGAAGCGGACCATAGGTCGCCTGAACGATGATCGAATCCTTGCCGTGATCATGGATTACCGCAGGGACCTCTCCCTCGTTACGGAGCTTGCGAAGTCGCTTACCGACGACATCGCGCTTAATAAGTTTCAGAGAAATTGTATCTTGTGACATGCGTTCCCTCCTCTTCGGCTTAATAACATCCCACATAACCATTTTACCATGCGATTCGCTGGCTCCGGCCGAGCCAGCGTGCTATGCTAGGCGAGTAATGTTTGAATTCTTCGGACTTTTCGGGATCAATCCCGAAGCAATCGCACAAGCTGGCCTCTGGCTTATCGCACTTATCATCTTCGCCGAATCAGGCCTATTGATAGGCTTCTTCCTCCCAGGCGACACATTGCTCATCGCAGCAGGCGTCATGGCGGCAACTGGCGCACTGCCTATCGAGTGGACTATCGTGGTGATCGCGCTCGCCGCTATCATCGGTGATAACGTCGGCTATACTATCGGACAATACTCGGGAAAACGGCTATTCCACAAAAAAGACGGTATATTGTTCCGGCACGAGTACGTCGAACGCGCACAAGCTTTCTACGAAAAACATGGCGGCAAAACGATCATCATTGCGCGCTTTGTGCCAATCGTACGCACCTTCGCACCGATGGTAGCAGGCATCGGCAAAATGCCTCGCGGACGATTCTTCCTATTTAACGTCGTGGGCGGCGTCATCTGGGCCGTCTCACTTCCGTTACTTGGCTATTGGGTTGGTAGTAAAATTCCACAAATTGGCGATTACCTGGAGTACGCAATCGTCTTCGTTGTGCTCGCATCATTGACACCAGCGATATGGCACATTGCCAGCAGCAAAAAGTCTCGCGACATGATCGCAAAAAACGTCAAACACTTCTTCAAGAAAAAACGTCGCCCTTCGAAGCAACAGCCCGAAGCTAACGACTAATCAGGTCCGCGAAAGGCCTAAAGCGAATCTCGCCCGACGCAAGCGCCTGCACGAAACTATAGCCTTGCGGCGCTGGGTCATATCCCTGCACCTCGAGTTGCCCGTACATAAACCTCGATACAACGATCCATTCTGCTGGCCCGAAACGGACCGGAGCGAGAGCATCCTCCTGGCGCGCTACTTTCTGAAGCGCGTCTGTCGAGATACGGTTTAGGGCGCCCACGCTCGCCGAAGCAGAGGCATTCGATATAAGTTTGAGCTCCCGTCCGCACTCTAGGGCTGCGGCGCCAAGCGTGAGGCACTGCGCCGAGTGCAGAAAGCGATTTGGCACCTCTTCCACAGAAAGCCCCTGGAGTCCCGACACACACGCATCGGCCAACGTCAGCATCTCAATCTGTGTGATTTCGGGCATAGCATCAAACGCATCCGAAGACGATGTCTCGACTCGTGGCGTTTTAGCTCTCATGCATAGATTATATAATCTTCGAGAGGAATTGTCCAGTATAGCTGTCTTTGACCTTGGCCACCTGCTCCGGCGTGCCTGTTGCGACCACCCGTCCACCTCCAGAGCCGCCCTCCGGACCCATGTCGATCAGATAATCGGCACACTTGATTACATCGAGATTGTGCTCGATGATCACCATACTATTGCCGGTATCGACGAGTGCTTGCATCACGTCAAGCAATTTCGCCACATCAGCCATATGGAGACCTGTCGTGGGCTCATCGAGAATATAGAGCGTACGACCTGTCGGACGACGACTAAGCTCACTGGCGAGCTTAATACGCTGTGCTTCACCGCCGCTGAGCTGCGTCGCCGGCTGGCCAAGACTGATATAGCCGAGACCTACGTCAACAAGCGTCTGGAGCTTACGCGCGATCGCTGGCTGTGCGCTAAAGAATTCGAGCGCCTGCTCGCAGGTCATCGCGAGCACATCACTGATGTCCTTGCCTTTGTAGTGGATCTCGAGCGCCTCGCGATTGTAGCGCTTACCATGACAGACCTCACACGGCACGTAGACGTCAGGCAAAAAATGCATCTCGATCTTGATAATGCCATCACCCTGACAGTTCTCGCAGCGGCCGCCCTTCACATTGAAGCTGAAGCGTCCCGCGCTATAACCGCGAAGCTTTGCCTCAGGCACACTTGCGAATAGCTCGCGAATTGGCGTGAAGAGGCCAGTGTATGTTGCTGGGTTACTGCGAGGCGTGCGACCGATTGGTGACTGATCGATCACGATAGCCTTGTCGAGCTCCTTGATACCCTCGATGTCGTCGTGCTTACCGGGCACGGTACTAGCGCGCATGAGTCGCGCTGACAGCTCTTTCGCAAGGATGTCATTGATAAGGCTTGATTTGCCCGACCCCGATACGCCCGTGACAACCACGAGCTCACCGAGCGGGATTTCAACATCCACACCCTGGAGATTGTGCTCGCGCGCGTTGCGTATGACCAGAGCTTTGCCGTTACCCTTGCGGCGCTTCTTTGGTACGGCAATCTTGAGTGCACCACGGAGGTATTTACCCGTGATACTCTTGTCGCTCTGCGCCACTTCTTCTGGTGAACCTGCCGCGACGATATGACCGCCATGAACGCCTGCGCCAGGACCTACGTCGATCAGATAATCAGCCGTACGAATCGTGTCTTCGTCGTGCTCTACGACAAGCACAGTATTACCTAGGTCACGCAGGTGCTTCAGTGTACCGATCAAGCGATCGTTATCACGTTGATGGAGACCGATGGACGGCTCATCGAGTACGTACAGCACGCCCTGCAGTCCAGAGCCGATCTGCGTCGCGAGACGGATGCGCTGTGCTTCACCGCCACTGAGCGTTGTAGCGCTGCGCAGCAAGGTTAGGTAGTTTAAGCCGACGTTCTGCAAGAAGCTCAGACGCGCCCGGATTTCTTTGCTGATCTGGTGTGCGACGAATTCTTCCTGCTCGCTGAAATGTACCTCCTCAAACCAGCCAAGTGCCTCATCGATAGAGAGCTGACTGAGATCCATGATGGACTTCCCGTGGACGGTCACTGCGAGCACTTCAGGCTTGAGGCGCAGGCCTTTACAGGCATAGCAGTCGCGCTCCTGCATGAAGCGCTCGATGTCTTTGCGCATAAATTCACTGTCGGTCTCTTTGTGGCGTCGCTCCAGGTTCGGTATCACACCTTCATATGTCGTATCAAACGCACGGCCGCTACCAAGACTTACGCGGTATTTCTCCTTGCCGGTGCCATAGAGGATGCGCTCCATGTTTGCCTCAGAAATATCACTGGTTGGCTGATGTAATGTAAAGCCAAACCGGTCGGCCACAGCTTGGAGCTTCTTCATGTACCATGCGTCCGTATTGATACGGTTGAATGGACGAATTGCACCTTCTGCGATCGTCAGGCGACCATTGGGAATCACAAGCTCTGGATCAACCTCGAGGCGCGAACCGAGACCCGTACAGACCGGGCAGGCACCGTGCGGCGAGTTGAAGCTAAATGTCCTTGGCTCAAGCTCAGGGATCGTCACATCAGGATGCTCGACGCAAGCATAGGCGAGCGAATAACTACTGATCGTATCGTCATCAGCGTTGAGCACCATGAGACGGCTATCGCCAATCTCGAGCCCCTGTTCGATACTTTGCGCAAGGCGCGTGCGGTTATCCGACGTATTTGTGAGGCGGTCGATGACGACCTCGATCGAGTGTTTGTAGTTTTTGTCGAGCTCAGGAAACTCATCGAGCGCGTAGACGACGCCATCGACGCGAGCACGAGCGAAACCAGCCCGCTGGTACTGCTCTGGGACGTGCTCGAATGCGCCCTTCTTGTCGCTCACGATAGGCGCAAGCACCATCAAGCGAGCGCCGTCAGGCAATGCGGCAATCTTGTCGACGATCGCCTCTGTCGTCTGACGTGTGACAGCGCGACCGCACACTGGACAATGCGGCACGCCGATACGAGCAAAGAGCAGACGCATATAGTCATAGATTTCTGTGACCGTCGCAACGGTACTGCGCGGGTTGCGGCTCGTTGATTTCTGATCGATCGAGATCGCAGGAGAGAGACCAGTTATCTGGTCAACATCCGGCTTGTCCATAATGCCGAGAAACTGACGCGCATAACTGCTGAGTGATTCTACGTAGCGGCGCTGCCCCTCTGCGTAGATGGTGTCAAAAGCTAAGCTTGATTTACCAGACCCAGAGAGTCCAGTTATTACTACCAGCTTATCGCGCGGTAGTTTGACGTGCACATCTTTGAGATTGTGCTCGCGTGCACCTTTGACTTCAATCCATTCACTCATAAACCGTTTAGCTATTATACGCGCTTTTTTCTTCAGATGCTATCCCGCTATATCAGTACTTTCGTAATCCCGTCAGGAAGCATAAGCTTTAATACTATTTTTGCTTTTGTTGCAAAAATATTTCAATAATGATACAATCACGCAACACAAACGTAACTGCATAAGGTGGTAAAAGCATGCAAGACCTCCTCGTACTCGGCATCCTCCCGGGCACAGACATACAAGTATCATTCGACGTGTTCTTGCTCATGTTGGCTGGCGCATTACTAACAATCATGACGATCCGTCGCAACATCGCATCGCGCAGTCCTGAGCAGCGCACCGCACGCAACCGCGCGAAGCTAGCAAACTATGCCGCTCCCTACGAGGTCACTCACCTCGAAGACAGCGCGGAGCCAGAAGCTTCATTTGGCGAGCCTACGCTTGTTCGCCCGCATCAGCTGGCAAAATAGACTGACCGTAGAGCTGTAATTCCTCGAGAAGGAACTGCTGCTCGGCCGTCTGTCCGCTCGCTTCCGCCAATTGTCCAAGTCGAGCAAAATAACGCCCAAGCTTACCTTTTTCGCCGCCGTCCATAAGCACGTGAGCGCGGTGTGCTTCCCATGATGCGCGCTCTTCGTCACTCAAAGTCTCTTCAAAATTACGTGCTTTGTACAGTGGCGCCAGGGTCCGAAGTCGTGGATCACGAAAATCGTGAGCGATATCTGGTATATCGGTCGGTTCGGCGGCTCGCATAGCCCGCTCCAATGTCTTGTCATGGTCATCGAAGAATCCGTCATAGAGCTGACTATCGACGTGCTTCTCTTCGCTCAGGAATGATGTCTGACGTTGCTGCTGCAACATGTCAGCCGCCTCTAGAAGTCGGTCGCCGAAGCCACCTTCGAGCGCTTGCTTGAGCAGCTTGGCGTGTTTGGCTATCGTCTCGATAGAGAGATGGAGACGTTCCCGCGACGCCTCATCGAGCACACCAAGCGGCGCCACTGCAGGACAGCAGTTGTACTTCATGA
>Ga0182743_1001320_pt1 | contig 24604 bp, 22 predicted proteins | sample eDN3rd30CKraftOP_FD_128522 | JGI IMG/M metagenome (GOLD analysis project Ga0182743, IMG submission 128522) | Enriched Organic Plus compost microbial communities from Emeryville, California, USA - eDNA 3rd pass 30_C Kraft OP (version 2) (version 2) ... | reverse complement strand
TCCTCGAAGAAGGCCGGGTCGATCGAGCGGTGCCAGGGCCCGCGCCAACGGGCCAGCAGGTCGTCGGCGGCCGTGCGCTCGCTCTCGATCACCGTTTCCAGCGTGTCGAGATAGATCGTCTCGTTGTCGCCGAGCCCATTGCCGCGGTCGCGCCGGTCGAGGCCCTCGCGCGACAGCGTCAGCACCTCCCGCGCCACGTCACGCAGCGGGCGGTTGCCGATGGTCGCCTGCAGGCCCTGCGCCGGAACCGCGCGGCGCAGCGCGTCGCGCTCTTCCGCGGTCCAGCCCTTCACCAGCTCCCAGGCGGAATCGAGGCTCGCCTGGTCGTAGAGCAGGCCGACCCAGAAGGCCGAGAGCGCACAGATGCGGCTGGTGCTGCCCGCGTCCGCACCGCGCATTTCGAGGAAGCGCTTCAGGCGTACCTCGGGGAAGATCGTGGTCAGGTGGTTGGACCAATCCGACAGCGTGGCGCGCTCGCCCGGAAGCTGCTCCAGCCTGCCCGCGAGGAGATCGCGGAACGAGGCCCCGGAGACGTCGTGATAGGTGTCGCCGCGCTTGACGAAATACATCGGCACGTCGAGCGCATAGTCGACATAGGCCTCGTAGCCCATGCCGTCCTCGAAGGCGAAGGGCAGCATCCCGGTGCGCGCCGCATCGGTGTCGAGCCAGATGTTGGAACGCATCGACAAAAAGCCGTTGGCGCGGCCGTCGGTGAAGGGCGAATTGGCGAAGAAGGCGGTCGCCAGCGGCTGCAGCGCCAGGCTGACGCGCAGCTTGCGCACCATGTCGGCTTCGGTGGCGAAGTCGAGATTGGTCTGCACGGTCGCGGTGCGGAACATCATGTCCAGGCCGCGGCTGCCGACCTTGGGCATGTAGTCGGCCATGATGCGGTAGCGGCTCTTGGGCATGACCGGCGTTTCCGCCAGCGTCCATTTCGGGCTCATGCCGAGCGACAGGAAGCCGATGCCGAGCGGCTCGGCCACTTCGCGCACCTGCGCCAGATGGGCATGGAGCTCGCGACAGGTGCCGTGGATCGTCTCCAGCGGCGCGCCCGACAGCTCGAACTGGCCGCCCGGCTCCAGCGAGATCGCCCCGCCGCCGGTGACATCGAGCAGGCCGATAATGTTGCCGTCCTCGACGATCGGCTCCCAGCCGAGCAGGCTCTGCATGCCCTCGAGCAGCGCGCGGATGCCGCGCGAGCCTTCATAGGGGATCGGCGTGTTCTCGCCTTTGCGGAAGGGGATTTTCTCGTGCTCGGTGCCGATGCGGAAATCGGCCGGCGTCTTCTCGCCCGCCGCGAGCCACGCGACGAGATCGTCGCGCGACTGGACGGGCTGCGTGTTCACTTCATCACGGGCCATGAAGATCTGGATCTCGCGCGGCGTTGCGCGGCAGACCTAGGTGCTCGAAAGCCTCTCGTCTAGAGGCCGCCGAGCGTGATCGCCGTGTCGTCGGCGGAAAGCACCACCACCGGCGTGCCGATCGGCACCCGCGAATAGAGGTCGATGATGTCGTGGTTGAACAGGCGGATGCAGCCGGACGACATCGACTTGCCGATCGACATCGGGTTGTTGGTGCCGTGGATGCGGTAATAGGTGTCCTTGCCGTTCTGCGACAGGTAGAGCGCGCGGGCGCCGAGCGGATTGCGCAGGCCGCCATCCATGCCGTCGGGATATTTCGCGGCCTCGGGATCGCGCGCCATCATCTCCTTGGGCGGGAACCAGCGCGGCCATTCCTGCTTGCGGTCGATGATCGCGCGGCCGGACCAGCCGAAGCCCTCGCGTCCCACGCCGACGCCGTAGCGCATGGCGCGGCCGCCTTCCTCCGTGAGGTAGAGGAAGTGGTGCGCGGGGTCGATGATGATCGTGCCCGGCTCCTCCGAGGTCGGGTAGTCGACCTCCTGGCGCAGGAACTGCGGGTCGATCTTGGAGGTGTCGAGCGCCGCGATCGGAAACTGTTCGTTCGGCAACGGGCCGTAATCGGCAGCCGGCGTGCCCCAGAACGGGGCGGCGTTGGCGCGCAGGTCCGGCTTGGGATCACCATTGGTGGTGCACGCCGCGAGGAAGAGCGGGATGCCGGCCACGAAGGAACGCCGGCTCAGGCGGCGGGAAAACACGCTGTCGATCGCCATCGGATAGGTTCTCTGATCTCCGGGATACAGGCGCGGCAGACAACGCGGCCGCTTGCGGTAGGGTCTCACGAAAACGGGAAAGCCCGCAGGTCGTTCCCGGGAAATCGACAGGAACGCCACATGCAGTCGCAAAGCTGTGGCTTTAAGGTGACGTTTTCGGGCTCACCCAGTCGCCACAGACCGCCTGGAGCAGTGTCAAAGCGGCAACGGCGGCGGTATCGGCCCGCAGAATGCGCGGTCCGAGCGAAAGCCGAATCACCCCGTCCATCCGGCTCATGCGGCGGCGCTCGTCCTCGTCGAAGCCGCCCTCAGGCCCGATGACCAGCGCCAGCGGCCTGCCGCGCAGAGGCGCGAGGGCGGCCACGGCATCGCCCTCCTCCGCGTCCTCGTCGCAGAAGACCAGCGCGCGGTCCCTCGGCCAGGCATCGAGCAGCTTCGCGAGCGGCTGCGGCTCGGCGACTTCTGCGACCGACAGCACGCCGCACTGTTCGGCGGCCTCTATGACGTTCGCCGTCATGCGCTCGGTGTTGACGCGGCTGGCTTGGGTGCGGCGGGTGATCACGGGCATCAGGCGCGAAGCGCCCATCTCCACGGCCTTCTGCACCATGTAGTCGAGCCGGGCGTGCTTGAGCGGCGCGAAGAGGTACCAGAGGTCGCCGGGAGGCGTCTGCGGACGGATCTGCTCCACCGCCGTGAGCCGGGCCCGCTTGCGGCCGGCTTCGGTGAGGTCGGCGCGCCATTCGCCGTCGCGCCCGTTGAAGACGAGGACACCATCGCCCTCGCGCAGGCGCATGACGTTGCAGACGTAATTGGCCTGCTCGGGCGCCAGCGCCAGTTCGGCGCCGCCTGAGAGCGGCGCGTCGACGAAGAGCCGCGTCGCCGTGAAATCGTACTTCGCCATGCCTCTGCTTTACCTGCCGGCGACCCTGTCGGCGAACAGTGCGATGGCGCGCTGGTAGTTGGACGACTTGTTCCACCCGGCGAGCGCCGCGAAATTGCTCGACCCCGGCTCCCAGCCGCCGCCCGCGTTCCAGCCATAGCCGCGCAGGTAATTGGCGGTCGAGGCCAGCACGTCGGCCTGGCTGTGCATCAGGTCTTTCCTGCCATCGCCGTCGAAGTCCACCGCGAAACGCAGATAGGAGGACGGCAGGAACTGCGTCTGGCCGAGTTCGCCATGGCCAGCGCCGCGCAACTGGGAGGGTGTGAGGATGCCCTGGTCGACCATCGTCAGCGCGGCCAACAATTCGCGCTGGAAGAGGTCCGGACGGCGGCAGTCGGAGGCCAGCGAGGCCAGGCCGTTGATGATCGGCTTCTTGCCGGTCACCGCGCCGAAATCGGTCTCCATGCCCCAGATGGCGAGAAGGATCGGCCCCGGCACGCCGTATTGCGCCTCGATGCGGTCGAACAGCGCCCCGTGGGATTTCAGGTAGCGCCTGGCCTTCGCGACGCGGCCGGCTGTGACGCGGGTGGAGGCGAACTTTTCGAAGCTGCCCTTGAAGGTGGCGCGGACCTTGTGGTCGTAGGCAATGATGGCGCGGTCGTACTGCACGCCGTCCAGCACCGCGAGGCCACGCGGCCCCACCCCTTGCGCCGCGGCTTCCGCCTTGAAGCCCTCCAGCCATTGCGGAAACTGCCCGGCGGGCACGCACTGCATGGCCGCGGCCGGAGCCGTCGAGAAACCCAGGATAAGGGCCAGGGTAAGGAAACCCGCCGTCGCAAAAGTCCATCCACGCATGACTTGACCGCCCTTGCCGGCAAGATTGCCTTTCGCGGCAATCAAACCGGCTGGCGGAATGAACTGCAAGGGAAGAGAAAGACTTGCGGGCGCGCCATGCTTAAGGATTATCCCATGAACATGACCTCCGCGCCCCACGACAGCCAGGTTGCCGACGCAGCACCCGACAATCCGGTCGACCGCTATGCACCGAACTGGCTGAAGCCATTTGCGCGGCTCGCCCGCTGGGACCGGCCGATCGGCGGCTGGCTGCTGTTCTGGCCCTGCGCCTGGAGCGCGGCTTTGGCGCCGGTCGCCGCCGGGGCGCCGCACCTGCATCCCGGTCATGTGATCCTGTTCTTTATCGGCTCGTTCGCCATGCGCGGCGCCGGCTGCACCTGGAACGACATCGTCGACCGCGATATCGACGCCAAGGTGGCGCGCACCGCGAGCCGGCCCCTGCCCTCGGGCCAGACCACGACGAAGCGCGCCGCCGCTTTCCTGGCGCTGCAACTCCTGGCCGGGCTTCTTGTTCTGCTGCAGTTCAACAGCTTCGCCATCGCCACCGGCTTCGCCGCCATGCTGCCGGTGATCACCTATCCCTTCATGAAGCGCATCACCTGGTGGCCGCAGGCCAATCTCGGCCTGTGCTTCGCCTGGGGCGCGCTGATGGGCTGGGCGGCGTGGTTCGGCAGCCTGGATTGGCCGGCGCTGCTGCTCTACGCGGGCGGTATCTGCTGGGTGATCGGCTACGACACGATCTATGCGCTGCAGGATGTCGAGGACGACGCGCTGGTCGGCGTGCATTCCACAGCGCGGCTTTTCGGCGACAAGGTGGGGCCGTGCGTCGGTGCCTTCTATGCCGGGGCGGCGGTGCTGATCGGATGGGCGGTCTGGCTGGTGGGCGGCGGCGCCTTCGCCTGGATCGGCCTGGCGCTCTATGCGCTGCATCTCGGTTGGCAGATCGCGCGGCTCGATCCCGCGGATTCAAAGCTCTGCCTGCGCCTTTTCAAATCGAACTCGGTGGCGGCGCTTCTGCTGTTCGCCGGCCTGGTGGCCGACGCCGCGCTCTGAGAAAGCTCAGGAGCGCGCGATGATCTCGTCCTCGTCGCGATAGACCATCGGGACGATCGGCAGGCTGCCGGTGCGGCGGCGGGTCAGGAAGCGCGGGCGGCGACCGCTCAGCAGCGCATGGCGGCGGCGCGGACGCGGGCGGGCGATGTCCACCGCGCCAAGGCGCTTCTCGGCGGCGATCAGCGCGCCATCCAGCCCCTCGATGAGAAGCGGCAGGCCGAGCGTGCTGCCCCAGAGGCGCCATTCGGCGATGACGTCGGTGTCGTCGGCAGCCTCGAACAGCGAGACGTCGAGCGAGCGGTCGGGATGGGCGAGAAGGACCGCGACGCGGTCGTCTTCGGCGGTCTCGCCGGGAATGATGCGAACGGCCACGCCTTCATACTCCGCCACGGGGCGGGTGATGCGGTTCGCCAGGGTGCCCAGTCGGCGATTGCGCACGACCTGCTCGGAGTCCAGAGCCACCGCAGGCGCACCGTCGTTCGCGGGAAGAGCGAAGCGGAACGGCGTCTGGACAGAATCCATTTTCGCGGCACGCGCGGAAGACTGGATATCGGCCTGGATCAATTCAGGGTAATGCTTCACGACAACTTTCACAGCAACACTTTGTTTATCGTGTTGCCCTGCCCCTTTGTTCATACGAACACTTTCACCGGGAATCTTCGCGAAGCTCTTAAATCTTCTAGTTAATCGATCCTAACCTGCGGGATATAATTTGCTTTGTGGCGGGATGGCTAAGAACTGGTTTCGCCATAAGCTGAATGTTTTGTAATCTTTGCGCTCTTGCCGCGCGCCGACGCGCGGTCTAACTCCAAGGTCAGCCAACCCCTCTTCCGTCTCCCCAGGAGCGCCTGCATCTTGCGTGATCCCCTGTCCCCTCTCGATCTCGGAGATCTCGGCGCCAAGGTCGCCGGCCTGATCCGGGAAGCCGGGGATATCGCGCTCGATTTCGCCCGCGAGGGCGCGCGCAAATGGACCAAGGGCGACGCCTCCATCGTCACCGAGGCCGACATCAAGGTGGACAGCTTCCTGCGCGAGAAGCTGCTGGCGCTGAACCCGACCATCGGCTGGCTTTCGGAAGAGACGGCGGACACGCCCGAGCGACTCGGGTTCGACCGGGTGTGGATCGTCGATCCGATCGACGGCACCCGCGCCTTCGTCGAGGGCGTGCCGGTCTGGGTGATCTCGATTGCGCTGGTGGAACACGGGCGTCCGGTCTACGGCATCGTCTTCAACCCTACCCGCGACGAGCTCTACGAGGCCTATGTCGGGAAGGGCGCGACGCTCAACGGCGCGCCGATCCGTGCCCGCGCGCCGGTGCCGCTCGACGGCGCCGAGGTGGTGGGTCCGCGCGCCGTGATGGACGACCTCGACGGGAGCGGCGTGCGCCTGGCGCGTGCCAGCTGGGTATATGCTCTCGCCTACCGCCTCGTCAGCGTCGCCGCCGGCCATGTCGACGCCGCGATCGCCAGCACCCGCGCGAAGGACTGGGACATCGCCGCCGCCGACCTCATCATGCACGAAGCCGGCGCCACTCTGGTGGAAATCGACGGCGAACTGCCGCTCTACAACCAGGCATCGCCGGTGCATCCGGTGCTGGTCGGCGCCCCGGAGCCGCTGAACGGCGCGCTACGCTCGGCCTTGCTGAAAGCGGCGCGCCGGCCGCAGACCTGGGCATGAGCCGCGCGGGGCGGGACGCGCATTCGCGCGCGGGGAGCGACCATGCGTAAGACGCTGCCGCTGCGCCTTTACGGCCGCGCGCTTGGCCTGGCCGGACCGCTGGCCGCCGGCGGCGTGCTGCACTGGCGGCTGCGCAAGGGCCGCGAGATCGGCTCGCGCCTGTCCGAGCGGCGCGGCATCGCCACCCGCCCGCGGCCCGAGGGGCCGCTGGTGTGGATCCATGCCGCAAGCGTGGGGCGCTTCACCGCCGTCCTGCCGCTGGTCGAGGCCATTATCGAGCGCGGCTTCAACGTGCTCGTCACCACCACGACGCTGAACGCGGCCCAGCTCGCCGCGCGCCGCCTGCCGCCGGAGGCGCAGCATCAGTTCCTGCCGCTCGACGTGCCGCGCTATCTGCGCCGCTTCTTCGACCATTGGCGCCCGGCGCTGCTGATCCTGGCCGAAACCCATGTCTGGCCGAACCTGATCGTCGAGACCGAGCGTCGGAAGGTGCCGGCGGTGATCGTCAATGGCCGCATCCCCGAGCGCGCGCTGCGCCTGTGGGAGAAACTGCCGCGCACCGCGCACACCCTGCTCGACGCGGTGGACCTGTGCCTGGCGCAGACCCCGGACGACGCCCAGCGCTTCATCGGCTTTGGCGCCCATCGCGTCAGCGTCAGCGGCAATCTGAAATTCGACGCTCCCCCTCCGCCGGCTCCCTCCGACGACCTGCAGCGCCTGAAGCGCAGCACGCTCGGACGTCCGGTCTTCCTGGCCGCGATGACGCATCCGGGCGAGGAAGAGCTGGTGATGCACGCGCATATCCTGGCGCGGCGGCACATTCCCGACCTCCTCACCGTCATCGTGCCGCGCCATCTGCAACGCGGACTGGAAGTGGCGCAGATGGCGGCGGATGCCGGCCTCGCGGTGCAGATGCGCACCTATTCCAAGGACATTTCCCGCCGCACGGAGATCTATGTCGCCGATACGACGGGGGAGCTGGGGCTGTTCTACCGCATCGCCCGGGTCGCCTTCCTGGGCGGCACGCTGGAAGCCGGCGGCGGCCACAGCCCGATGGAAGCGGCGAAGCTCGGCGTTCCGATCCTGCACGGTCCGGAGATCGGCCAATACCGCGACATCTACACCGCGCTGGACAAGTCCGAGGGCGCGGTCGAGATCGACGGTTCCACCCTGTCCTCGGCGGTGACGGGACTGATGCTCGATGACGCGACCTGCCTGCAGATGCGTCACAATGCGGGGGAAACCCTGCGCCTGCTCGGCGGCGCGCTCGACCACACCCTGATTGCGCTCGAGCCCTACCTCATCCAGATCCGGCTGAGCGCGGGCTGAGCTCGGGTTCGACGCTCTATCAGGCTGCTTGCAGTGGATGGATGGCCGCGAGTTCGTCCTTTTTTGCTTCCGCGCCGATCTTGAGATCGTAAGCAGACTGCATGTTCATCCAGAACTCAGGCGTCGTGCTGAAAAACCGCGCGAGACGGAGCGCCGTATCGGTGTGATCATCGGACAATTTCGACATCGGCCGGTCCGGTCGGCATCCAGACGAAGCAAAGGCGCCACTGATCGTTGATAGGGATCGAATGCTGGCCCTTGCGATCTCCACCGAGCGCTTCGAGACGATTACCGGGAGGAGCCCGCAGATCATCCAAAGCCGCCGCGAATTCGAGCATCGTCAGCTTTCGGATGGCCCGGCGGCCCAGATCGGCGGAAATCCCTTCGGAACCACGCCTCGTGCGAGGGCTTCAGTGGTCCTGTCCCGAAAGGAGCGGATCATCCCCTACGTAGGCCGCTCAGGCCTTCTTCGCCGGCAGCAATCCCAGTTCCTGCATGCGGCTGAGAGCGATTTCGGCGCCGGCATAGGCTTCCTGCCGCTCGGCCGACCAATAGCGTAGCTCGTCGAGCGGAATGGCCACGCCCGTCACCGAGCAGCGGACGAAGGCGCCCGGACGCAGAACGCGGAAATCGCCGTCGAGATACTGGATCTCGGCTTCGCCGGCGGCCTTGGGAAATGGAGGATGCGAATTCATCGGCGGCCCTGTTGGTCGCCCGATACATAGCGCCTTAGCCGGCGCACTTCCATGCCTGCGGGAAGATCGCCTTCCCGGCCGTGGCGCTACAGGCCTGCCGCGACCGGGAGTGCGCATACCGGCGGACAGCCTATTCGGCGCTGCCCTTGAGCAGGCGGTCGACGTCGCTCTGGTCGATGCCCTGGCCGGAAAGCTGGGGCCCGTTCAGCAGCAGGTCTTCGGCTCGCTTCCGGCGGCGCCTTTCGTGCTCGGTCACCGCGCCCGCGAGATCGGTGGCGTTCATCGCATCCGCGAAGCGGGCGACGCGCGTCTCGATCATCTGCAGCGTCTCCACCACCTTGGAGACACGCTGGCCGGTGATGTCCTGGAAGGAGCACGCCTCGAAGATCGCCATCACCTTGTCGGTGACGAAGGTACGATATTCGTCGATGTCGGTGTGCTCGGCCGCCATCAGCGCTTCGGCCGCTTCCATGATGGTGTTGGTGGCGTTCTCGGTCGCCTGCACCACGGCATCCAGTTCCTGGCCTGCCGCGGGAATCCGGCTCTCCTTGAGGTCGTTGACCTGGAAGTGGCCGATCTCGCTCTTCATCTTCTCGATGTAGGAGGCGATGTCGCGCAATTCCCGGTAGACGGCCGCGTCGATGGCGACGCAGAAGGCCTGCATGCTCTCCGCCGTCAGACTGGCGAGGTTCACCACATCCGCAAGGCTCGGCTCGGCATTCTTGCGCTCGCGCAAATAGCTGAGCATCCGGTCATAAGGCGTGGCCGACGAGGCTATCATCATGTTCTCCTCTCGCAACGCACAGCGCGACGGTCTCCCACCGTCGCGGGCGGTGTTTAGTCGCCGAACACTGCGTCGATCTTCGACTTCAGTGTCTGTGCATTGAAAGGCTTGACGATGTAGTTGTTCACGCCCGCCTTCTTCGCCGCGATCACGTTCTCCGTCTTGGATTCAGCCGTGACCATGATGAAAGGCGTCCGCGACAGCCGCTCGTCGCCGCGCACTTCCTTCAGAAGCTCGTAGCCGGTCATCGGCTCCATGTTCCAATCGGAAATGACGAGGCCGTAGCGCTTCTCACGCATCTTGCCCAAGGCCTCCGAACCGTCGGCAGCCTCGTCCACATCATCGAAGCCAATCTGCTTAAGCAGATTACGGATGATGCGGATCATGGTCTTGTAGTCGTCAACGACAAGGATCGGCATCGAATGATCGACCGCCATGTGTTTCCCCCGGTCCCAATACGCGCTGTTGCAGGGCGCGTTGCAGTAAAAGCATCCAGCCTGGTGGCCGCAGACCCCAGCGATAACGAAATGCTTTGAAGAAGCGGTTAATTATCGAGACTTCGGCCACGCCATGCGGCTTGACCCGGGCAAGCCATGAGGTCAGGTTCCGCGCCGCTACCGCTCCTGTTCCGGACATTAGTTTTCGACGTGAACGTGCCGCTGTCCCCCGGTTTCTGTGTCCATCGCGGCCTCGACGCGATCCCCGAGCGGCTGCTCCGCGGGACGCTGGCGATCGGCAATTTCGATGGCGTCCATGCCGGCCACAAGGCGGTCATCGCCCGCACCCGCGAGATCGCGCTCGACACCGATACGGAGTCCGTGGCGCTGACCTTCGAGCCGCATCCGCGCACCTTTTTCCGCCCCGATCTGCCGGTGCCGCGCCTTACGCTCGCCCGCGAGAAGCGCCTGCTCCTGGCGCGCGAGGGGCTGGACGGCGTGGTGGAGCTGACCTTCGACGCCGAGCTCGCCAGCCTCACGGCGGAGGAATTCGTCACCCGCATCCTCGTCGAGAAGCTGCAGGTGGTGCATGTCGTGGTCGGGCACGATTTCCATTTCGGCAAGAACCGCGGCGGCTCGCCGGCCTTCCTCCAGGACGCCGGCAAGCGGCACGGCTTTGCCGTCACGGTGGTCGAGGCGTTCGGCGCAGAGGGCGGCGCGGTGGTTTCCTCCAGCCTGATCCGCGAGGCGCTGCGCGAGGGCCGCGTGGTCGAGGCCAACCGCCTGCTCGGCCATCGCTGGTTCGTCATGGGCGAGGTGGTCCATGGCGACAAGCGCGGCCGCATGCTCGGCTATCCCACCGCCAACATCGCGCTGCCGCCGGAAACGCCGCTGGCGCACGGCATCTATGCGGTGCGTGTCTCGGTCGACGGCGAGACGCATGACGGCGTGGCGAGCTTCGGCCGCCGTCCGACCTTCGCGGAAAATGGCGCCGAGTTGCTGGAGACCTATATCTTCGACTTCTCGCGCGACCTCTATGGCAAGACCATTGCAGTGGAGATCGTGGGCTTCCTCCGTGGCGAGGAGAAATTCTCGTCCGCCGAAGCCCTGATCGAGCAGATGCACCGCGACGCCGTCGCCGCGCTGGAAATTCTTGCCGCACCGATGGACCCGCTGGCGCTGAGCGCCATCGGCTGAAGCCGCCGGACCCGCTTTAAACCCGAGGACGCTCTTGCTAGAACGCCCTCGACCCTGATGCCCGTGAAAGCACGATGACCGACACCACCGCCGACGCGCCGGCGCGCGATTATTCCGAAACGCTGTTTCTCCCCCGCACCGATTTCCCGATGCGCGCGGAGCTGCCCAAGCGCGAGCCGGAATTCCTCGAGCGCTGGGAGCGGCTGAGCCTCTACCGCCGCCTGCGCGAGAGCGCGGCGAACAGCCCGCGCTTCGTGCTGCACGACGGACCGCCCTATGCCAATGGCCACCTGCACATCGGCCACGCGCTGAACAAGGTGCTGAAGGACATCGTCGTCCGCTCCAAGCAGATGACCGGCCACGACGCCAATTACGTTCCGGGCTGGGACTGCCACGGGCTGCCGATCGAATGGCGTGTCGAGGAGGAATACCGCGCCAGCGGCCGCAACAAGGACGAGGTGCCGGTCAACGACTTCCGCCGCGAATGCCGCGCCTATGCCGAGAACTGGATCAACATCCAGCGTGAGGAGTTCAAGCGGCTCGGCGTCACCGGCGACTGGGAGCACCCCTACACCACCATGGCCTACCGCGCCGAGGCGGTGATCGCCGGCGAGTTGATGAAGTTCGCTGAGGCCGGCCAGCTCTACCGCGGCTCCAAGCCGGTGATGTGGTCGATTGTGGAGCGGACCGCGCTGGCCGAGGCCGAGGTCGAGTACCAGGAGCACACCAGCCACACGATCTTCGTGAAGTTCCCGGTGCGCAAAGGCCCGGCCGACCTGGTCGACGCCTCCGTGGTGATCTGGACCACCACGCCCTGGACCATCCCCGGCAACCGCGCGGTGGCCTTCGCACCGCACATCACCTACGGCCTCTACGAGGTAAAGAGCGCGCCCGAGGACAACTGGACGACGCCGGGCGCGAAGCTGATCCTGGCCGACGCTCTCGCCGACACCGCCTTCAAGGCCGGCCGCATCGACCTGGCCGAGCGCCTGCGCACGGTCACCGCGGACGAGCTTTCCAGCCTCGTCCTGGCGCATCCGCTGCACGCGCAGGGCTATGATTTCGGCGTGCCGGTCCTGCATGGCGATTTCGTCACCGAGGACACCGGCACGGGCTTCGTCCACATCGCGCCCGGCCACGGCGCCGACGACTACAATCTCTGGATCAAGAACCGCGCGCATCTCGTCTCGCTCGGCATCGACGCGGAGGTGCCGCATACGGTGGCGCCGGACGGCTCCTACTTCCCGCATGTGCCGCTGTTCGCGGGGCTGCGCGTGCTCGACGACAAGGGCAAGGAAGGCGAGGCCAACAAGGCGGTGATCGACGCTCTCGTCGCGGCCGGCGGCCTGCTGGCCCGCGGGCGCCTGCGCCACCAGTACCCGCATTCCTGGCGCTCCAAGGCGCCGCTGATCTACCGCAACACGCCGCAATGGTTCATCCCGATGGACCGACCTTATGCCGGCGGCAACAGCGACACCCTGCGCGAGCGCGCGCTGACCGCGATCTCGCAGACCGCGTTCTACCCGCCGCAGGGCGAGAACCGCCTGCGCGGCATGATCGAGGGCCGCCCGGACTGGGTGGTGTCGCGCCAGCGCGCCTGGGGGGTGCCGATCAGCATCTTCATCCGCGAGGACGGCGCGGGCGGCGTCGCCGCCATGGCGCCGGGCCCGGACTTTGCCCACAACGAGGAGCTGGTCGCGCGCATCCGCACCGCCTTCGAAGCCGAGGGCGCAGACGCCTGGTTCGCGGAGGGCGCCACCGAACGCTTCCTTGGCGGGCTGGTCGACGACCTCTCCGGCTGGCGCAAGATCGACGACATCCTCGACGTCTGGTTCGATTCCGGCTCGACCCATGCCTTCGTGCTGGAAGAGCGCGCCGATCTCGGCTGGCCGGCGGCGATGTATCTGGAAGGCTCGGACCAGCACCGCGGCTGGTTCCACTCCTCGCTGCTGGAAAGCTGTGGCACGCGTGGCCGCGCGCCCTATGACTCGCTGCTGACGCACGGCTTCGTGCTCGACGAGCAGGGCCGCAAGATGTCGAAATCGCTCGGCAACACGGTCTCGCCGCAGGACGTCATCAAGCAGTCGGGCGCCGACATCCTGCGCCTGTGGGTTGCGCAGTCGGACTATGCCGACGACCTGCGCATCGGCCCGGAAATCCTGAAAACCGTGGTCGATACCTACCGCAAGCTGCGCAACACGCTGCGCTGGATGCTGGGCGCGCTCGGCCATTTCCGCGAGGAAGACCGCGTCGCCTTTCACGACATGCCGGAACTGGAGCGGCTGATGCTGCACCGGCTCTGGGAGGTCGGCCAGGCTGTGGAAACCGGTTACGCCACCTACGACTTCAAGAAGGTCTTCGCGGCGCTGATGCCGTTCCTGACCTCGGACCTGTCGGCGTTCTACTTCGACATCCGCAAGGATGCGCTCTACTGCGACCCGATCTCCTCGGTGACGCGCCGCGCCTGCCTGACCGTGATCGCCACCCTGTTCGACCGCGTCGTGCGCTGGCTGGCGCCGCTGATCCCCTTCACCACCGAAGAGGCCTGGCTGCACCGCCATCCCAGCCAGGATGGTTCGGTGCACCTGCAGGGCTTCGCCGCCGCCCCCGACGAATGGCGCGATGACGCGCTGGAGGAGCGCTGGGAGACGATCCGCCGCGTGCGCCGCGTCGTCACCGGCGCGCTGGAGCTGGAGCGCGCCGGCAAGCGCATCGGCTCTTCGCTCGAAGCCGCGCCGGAAATCCACATCGCCGACGAGGCGGTGCGCGCGGCGCTGAAGGGCGTCGACCTGGCGGAGATCTGCATCACCTCCGGGGCGAGCCTGGTTGCCGGGGCCGGCCCGGCCGAGGCCTTCCGCCTCGACGAGGTGCCGGGCGTCGCCGTGGTGCCGCGCCGCGCCGAAGGCCGCAAGTGCGCCCGTTCGTGGAAGATCTCGCCGGAGGTCGGCGCCGATCCCGAGTTCCTCGACATCACGCCGCGCGACGCGCAGGCCATGCGCGAATGGCTGGCCCAACGCGCATGAGGGGCCGCACATGAAGGGGCGGGCATGAAGGACAACGTCACCGTCGCGCGATCCTGGCGCGGGGCCGTCTTCGGCGGCCTGGTCGCGGCGCTGACGCTGGCGCTCGACCAGACCAGCAAGATGTGGGTGCTGCACGGGCTGCAACTGCCCCTGCGCGGCCATGTGCCGGTCATGCCCACCATCGACTTCGTCATGGTGTGGAACCGCGGCATTTCGTATGGCCTGTTCCAGCAGGACACCCCGCTCGGCCGCGCCGTGCTGCTACTGGTGACGCTGGCGGCTTCCGCCTTCCTGATCCGCTGGATCCTGCGCGAAGACAACCGTTTGAGCCTGTTCGCGCTCGGGCTGGTGCTCGGCGGCGCCATCGGCAACGGCATCGACCGCCTGGCCTATGGCGCGGTGGTGGACTTCGTGCTGTTCCACATCGGCAGCTTCCAGTGGTACGTCTTCAACATTGCCGATGCCGCAATCGTTGTCGGCGTCGCTCTTCTCCTTTATGGTGCGCTCCGGCGGGGCGATCGGTCGGCTTAAAGAAGCCACGAACCGAGGGCACATACGGGGCGCGACGTCGACTTGAGGCGGCGCCGGACGGGACCAAGCCAATGCGTTTTTCGATGCGAAACACCCGGGCAGGATTGGGCGCGCTTGCGCTCGGGACCACCATGATGGTCGCCATGCCCACGGCACACGCACAGCAGTTCCTCGACGACGTTCTGGGCGAAATCGGCCTTGGCTCGTCGAAGAAGGCCAAGATCGACTACAGCCCGCGCGCGCCCCTGGTGATGCCGCCGAGCCTCGATCTGCCGCCGCCGCAGGAAAAGGGCGAGACCGCCAAGAACAACGCCAACTGGCCGACCGATCCGGACGAGGTGCGTTCCGCGGAAGAGATCGAGCGCGACAAGCAGCCGCTGCGCCTGCGCCACAAATACCAGGAACGTCCGGTCCTCAGCGTCTACGAGATGAAGGCGCAGGAGCACCGCCGCGCGCAGATCGAGGACGACTACACCCCCTCGATCGAACGCAGGAACAAGAAGCTGACGCCGGCAGAGCTGCAGGCGGTGAAGAACCGCAAGGATGCCAATCCGGAGGCCGTGGCCTATGTCGAGCCCAAGCGCCGCCGCCTGACCGATCCGCCCCCCGGCTACCGCACGCCTTCGGCCACGGCGGACTATGCTCCTGACAAGAACCAGAAGCTGAAGGCTCACCGCGAGCCGACGTCCTGGGAGATCCTGAATCCGAACCAGTGATCGGTTCTCCTGCGTGGCGCGCTGTGCGCCGCGCCCTTCCCCGCATCATTGCCCCGGCGCCGCTTTCTGCGGCTCCAGCCGTTTGCGAACGGCGCGCCCTTGCCCATATCCCGATGATGCGTCCACTCTTCCGGAAGGGCGCCAGCCTTTTCGGCTCCTCTCCTCTGATGGGAAAGATCGCGCGGATCATGACCAAAGCCCTCATCGGCGCCGTCCTCTCTGGCGTGGCCCTCACCCCCGGCGCCCTGGCCAGGGAAGGCCGCGTCGCTCCCGAGGTCGAGACCTTCACGCTCGATAACGGCCTGGATGTCGTGGTCATTCCCGACCACCGCGCGCCGGTCGTCACCCACATGGTCTGGTACCGCGCCGGCGCCGCCGACGAGCCGCGCGGCAAGTCCGGCATCGCGCATTTCCTCGAACACCTGATGTTCAAGGGCACCGAGGAGCACCCGGCCGGCGAATTCTCCAACACCGTGTCCGAGCTCGGCGGCCAGGAGAACGCCTTCACCTCCTACGACTACACCGCCTATTTCCAGCGCGTGCCGAAGGAGGCCCTGCCGACCGTGATGGAGTTCGAGGCCGACCGCATGTCGAACCTCATCCTCACCGACGAGGTGGTGCTGCCCGAGCGTGACGTCATTCTCGAAGAGCGGCGGATGCGCACCGATTCCGACCCCTCCTCGCAGCTCGGCGAGGCGCTGGCCGCGACGCTCTGGATGAACCACCCCTACCGCTTCCCGATCATCGGCTGGGAGCACGAGATCGAGGGGCTGGACCGTCACGACGCGATTGCCTTCTACGACCGCTTCTACACGCCAAACAACGCCGTGCTGGTGGTCGCCGGCGACGTCACCAAGGACGAGGTGCGCAAGCTCGCCGAAAAGACCTATGGCGCGGTCAAGCGGCGCGCCGAGACCGGGCCGCGCCAGCGCCCGCAGGAGCCTCCGCAGCTCACCGCGCGCCGCGTCATCATGAAGGACGCGCGCGTGCGCCAGCCGAGCATGACGCGGCTTTATCTCGCGCCCTCCTACACCACGGCCAAGGGCACGGACGAGGCGCATGCGCTCGACCTCCTCGCTGTGATCCTCGGCGGCGGTTCGACCAGCCGGCTCTACAAGGCGCTGGTCGTCGACCAGGGCATCGCGGCGTCGGCCGGCGCCTATTACGGCGGCTTCTCGCTGGATAAGACGCGCTTCGGCGTCTACGCCATGCCGCGCCCCGGCGTCTCGCTCGACCAAGTCGAGGCGGCCATCGACGCCGAGATCGCGCGGCTGCTGAAGGACGGCATCACCGATGCCGAGCTGGCGCGCGCCAAGACGCGGCTTGCCGCCGAAACGGTCTATGAGTTGGACAGCCAGTCGGCGCTGGCGCGCCAGTTCGGCGCGGCGCTGACCACCGGCCTCGACGTGCAGGACGTGCTCGATTGGCCCGACCGGGTGAAGGCCGTCACCGCCGACGAGATCCTGGCCGCCGCCCGCAGCGTGCTGGACATGCGCCATTCGGCCACCGGCCTGCTCGAAACCGCGCCGCAGGCCGCCGCCGCAGCTTCGGAGGCGGCGCCAACCGAGGGAGCGCCCGAGTGATCGGCCGCGCCTTCGATCTTCGTGTCCTTGCCGTTTGCATCGTGAGTTTCATGAGCACCAGTTCTGCCAATGCCGCCACCCATGTTCAGCGCGTCGTGTCCCCCGGCGGCATCGTGGCCTGGCTTGTCGAGGAACACAGCGTTCCCCTGATCTCGGTCGAGTTCGCCTTCCGCGGCGGCTCCGCGCAGGACGCCGCGACCCGCCAGGGCACGGGCAATCTGCTGTCTGGCCTGCTGGATGAGGGCGCGGGCGATCTCGATTCGCAGGCCTTCCAGCGCCGGCTCGAGGAAAACGCGGTGGAGATGGGCTTCCACGTCAGCCGCGACACCTTCGACGGCAGCTTGAAGATGCTGGCCGAAAAGCGCGAGGAAGGCTTCGAGCTGCTGCGCCTGGCGCTGAACGAGGCGCGGCTCGACGCCGAGCCGATCGAGCGCATCCGCGCGCAGATCCTGGCGCGCATCCGCCGCCAGTCGACCGACCCGCAGCACCTCGCCTACCGCGCCTGGTACGCCGCCGCCTTCCCCGACCATGCCTATGGCCGCGAGCCGGAGGGCAACGAGACCAGTGTCGCCGCCATCACCCGCGACGATCTCGTGCAGTACCGCAAGGACGTCTTCGCCCGCTCCGGGCTGCTCGTGGCGGTCGTCGGCGCCATCGACGCCAAGACCTTGGGGCCGGAACTCGACCGCGTCTTCGGCGCGCTGCCGGCCGAGGGGCATCTGAACCCCGTGGCCGAAGTGAAGCCGCAGAATGTCGGCAAGACCGAGGTGGTGCCTCTCCCCGGCCCGCAGACGGCCATCGTGTTCGGCCGCGGCGGCATCCTCCGCGAGGACCCCGACTACATCCCTGCCGTGGTGATGAACCACATTCTCGGCGGCGGCAGCTTCACCTCGCGCCTGTTCGCCGAGGTGCGCGAGAAGCGCGGCCTCGCCTATTCGGTCTATTCCTATCTCGATCCGATGGAGCATGCCGGCATCTTCGCCGGTGGCCTCGCCACGCGGAACGACCGCGCCTTCGACGCGGTGACGCTGATCGAGGACATGATCGGCCTGTTCGCGACGCAGGGCCCGACCGAGGACGAACTGGCCAAGGCCAAGAAATACCTCACCGGCTCCTATGCGCTGAACTTCGATTCCTCGGTGAAGATCGCGCGCGGCCTGCGCCAGATCCAGGTCAACGGCCTGCCGATCGACTACATCGAGAAGCGCAACGACATGGTCAATGCGGTGACCGTCGCTGACATCCAGCGTGTCGCCAAGCGCATCCTCGGCGACGGCACGCTGCTCGTCGTGGCGGTCGGCACGCCGGCCGGCATGCGCGACGCCAAGGTCACGGTCCTGCCGGCTCCCGCCGCCGCGACCGCGCCGGTGACGGAGCCCGCCCCGGGCGCCACGCCGAACTAGGAACCAGCCCGGAAGGGCCGGGTTATCAACCCTTCCGCTTGATCGGAGGCGGCGGCGGAGCCACAGTTCGGCTTTCCGTCCTTCGTGCGCTGGTCTCCATGCCGATTCGCCTCCTTCCCGAGACGCTGGCCAACCGCATCGCCGCTGGCGAGGTGGTGGAGCGGCCTGCGAGCGTGGTGAAGGAGCTTGCCGAGAACGCGCTCGACGCCGGCGCCTCGCGCATCGACATCACGCTGGAGGATGGCGGACGCACGCTCATCCGCGTGGTGGATGACGGCTGCGGCATGGAGCCCGACGAACTGGAGCTCGCTGTCGAGCGCCACGCCACCTCGAAGCTGCCCGGCGACGATCTGCTTGATATCCGCTGGCTCGGCTTCCGCGGCGAGGCGCTGCCCTCCATCGCCTCGGTCTCGCACCTGACCATCCTCTCCCGCACCGCCGGAGCCGCAAGCGCGCACCGCCTGACGGTGGAGAACGGCAGGAAGGCAGCAATCGAACCCGCCGCCGGGGCTGTGGGAACGCGCATCGACGTGGCCGGGCTCTTCGCCGCCCTCCCCGCGCGGCTGAAATTCCTGAAATCGGTGCGCTCGGAAAACGAGGCCGCCAGCGAGATCGTGCGCCGCCTCGCCGCCGCGCGGCCGACCATCGACTTCCGCCTCTCGCTCGACGGGCGGACATTGCGCTTCCCGGCGCAAGAGGACAGCGCGGAGGGACGCCTGCGCCGCCTCGGCGACGTGCTCGGCGCCGATTTCTCCGGTAACGCCCTGCCCCTTTCGGCCGAGCGGGAGGGCTTCCGCCTCTCGGGCTTCATCGGCGTGCCGACCTACAACCGCGCCACCGCCGCGCACCAATTGCTCTTCGTCAACAGCCGCCCGGTGAAGGACCGCCTGCTGATGGGCGCGCTGCGCGCGGGCTATATGGATTACCTGCCGCGCGAGCGGCATGCGGTCGTCGCCCTGTTCTTCGACATCGACCCGTCGGACGTCGACGTGAACGTTCACCCGGCCAAGGCCGAGGTGCGCTTTCGCGATGCGGCGCTGGCCCGTGCGCTGGTGGTCTCGGCAATCCGCAACACGCTCTCCTCCGCCGGGCCGCGCGTCACCTCGGAAGGTGCCGATTTCGTCACCCGAGCCTTCGCCGCTCCGCCGTCCTCTTCGCCCCCGGCCTCTTCGCCTCAGCCGGCCGCTCCGCGCTGGTCGCCGCCACGCGGCGGCTACACTCGCGCGACGGCCCACGGCACCCTGGCGCTGCAGACGCCGGGCTTCGGCGAGGACGAACAGGCGGGCTTCGCGATCGAGCCGTCGGCGGATGCCCGCGCCGATGCCGCCGTCTCTCCGGAACTGCTGCACAAGCCTCTCGGCGCCGCCAAGGCGCAGGTGCACGACACCTATATCCTGGCCCAGACTTTGGACGGCGTCGTGCTGGTCGACATGCACGCCGCGCATGAGCGCCTCGTCCTGGAGCGCATCAAGCGCGCCCGCGCCGACGGCCCCGTCCCCTCGCAGGCGCTGCTGGTGCCGGAAGTCGTGGAACTCGGCCCGGCCGAGACGGAGCGCGTGCTGGCCTCCTCCGAGGCGCTGGCGCAGCTCGGGCTTGTGGTCGAGGGCTTCGGCCCCGGCGCACTTCTGGTGCGCGAGACACCGGCCGCGCTCGGCACCTGCGACGCGCAGGCGCTGCTGCGTGATGTCGCCGACGGGCTGGCCGAATGGGGCGCGGCGCTGCCGCTGTCGGAGCGGCTCGACCGCCTGGCCGGCACCTTTGCCTGCCACCATTCGATCCGCGCCGGGCGGCGGCTGAAGCCCGAGGAGATGAACGCCCTGCTGCGCCAGATCGAGGCCGAGCCCGCGGCGGCGCAGTGCAATCATGGCCGGCCAACCTATGTGACCTTGTCGCGTACCGATCTCGAACGCCTCTTCCACCGGCGCTGAAGGCCCGCGGCATGAATGCCACCCCTCCCGTGCAACTTTCGGAGACCGGCTCGGACGACTGGCTGCTCGGCTTCGAGATGGCGCGGCTTGAGCACTACCTCTCCTGCACGCTGTCGGGCATCCGTCCGCCGTTGTCGATCCACGCCGCCCCCCACGGTGGCGCCGGCACCTATGTGCTGTCCTCGCCCGACTCGCGCTATATCATGCGCCGCCAGGCCGACGCGACGCCAGGCTCGGCGCAAATGCTGGAGCGCGAATTCCGTATTGTGGCCTCGCTGCACCAGCGCCGCTATCCGGTGCCGCAGCCGCTGCTCTACTGCGACCACGAACGCCCGGCCGGCGCGCCCTTCTACATCGCCGCCGAGACGCATGGCCGCCTCTTCAACGAGCCGACCCTGCCCGGTCGCTCACCCGCTGAGCGCGCTGCGCTCTACGACGCCACCAATGCCGTTCTGGCGCAACTCCACACCATCGAGCCGCACCAGCTCGGCGTCGCCGATCTCGGCAATGGCCGCCATTACGTGGCCGACCAGATCGGCCAGCTCTCGCTGCGCTATCGCAGCGCCGGGCTGGACGAGATCCCCGAAATGGAAAGCCTGATGCGCTGGCTGCCGCGCAACCTGCCGGCAGAGCCGGCGCCGCGGCTGGTGCATGGCAATTTCCACATCGGCAATGTCGTCTTCGACCCCGAGCAGCCCAGGGTCATCGCGGTGCTCGACTGGCGCTCGGCGGCGCTCGGCGATCCGATCGCCGACGCGGTATCGCATTTCGTGGCCTGGATCCTCGGCGAGGCCGAGGGCAACAGCACGCCGCTCAGCGCCGTCGACCTGACGTCCTTCGGCATTCCCTCGCTGGAGGCCTATGCCGCCACCTATGCGGCGCGGGCGGGGTTGCGCACTCTGCCCTCGTTCGAGACCTATTTCGCCTATAGTCTGTTCCGCGCGGCCGTGCAGCGCGGGCTGTCCGGCGTTCGCAAGGGCGATGGTCGGGTCGCCCGCTCGCGAGCGTTCGAGCGGGTGAAGCCGATAGCGGTTCTGGCCTGGGCCTTCGCCCGGAGGGCCGGGGCAAAATGAGTTGAAATGGCGCGTCAGGTTGATTTCGCGACGAGTATCCCCGCGGGCGACCGCGTCGGACTGGCCTTGGGGGGCGGCGGCGCCCGAGGCCTTGCCCACATCGCGGTGCTCGAGGCCTTCGACGAACTGGGCATAAAGCCCTCGGTCATCGCCGGAACCTCGATCGGCGCCATTCTCGGCTGGGCCTATGCCTCGGGCCTGCCGGCGCGGGCGCTGCGCCACGAACTGCTCGGCCGCCTGCGCGACAAGCGCGGCGTGGTCGCACGCATCTTCGAGGCCCGTGTCGGTCGCTTCGTCCACCTCGTCTCCGGGCGCGGCAACCCGATGTCGGTCGATGCCGAGGTGCTGCTGCGCCTCCTGCTGCCGCCCGATCTGGTGCCCAACTTCGAGGACTTGCCGATCCCGCTGGCCGTGGTGGCGACCGACTTCCACAGCCGCTGCGAGGTGGTCTACCGCTCCGGGCCGATCCTGCCCGCCGTCGCCGGTTCGTCGGCCATTCCGGGGCTGGTGCGCCCGGTGGTGCATGACGGGCGCGTGCTGGTGGACGGCGGCGCGATCAACCCGTTGCCCTTCGACCAGGTCGAGGACAATTCCGACATCATCATCGCGGTGGACGCCACGCGCGGCGCCAACGGCGCGGCCAAGCCGGTGCCCGACAGCTGGGAGGCGATGTTCGGGGCGCTGCAGATCCTGCAGGGCGCCGTGGTGCAGACCAAGGTGGCGCGGCGTGCGCCCGACGCGCTGATCCGCCCCGACGTCAACGACTTCCGCGTGCTCGACTTCTTCAAGGCCGGCGCCATCCTGCGCGCGGCGGAGCCGACCAAGGAAGAGGTCAAGCGCATGCTGGAAAAGCTGCTGACGCCCTAGCGCCGCTCGCGGAAGAAGCGGCGCAGGATGTCCGCCGAATCCTGCTCGCGAAAACCGCCATAGACATCCGGCGCATGGTGGCAGGTCGGCTGGGCGAAGATGCGCCCGCCATGCACCACGCCGCCGCCCTTGGGGTCTTCCGCGCCGAAATAGAGCCGCCGCACCCGCGCGAACGAGATCGCCGCCGCGCACATCGGGCACGGCTCGAGCGTCACCCACAGATCGCAGTCCGGCAGGCGCTCGGAGCCGAACTCCCGCGCCGCCGCGCGGATGGCCAGGATTTCGGCATGGGCGGTGGGGTCGGACAGCTCGCGCGTGCGGTTGCCGTCCGCCGCGACCACGCGGCCCCCGTGCACGACCACCGCGCCAATCGGCACCTCGCCGCGTGCTCCGGCGGCCTCGGCCTCGGCCAAAGCGCGCGCCATGAAGTCCTCTTCACGCCTGTCGTCCATCAGACCCCTTCGCGCGCCGCTGCGCCCATGCTAGGCGGATGCGCATGAGCGACACGCCCCCCGACAATACGCCCCCGGCCGACGAGGCCGACATCTCCGCCCCCGACGAGGGCGCCCACCGCGACCGCCTCGCCAAGGTCATGGCCCGTGCCGGCCTTGCCTCGCGCCGCGACGCCGAAACCTGGATCGCGGACGGCCGCGTCGCCGTCAACGGCAGACAAGTCACCGAACTCGGCACCACGGTCGGTCCCGACGACCGCGTCACCGTGGATGGTGCCCCGCTGCCGCGCCGCGAGCGTACCCGGCTGTGGCTGTACCACAAGCCGCGCGGTCTGGTGACCACCGCGCGCGACCCGCAGGGCCGCCCGACCGTGTTCGAGGTGCTGCCCTCGACCCTGCCGCGCGTGATCTCGGTCGGCCGGCTCGACCTCAACACCGAGGGCCTGCTGCTGCTGACCAATGATGGCGGGCTGGCGCGTACCCTCTCGCACCCCGACACCGCCTGGCTGCGCCGCTACCGCGTGCGCGCCTACGGCAACGTCACCGCCGACCGCCTGCAGGCGCTGAGCGAGGGCGTCGAGATCGACGGCTTCCAGTATGGCGGCATCGAAGCCCGCATCGACCGCGTCCAGGGCGACAATATGTGGCTGACGCTCGGCCTGCGCGAAGGCAAGAACCGCGAGGTGCGCCGCGTCCTCGAACATCTCGGCCTGCGGGTGAACCGCCTGATCCGCCTCTCCTTCGGCCCCTTCCAGCTCGGCGACATTCCCGAGGGCGCTGTCGAAGAGGTGCGCACGCGCCATTTGCGCGACCAGCTCGGAGCTCTCGCGGACGAGGCCGGCTGCGATTTCAGCGCGCCGGTGATCGTGCGCGAGGACACGCCCGCCGGCCGCAAGCCGCAGACCGACGAGGAAGGCCGCCGCAAGCGCGCCGGGCTCGTCACCGACCGCCGCGGCCGCCGCGTGCTGGTCGAGCGCTACGAGAACGACGCACCGCCCGAGAAGAAGCCCGCCCCGCGCGCCCGAGGAGACGAGCGTAAGGCCGGCCCCCGCGCGGCGGGCCCCCGTGCAGGCGAAGCGCCCGGCCGCGTGCGCAAGCCCGGCTTTGTCGACCGCCCCGGCAGCGAGGAACGCTTCGGCGGACGGAACGATGACCGGCGCGGGCCCCGCCCGGGCTTCGGCAAGCCCGAGCGTTTCCAGGGAACCGGCAGCCGCGATGGACGGCCGCCGCGCCGCGAAGGCGACGAGCGCCCCTTCCGCCGCAACCGCGAGGATGAGGGACAGGAATCTGGTCGCAATCGCGGCTTCGATGCGCCGCGCGCATCGGAGGGCCGTCCGCCGCGCCGCGACGATCGCCCGCGTGAGGCCCGCGAGGGCGAGGCCCGCCCCCCGCGCCCCAGCCAATCCCGGCCGAGGAGCCAGCACGTCTTCCGCACCTCGTCCACGCCGCGCCCCGAACGGTCCTTCGAGGACGACCCGCGCCGCGAGGAACGGCCGCACCGGGAGCACCGGGACCAACGGCCCCGGGGAGACCGGCCGCAGGGAGATCGCCCTCAAGGAGATCGCCCGTATCGCGAACGCCCGCAGGGCGAGCGGCCCCGTGGCGAGCGCCGGCCCTCCGGCGACAGGCCGCAGGGTGGACGGCCTTATGGCGATCGGCCGCAAGGCGATCGGCCCCAGGGCGACCGGCCGCAAGGCAAGCGGCCCTATGGCGACCGCCCACAGGGGGACCGTCCGCAGGGCAAGCGACCCTACGGAGATCGCCCGCAGGGAGACCGTCCCTTCCGTGACAAGGGATCGCGCAGCGAGCGTCCGCAGGGCGAGCGTCCGCATGGTGGACGTCCCCAGGGTGACCGTTCCTCGGGCAACCGCCCGGGAGGCCGCCCCGGCGGGGGCCGTCCAGGTGAACGTCCCGGCGGCAAGGCTCCCGGCGGGGGCCGCCCCGGTGGTAACCGCCCCGGCGGACGGCCGGGGGGCGGCAAGCCGCCGGG
>Ga0182743_1001315_pt1 | contig 24631 bp, 22 predicted proteins | sample eDN3rd30CKraftOP_FD_128522 | JGI IMG/M metagenome (GOLD analysis project Ga0182743, IMG submission 128522) | Enriched Organic Plus compost microbial communities from Emeryville, California, USA - eDNA 3rd pass 30_C Kraft OP (version 2) (version 2) ... | reverse complement strand
GGGGACCTTGCGCGGGCCGGAAAGCAAAAAGGCCTCGGGGAGCGATCCGCCGGGGCCTTTTCGGGCATCTAGGGTTTTGTCATGGATGCACTGCAACAAAACCCGTTTTGCCATTACAATTCGGTGGTGCCCAGGAGAGGACTCGAACCTCCACACCTTGCGGCACATGGACCTGAACCATGCGCGTCTACCAATTCCGCCACCTGGGCTCTGATCGTTCGCTGCCACCGGTTTGAAAGCAATTGCCTGTTAAGCTATTGCACCGCGCTCGAAAGCAGATGAACCTCAGAAGCTGCGCATTATATACGAGAATTTTCAGCATTGGCAAATCGATCGAACAAAGATCCAAAAAACAGTAGATCTGCCCCACCCACGCCCGATCTTCCCCCCGACTTCGACCCCGACGTCCCCAGCCGCGAAGAAATCCTGCGCACCCTGCGCGCCGTGGCCAGCCCGCTTTCCCCGGAAGACCTGGCCCGCCGCATGGGACTGGAAAAGCCGGAGACCCTCAAGGGCTTCGAGCGCCGCCTGGCGGCCATGGAACGAGACGGCCAGCTGCTGCCCAACCGCAAGGGCGTGCTGCTGCTGGCCACCAAGCTGGACTTCGTGGCCGGCCGCGTGCTGGGCCACCGCGACGGCTTCGGCTTCCTGGTGCGCGACGACGGCGGCCCGGACATCTTCCTGTCGCCGCGCGAAATGCTCAAGGTGCTGCATGGCGACCGCGTGCTGGTCAAGCCCACCGGCGAATACCGCGGCAAGCCCGACGGCACCATCGTCGAGGTCATAGAGCGGCGCACCAACCGCCTGGTCGGACGCTTCCTGAACGAGCGCGGCCTGACCATCGTCGCGCCGGAAGACCAGCGCATCAAGCACGACATCCTGGTGCCGCCCGGCGAGGCGGGCGACGCCCAGCACGGCCAGGTGGTCACCGTCGAGATCATCGAGCAGCCCACCCGCCACACCCAGCCGCTGGGCCGGGTGGCCGAGATCCTGGGCGAGATCGACGACCCCGGCATGGAGATCGAGATCGCCGTGCGCAAGTTCGACGTGCCGGTGGAATTCTCCGACGCCGCGGCCAGGCAGGCCGCCAGGCTGCCCGAGACGGTGCGCCGCGCCGACCTGAAGCAGCGCGTGGACCTGCGCGACGTGCCGCTCATCACCATAGACGGCGAGGACGCGCGCGACTTCGACGACGCGGTCTACTGCGAGCCGGTCGACCTGGGCACGGCCCAGCGCTCCCGGCCGGGCTGGCGCCTGATCGTGGCGATCGCCGACGTCAGCCACTACGTGCAGCCGGGCGACGCGCTGGACGCCGACGCCATCGAGCGCGGCACCAGCGTGTACTTCCCGCGCCGGGTCATTCCCATGCTGCCGGAATCGCTGTCCAACGGCCTGTGCTCGCTGAACCCCGGCGTGGACAGGCTGGTACTGGTGTGCGACATGGTGATCCCGGCCAGCGGCGCCAAGGCGGGCACCGTCACCGCCTACCAGTTCTACAACGCCGTCATCCATTCGCACGCCCGCACCACCTATACCCAGGTGTGGGAGTCGCTGCAGCAGCCCGACGGCCCGGCCGCGCGCAGCATTTCGCACGTGCTGCCGCAGATCCGCAACCTGTACGAGCTCTACCAGCTGCTGGCGCAGGCGCGCCGCAAGCGTGGCGCCATCGACTTCGACACGGTCGAGACCCGCATCGTCTGCAACCAGCTCGGCCGCATCGAGCAGATCGTGCCCTACGTGCGCAACGACGCGCACAAGCTGATCGAGGAATGCATGCTGGCGGCCAACACCTGCGCGGCCGACTTCACGGCGCGCAGCAAGCATCCCGGCCTGTACCGCATCCACGAAGGGCCCACCATCGAGAAGCTGCAGGCGCTGCGCGAATTCCTGCGCACCCTGGGCCTGTCCCTGGAAGGCGGCGACGAGCCCACCGCCAAGGACTACCTGGCGCTGATCGAATCGGCGCGCGCGCGGCCCGACTACGCGCTGCTGCAGACCATGTGCCTGCGCTCCATGCAGCAGGCCATGTACAGCCCGGACAACGTCGGCCACTTCGGGCTGGCCTATGCGGGCTACACGCATTTCACCTCGCCCATCCGCCGCTATCCCGACCTGCTGACCCACCGGGTCATCAAGGCGCTGCTGGACGGGCGGCGCTACGTGCCGGAACTGGCCGACCACTCCATCATGCCCGGCCGCTCGCAGCGCGAGCACGAGCACGCCCTGTGGGAAAAGCTCGGCCTGCTGCTGTCGGCCAGCGAGCGCCGCGCCGACGAGGCCTCGCGCGACGTCGAGGCCTGGCTCAAGTGCTGGTTCGTCAAGGAAAGGGTGGGCGAGACCTTCAGCGGCCGCGTCACCGGCGTGGCCAGCTTCGGCATCTTCGTCACCCTGGATACGCTGCACGTGGAAGGGCTGGTGCACGTCTCCGAGCTGGGCGGCGAATACTTCCAGTTCAACGAGGCGCTGCACGAGCTGCGCGGCGAGCGCACGGGACTGCGCTACCGCCTGACCGACGCCGTCCAGGTGCAGGTCTCGCGCGTCGACCTGGAGGCCCGCCGCATCGAGTTCCGGCTGGTGCGCGGCACCAGCTTCGACGCGCTGCGCAAGGCCGCGGCCCGCGGCGACGAGCCGCCCGCGCGGCGCGTGCGCAAGGCGGCCGCGCCCAAGCCGGCCGCGCTCAAGGGCACGGCCAAGGAGCGCCGCGCCCAGGCCAAGAAGAGCGCCAAGCAGGCCGTGCGCGCGGCAGCCCCGTCCGCCGCGGGCAAGCGCGCCAAGACGCCGGTCAAGGTCGCCGCGCGCAAGCGGCGTTAAGCTACCGGTTTTTGCGGCCGGGCCGGCCTCGCCCCGCAGGGGGGCGCCCGCCATTTCCTGGATAGCGGAGTGGCGGCGGGCGGGCCTTGCCGCTGCCGGCTCGCGCCGGGTTTTCCGAGGTCGTTTCCGATATGGCTGCCAATCAAGTCCTGGCCGGCTTCCACGCCGTGACCGCCCGCCTGCGCCATGCGCCCGGCACGGTCAGGGACGTCTACGTCGAGGCCCAGCGCCGCGACGCGCGCATGCAGGCGCTCGTCGAGCAGGCGCAGCGCGCCGGCCGCCCCGTGCACCCGGTGGACGCCGCCCGGCTCGAAGGCCTGGCGCGCGGCACCCGCCACCAGGGCGTGGTCGCCATCGCCGATGCGGTCAAGCCGGCCGGCGACATCGACGAAGTGCTCGATGCGGTGGACGGCGCGCCGCTGCTGCTCATCCTGGACGGCGTCACGGACCCGCACAACCTGGGCGCCTGCCTGCGCACGGCCGACGCGGCCGGCGTGCACGCGGTGATCGCCCCGCGCGACCGCGCCGTGGGCCTGAACGGCACGGTGCAGCGCGTGGCCTGCGGCGCGGCCGACACCGTGCCCTACCTGACGGTGACCAACCTGGCGCGCACCATGCGCGCCCTGAAGGAGCGCGGCATCTGGCTGGTCGGCACCGACGACCGCGCCGAAGGCAGCATCCACGAAGTGGACGCCACCGTGCCCATGGCCTGGGTCATGGGCGCCGAAGGCGAGGGCATGCGCCGGCTGACGCGCGAAACCTGCGACCTGCTCGCCGCCATCCCCATGCTGGGCTCGGTCGAAAGCCTGAACGTCAGCGTCGCCAGCGCCGTCTGCCTGTACGAAACCGTGCGCCAGCGGCGGCGTTAAACTGCTGCCGCCTTTCGTCGGCGCTTGCCCTTTACGGCCGCTGCCGCCCGTCCCGTCCACCGTCATCGGTCCCCGCCATGCGCAAAACCGGCTTCACCACCACCATCCTGCATTCCGACCGCCGCCAGCAGGTCGAACACGGCGCCGTGCACAAGCCCATGCACCCGTCCTCGCAATATGTTTATGACGACGCCCGCGAGCTGGCCGCGGTGTTCCAGGGCAAGCCGGGCTTTACCTACGCGCGCCAGGGCACGCCCACCACCGCCGCGCTGGAAGCCAAGATCACCCGGATGGAAGAAGGCCTGGCCTCGGTCACCTTCGCCACCGGCATGGCCGCGCTGGCCGCGGTCTTCATGACCCTGCTGCGCCGGGGCGACCACCTGGTGTCCAGCCAGTACATCTTCGGCAACACCAACAGCCTGCTCGGCACGCTGGCCGACCTGGGCGTGGACGTGACGGTGGTCGACGCCACCGACGCGCAGGCCGTGCGCGCCGCGCTGCGGCCCGAGACCCGCATGGTGTTCGCCGAGACCATCGCCAACCCCGGCACCCAGATCGCCGACCTGGCCGGCATCGGCGAGCTGTGCCGCGAGCGCGGCCTGGTCTACCTGCTGGACAACACGCTGACCTCGCCCTGGCTCTTCAAGGGGCGCGAGGCGGGCGCCTCGCTGGTGATGAATTCCCTGTCCAAATACATAGGCGGCCACGCCAACGCGCTGGGCGGCTCGATCACCGAGACCGGCCTGTTCGACTGGAGCGGCTACGCCAACATCCTGGACACCTACCGCAAGGGCGCGCCCAGCGGCTGGGGCCTGACCCAGGTCAAGAAGAAGGGCCTGCGCGACATGGGCGGCACGCTGGCGGCCGAGGCCGCGCACCGCATCGCCGTGGGCGCCGAGACCCTGGCGATGCGCATGGACCGCGCCTGCGGCAACGCCATGGCGCTGGCGCGCCACCTGTCCGGGCGCGCCGGCATCGCCCGGGTGCTCTACCCGGGCCTGCCCGAGCATCCCCAGCACGCGCGCGCCGGCCAATTGTTCGGCGGGCGCTACGGCGCGCTGATGGGCGTGGAGCTCGCCCCCGGCATCGACTGCTTCGACTTCCTGAACCGCCTGCAGGTGGTGGCGCTGGCCACCCACCTGGGCGACACCCGCACGCTGGCGCTGCCGGCCGCGCACACCATCTACCACGAGATGGGGCCGCAGCGGCGCGCCCAGATGGGCATCGCCGACGGCCTGATCCGGGTGTCGGTGGGCATCGAGGACGAGGCCGACCTGCTGGCCGACTTCGACGCGGCGCTGTCGGCCTGCGGCGCATAGGGCATCGCTTCGGAGGGCGAGATCATGCTGGTGCAGATTTCCGGGCTCTTCAGCGCGCAGGAAGCCGCGCAGATGCTGGCGCGGCTGCAGGCCGCCGACTGGGTGGACGGCAGGGCGACGGCGGGCTACGAGTCGGCCAAGGTCAAGCACAACCGGCAGCTGCCCGAGCAGCATCCGCTCGCGCAGGAGCTGGGCGCGCTGATCCTGCAGCGCCTGTCGGCCAACAATCTCTTCATGTCGGCGGCGCTGCCGCGGCGCATCTATCCGCCGCTGTTCAACCGCTACGAATCGGGCGAGACCTTCGGCCTGCACGTGGACAACGCCATCCGGCCGATCGCCGCCACCGGCGAGCGCGTGCGCACCGACCTGTCGGCCACGCTGTTCCTGGCCGAGCCCGACAGCTACGACGGCGGCGAGCTGGTGGTCGAGGACACCTACGGCGCGCGCCAGGTCAAGCTGCCCGCGGGCCACATGGTGCTCTACCCGGGCACCAGCCTGCACAGGGTCAACCCCGTCACGCGCGGGGCGCGCGTCAGCGCCTTCTTCTGGATGCAGAGCCTGGTGCGCGAAGACGCGCAGCGCACGCTGCTGCTCGAACTGGACGTGGCCATCCAGCGCCTGGTGCAGGACACGCCCGACCATCCCTCGGTGCTGCAGCTGACCGGCATTTACCATAATTTGCTTAGACGCTGGTCGGAGGTCTGAACCCGGGCGCAGCGGGCGCGGGCAGGGGGCGACACGCTGCAAAGCCAGCAATGGCGCGGCTTATGCTAGTTTTTTTCTTGACAGCCGCCAGCCTGCAAGGCCTAATACGCATCTGCATCCGCGACCCCCGCGCCGTGGCGGCGCAAGGCCGGCGGAGCAGCAGTAGCAAAGTTTTGCTTGGCAGCAAGAAAAGGCTGTAGCGCAGCCTCTTTTCTCGTCCGCGAGACGGCGGCAACTCTGCCGGGTGGCCACGCTTTAGCGACAACCTGATACCTTGTGAGGGGTAAACCTGAATGAACAAAACCGAACTCATCGACCACATTGCCAGCAAGTCCGACATCTCGAAGGCTGCGGCGGGTCGTGCGCTTGACGCCCTGATCGGCGCGGTGAAGACCACCCTCAAGAAGGGCGGCACGGTCACGCTGGTCGGTTTCGGCACCTTCGCCGTTTCGGCTCGCGCCGCCCGCACCGGCCGCAATCCCCGCACCGGCGAAACCATCAAGATCAAGAAGGCCAAGGTGCCGAAGTTCCGTCCGGGCAAGGCCCTGAAGGACGCCGTCAACTGACATGGCTCGCGCCGGCCGGCTTTGCCGGCCGCGTCTTGCATGGCTCATATGCGCGGTCCGGTATAATGCCGGCCGCGCATAGTTCATTTTGATGGCCCCGCGCAGGGCCGCGGCAGCAAAGGCGGGTCCGCGCGCAGGCGCCAGGCACGCGCTTGCGGGCAAAGCCCGCGCGGCGGTTCTTCCGGGTGCTTAGCTCAGCTGGTAGAGCGGCGCCCTTACAAGGCGTAGGTCGGGGGTTCGAACCCCTCAGCACCCACCATCGTTTCCAGGCCCTTGAAGCATGATCGCTTCAAGGGCTTTTTCGTTTTCGCGGACCCATCGCGGCAAACCCATCGCGGCAAACCTGTCGCCGCAGATCCGCCGACGACAATCCGCCGGCGGCCGATTCGCGCCGCGCGCGGCCAGATGGGGCAGGCGTGTTCGCGCTGCTCCCGATTGACCCCCCTCTGTCATCGCCGCGCTGCAATCGGCATGCTGTAATCCGCGCGTCGTCAGGCCCATGCGGCAGGCGGCAGGGGGGTTCCGCCGGCGCGTTGCGGGCGGCCTGCAAAAGGCCGCTGCAAGGGGCTGTCATAAAGTATGTGCGAATAATTCGCATTTAAGTTATCATGGCGGGCTTGAGCGGCACGCACGCGTCCAGCGGGGCGCCTGCGTGCCCATGGTGTGTTCGCGGTAGTAGTGATTCATGTCCAATTCCCAAGCAGGCTGGTCTGGTTCGCAATCGTCGCTTGCCCTGCGCGCAGGCGCCGGTGCCGCGGTCCTTGCGCTGCATGCGGCCGTGGTCGGCGCGCTGCTCTTCTGGGCGCCGCCCACGCCGCCCGAAATCAGCGAACCCGAAGCGGTGATGGTGCGCTTCGTGGAGATCGGCCCCGAGCCCCAAGAGGCGCAGGCCCAGCCGACCGAGGCGCCGCCGGCCCCGGAAATCCCGCCCGAGCCGCCCGAACCCCCCGAGCCTGAAATCGAGCCCGAACCCGAGCCCGAGATCACCCCGCCCGAACCCGAACCGGAAATCGAGCCCGAGCCTGAGCCGCTGCCCGAGCCGCCGCCCATGCCCGAGCCGCCCAAGCCCAAGCCTAAACCCAAGCCCAAGCCCCAGCCGAAACCGCAGCCCAAGCCCGAGCCGCGGCCCGAGCCCAAGCCGCAGCCGCCGGCCCCTGCCGAGCAGACCAGCGGCAATCCGCAGGCCGACAGCGCGCCGCCGAAGGGGCCCACCGATCCGCCGCCGCCCGACCAGCCGCGCCTGATCGGCCGGGTGGACTATCTCGGCAAGCGGCCCATGCCCGTGTATCCGCGCGCCTCGCAGATGCGCCGCGAGCAGGGGCGGGTGGTGGTGCGCGTGCTGATCAGCACCGAGGGCGAGGTCGACCGCGCCACCGTGCAGGTGTCCTCGGGCTACGAGCGGCTGGACGAGTCCGCGCTGGAAGCCGCCCGCAAGGCGCGCTTCAAGCCCTACACCGAAAACGGCATACCCTATCCGGCCATGGCCGATCTTCCCTTCGATTTCGTTCTGAGAAACTGAGGATGGACCTGCCGCGCGCCGCGCCTGCCGCGGCGCGCGCCAAGCGGGTTCATACCATTACGGCAGGCGCATACGGCGCCATGGAGTACTGAGATGTCCACTTTCTTGCACAACGTCCTGCAGCTCGCCCAATCCGTGCTGGGCCAGGCCGCGCCCGCCGCCGGCGCGGCGCCTGCCGCGGGCGCCGCCGCTCCTGCAGCCGGCGCCCTGGATGCGGCCGCCGGCGCCGCCGCCCCCGCGGCCGGCGCGCTTGGCCAGGCCGGCTCCGCGGCCGCCCCGGCCGCCGATGCGCTGGGCGGGGCGGGCGCTGCCGCCGCCGACGCGCTGGGCAGCGCCGGCGCCGCGGCGGGGTCGGCCGCGGATGCGATGCTCAACGCCGGCGCTGCCGCCGGGGCCGATGCCGCCGCGCCCGCGGCCATGGGCTTCATGCACTTCATCTCGCAGAGCGACTTCGTCGGCAAGACGCTGTTCGTCATCCTGATCCTGATGTCGCTGGTGACCTGGTATCTCATCGTCGTCAAGGCGGTCAGCAATGTGCGCACCCGCTCGCGCGCCGCGGACTTCCTCAACAAGTTCTGGAATTCCAGCTCGCTGGAGCAGGTCGAGAACGAAATCGCCACGCACGGCGCGCGCGATCCCTTCTCGCACCTGGCCAGCCACGCCATCCACGCGCGCACCCACCACGCCCGCTACGGCGCCACCAAGCTCGAAGAGACCGGCTCCAACGGCGAGTTCGTCACCCGCACCATGCGCAAGGTGATAGACGAGGAAACCGCCAAGCTCGAGAACGGCCTGACGGTGCTGGCCTCGGTGGGCTCGACCGCGCCCTTCGTCGGCCTGTTCGGCACGGTGTGGGGCGTGTACCACGCGCTGGTGGGCATCGGCCTGGCCGACGGCATGACCATCAACCGCATCGCCGGCCCGGTGGGCGAGGCCCTCATCATGACCGGCCTGGGGCTGGCCGTGGCCATCCCGGCGGTGCTGGCCTACAACGCCTTCGTGCGCGGCAACCGCGTGCTGCTCTCGCGCCTGGACGCCTTCGCCCATGACCTGTTCGCCTTCCTGACCACCGGCCAGCAGGTGCTGGTGTCCGACGGCAAGGTGCGGGCCCTGCGCCGCAGCGCCGCGCACGCCAAGGGAGACGCGTGATGGCCTTCGGCAGCTTCGACAGCAAGGGCGGCGGCGGACACACCATGTCCGAGATCAATATGGTGCCGCTGATCGACGTGATGCTGGTGCTGCTGGTGATCTTCATCATCACCGCGCCGCTGCTGGCGCATTCGATCCGCATCAACCTGCCGCAGGCCAGCGCCGAGCAGATCGAGGAAGAGCCCAAGACCATAGACCTGGCCATCAATGGCGAGGGCCAGCTCTTCTGGAACGAGCAGCCGGTGCAGCTCGCCGACCTGCAGGCGCGCTTCGGCGCCGAGTCGCGCGCCAAGCCGCAGCCGGAGATCCGCATCCGCGCCGACCTGAACACGCGCTACGAAGTCCTGGCCCAGGTGATGGGCAGCGCCCGCCGCGCCGGCATGAGCCGCATCGGCTTCATCACCCAGCCGGGTACGCAGGGCGCGGCCGGGCAGCCGGCGGCGGGACAAGAGGGCGCGGGCCAGCAAGGCGCTGCGCAACAGCCGGCGCCGGGGCAGCAGGGCGCCGCCGCGCCGGCTCGCTGATCGCGGCCGGCGGCGCCTGGCGGCGGCCGCGCGGTCCGCTTGCGCAGCGGCCGCGGTGCGCCGCCGCAGGCGGTTCGCGCTAGAATCCCCGCCATGCGACTACTGGTCATCGAAGACGACACCACCCTGGGCCACGCCCTGCGCGAATTCCTGGGCGACCAGGGCTATGCGGTGGACTGGCTCACCGACGGCGAGCAGGCCGCCGGCGCCCTGGCCGGGCAGCCCTACGACCTGCTCGTGCTGGACCTGAACCTGCCGGGCAAGAGCGGCCTGGACATCCTGCGCCAGCTGCGCAGCGACGGCGGGCAGATGCCCGTGCTCATCCTCACCGCGCGCGACGCGCTGGAAGACCGCGTCGCCGGCCTGGACGCCGGCGCCGACGACTACGTCACCAAGCCCTTCGACCTGCCCGAGCTCGCCGCCCGGGTGCGCGCCCTGGCGCGCCGGCGCAGCGGCCAGGCGCATCCCGTGCTGGAAGTCGGCCCGCTGGTGTTCGACACCGTCGGGCGCGAGGTCCGCGTGAACGACGAAAGGCTGGCGCTCTCGGTGCGCGAGCTGTCGGTGCTGGAAATGCTCATGGGCCGCGCCGGCCGCGTGGTCACCAAGCGCCAGATCGTCAATTCCCTCTCGGCCTGGGACGCCGACTTCAGCGAGAACGCGGTCGAGGTCTACGTCTACCGCCTGCGCAAGCGGCTGGAGGGCACCGGCGCCAGCATCCAGACCGTGCGCGGCTTCGGCTACATGCTGGAAGTCGAGCAGGCCTAGGCCTGCGTGCGCGGGGACGCCATGAGCACGCCCGCCCCGTCCCCCGAAGGGCAGGATGCCGCCCCGCGGCAGGCGGGCAGCCCCGCAGGCAGCGACGGCCCGGTCGGCGGCTTTCCGGACGGCACCTCCGACCCGGCAGGCCTCTCCATCGGCCGGGTCCGCTCGCGCGTGTCGCTGGCCGGCGGCTCGCTCGCCCGCCACCTGGTCATCCGCCTGCTGCCCGGCATCCTGGCGCTGATGGTGCTGGACCTGGCGGCGACCTGGATCATCACCCACAAGCTCAACCTGTCGGACTGGCTGCTGGAAGACATCTTCTGGGTGATGGTGGCCGGCCAGGCGCTGCTCATGGCGCTGTTCGCCTGGGTGGTGGTGGGCGGCGTGCGCTCCGGGCTGCACGGCGTGCAGCGCCTGTCCGACGACATCCGCGAGCGCAGCGTCGACGACCTGCAGCCGCTGTCGGCCGCGCACCTGCCCAGCGAGCTGGTGCCGCTGGTGACCCACACCAACGACCTGCTGGCCCGCCTGGACGCGGCCATGGCGGCGCAGCGCCGCTTCGTCGGCCACGCCGCGCACCAGCTGCGCACGCCGCTGTCCGGCCTGAAGCTGGAATCCGAGCTGATGCTGGCGCGGCCGCTGCCCGACGACGTGCGCGCCCGCGCCGAGCGCATCAAATCCGCCACCGACCGCATGATACGGCTGGGCCAGCAGCTGCTGGTGCTGGCGCGCGCCGACCCGGGCATCCGCCCGCAGGACGCCTTCGTGCGCCTGGACCTGTGCGAATGGGTGCGCGCCAGCGGCGCCGAATGGATACCCCGCGCGCGCGCCGCACGCATCGAACTGGCCCTGGTCGCCCCGGAGCACCCCGTCTGGATAGACGGCGATCCGTTGCTGCTGGACGAATTGCTGGGCAACCTGATCGACAACGCGCTGCGCTACGGCGCGGGCGCGAGCCGCATCACGCTGAACGTGGGCGCCGCGCCGCCGTCGCTGACGGTGGAGGACGACGGCGCCGGCATCGAGCCCGAAGAGCGCGAGCGGGTGTTCGACGCCTTCTACCGCTCGCCGCGCTCGCCGGCCGGCGGCTCGGGCCTGGGGCTGGCCATCGTGCGCGAGATCGCCCACGCGCACGGCGCCTGGTGGAACCTGACCAGCCGGCCGCAGTTCGCCGGCACGCGGCTCACCGTGGTGTTCCCCGGCCCGCGCAAGGGCGCGCGCCTGAGCCGCCAGATACCCGTCGCAGAGGCTTGATCAGTCCTTCTTCCTGCCCGCGCCTTCCAGCTGCGGCAGCGGCGCGCCGTCCGCCGGGGCCAGCAGGCCGGCCTGGGCGTAGGTGAACAGCTTGTCGCGCGTGTCGGTGATGTCCAGGTTGCGCATGGTGAGCTGGCCGATGCGGTCGGCCGGCGTGAAGGGCGCGTTCTCGACCTTTTCCATGGACAGGCGCTCGGGCGCGTAGGTCAGGTTGGGCGAGCGGGTGTCGAGCAGCGAGTAGTCGTTGCCGCGGCGCAGCTCCACCGTGACCTCGCCGGTGACGGCGCGCGCCACCCAGCGCTGGGCGGTCTCGCGCAGCATGATGGCCTGCGGGTCGAACCAGCGGCCCTGGTACAGCAGGCGGCCCAGCTTCAGGCCGTTGATGCGGTACTGCTCGATGGTGTCCTCGTTGTGGATGCCGGTCACCAGGCGCTCGTAGGCGATGTGCAGCAGGGCCAGCCCGGGGGCTTCGTAGATGCCGCGGCTCTTGGCCTCGATGATGCGGTTCTCGATCTGGTCGCTCATGCCCAGGCCGTGGCGCCCGCCGATGCGGTTGGCTTCCAGCATGAGCTCGACCGGGTCGTGGTATTCCACGCCGTTCAGCGCCACCGGCTGGCCTTCGTGGAAGCGCACGCGCACTTCCTCGGGCTTGACGGCGACGTCCTCGCGCCAGAAGGCCACGCCCATGATGGGCTGGACAATGCGGATGCCCGAGGACAGCTGCTCCAGGTCCTTGGCCTCGTGGGTGGCGCCCAGCATGTTGGAGTCGGTGGAATAGGCCTTCTCGGCCGACATCTTGTAGTCGAAGCCGGACTTCTGCATGTAGGCGGACATTTCCGCGCGCCCGCCCAGCTCGTCGATGAAGGCCTGGTCCAGCCAGGGCTTGTAGATCTTCAGCGCCGGGTTGGTCAGCAGGCCGTAGCGGTAGAAGCGCTCGATGTCGTTGCCCTTGAAGGTGCTGCCGTCGCCCCAGATGTGGACGTCGTCTTCCTTCATGGCGGCCACCAGCATGGTGCCGGTCACGGCGCGGCCGATGGGCGTGGTGTTGAAGTAGGTGATGCCCGCGGTGGAGATGTGGAAGGCGCCGCACTGCAGGGCGGCGATGCCCTCGGCCACCAGCTGGGCGCGGCAGTCGATCAGGCGGGCGCCGGCCGCGCCGTACTGCAGGGCGCGGCGCGGGATGGCCTCGTAGTCGGGCTCGTCGGGCTGGCCCAGGTTGGCCGTGTAGGCGTAGGGGATGGCGCCCTTGTCGCGCATCCACAGCAGCGCCGCGCTGGTGTCCAGGCCGCCGGAAAAGGCGATGCCGACCTTCTGGCCGGAAGGAAGATTCGGAAGAATGGTCGTCATGGGCGTGCTGGGGGTCGGGCGTTGGAAGGGCGCCGGGGCAGGCGTTCGCGCCGGCAGGGCCAAACCAGACATTCTAGCGCGTTTGCGCCTGGGCGGGCCGCACGCGCCGGGCAGGGCGGGGCGCGGCCCAGACGGACGCTGCATTCTCGTGACAAGTCGGAATACATGTTTTTTGTCGGGGATTTCCCGGGTATAGCGGTGAATTGCCGGCGGGAAGACGGCAATTGCCTTCGCGACATGGTTTGACAGAAGTCTGTGCAGGCCATATCATTCGTGTAGAAATCAATTTTATTGAACTGGTTCTGTCATGAACAATCCCGTGGCTTCCCAACAATACGACCTGCGCATATTGCGGGCGCTCCGGCGCATCACGCGCTCCATCGCCCTGCATTCGCGCCATCTGGCGGCGTGCAGCCATATCACCGCGCCGCAGCTCATCTGCCTGCGCGCGGTCATCGCCAACGGCCCGCTCACGGCCACCGCCATCAGCCGGGAGATCCACGTCAGCCCCAGCACCGTGGTCGGCATCCTGGACCGCCTGGAAGACAAGGGCCTGATCCGCCGCGAGCGCGGCCGCGAAGACCGCCGCATCGTCTTCGTCTCGGCCACCGAGGCCGGGCGCGAGCTGGCCGACCAGGCCCCGTCGCCCCTGCAGAAGCAGCTGGCCGACGCGCTCAACGCCCTGCCCGAACTGGAGCAGGCCACCATCACCCTGTCGCTGGAGCGCATCGTCGACCTGATGGAGGCCGGCAGCCCCGTGCTCGACGCGCAGGGCGACCCCGCCTCGCCCATCCTGGAAGTGCCCACCGGCGGGGCGCCTCCCGAATCGGGGCTGGTCGTATGAGCGTCAGCGCAGAGCAAACCCTCGCCATCCGCCGGCCGGACACCGCCGCCGGCGTCATCGCCCGGGCCGCAGGCGCCCGCCACCGCCTCAGGAAGCCCGTGCCCGAAGACGGCGCGGCCATCCACCGGCTCATCGCCCAGTGCCCGCCGCTGGACCGCAATTCGGTCTACGCCTACCTGCTGCTGTGCGAGCACTTCCGCGACACCTGCGTGGTGGCCGAGCGCGACGGCAAGCTGGACGGCTTCGTGTCCGCCTACGTGCCCCCCGGCCGCGACGACGTCCTGTTCGTCTGGCAGGTCGCCGTGCACGCCAGGGCGCGCGGGCACCGCCTGGGCCGCGCCATGCTGGAGCGCCTGCTCGAGCGCCCCGGGCTGGCCGAAATCACCACGCTGGAAACCACGGTCGGCCCGGACAACCAGGCCTCGCGCCGGATGTTTGCCGGCCTGGCCGACAGCCGCGGCGCGGCGTGCGCCGAATCGCCGCTGTTCGAGCGCCAGCTGTTCGGCGCCGCGTCGCACGACGACGAGATGCTGCTGCGCATCGGGCCCTTCGGCCCGGTTCCCTGAGGGCAGGGGCCGCCGCAGGCCCCGCTTCGCCCCTTGCAGTCACCCTAGGCATGCGCCACCCGCCGCAGGCGGGGCGAGCGCATCGCCAGACATTTCTCAGGAGGGAGAAAGAAATGGATTTGAACATCTTCGACCGTATGGAATCCGAGGTCCGCGGGTACATACGGTCATTCCCCGTCATATTCAGCCAGGCCCGCGGCTCGCTCATGGTGGCCGAGAACGGCACCGAGTACATCGACTTCTTCAGCGGCGCGGGCACGCTCAACTACGGTCACAACAACCCCGTCTTCAAGGAAAAGCTGCTCGCCTACCTGGCCTCCGACGGCGTGGTGCACGGCCTGGACATGGCCACCAGCGCCAAGAAGCAGTTCCTGGAGACCGTCGAGCGCGTGCTGCTCAAGCCGCGCAACTGGCAGTACACCCTGCAGTTCACCGGCCCCACCGGCACCAACGCGGTCGAGGCGGCGCTGAAGATCGCCCGCCAGGTCAAGGGCCGCTCCAACGTGATTTCCTTCACGCACGGCTTTCACGGCGTGAGCGGCGGGTCGCTGGCCGCCACGGCCAACGCGAAGTTCCGCGACGCCGCGGGCTTCTCGCTGGGCAACACCACCTTCATGCCCTATGACGGCTATTTCGGCCCCGACGTGGACACCATCGCCTACCTCGAGCGCATGCTCGAGGACCGCAGCAGCGGCATGGACCACCCCGCGGCCGTGATCGTCGAAACGGTGCAGGGCGAAGGCGGCGTCAACGTGGCCACGCTGCGCTGGCTGCAGGAGCTGGAAAAGTTGTGCCAGCGCCACGACATGCTGCTCATCGTCGACGACATCCAGGTCGGCTGCGGGCGCACCGGCAGCTTCTTCAGCTTCGAGGCGGCCGGCATCCGCCCGGACATCATCACCCTGTCCAAGTCGCTGTCGGGCTTCGGCCTGCCCATGTCGCTGGTGCTGATGAAGCCCGAGCTGGACGTCTGGAAGCCGGGCGCGCACAGCGGCACGTTCCGCGGCAACAACCTGGCCTTCGTCACCGCCACGGCGGCGCTGGACACCTACTGGACCAGCGACGCCTTCGCCACCGACGTCCAGCGCAAGGAGCGCATCGTCCGCGACTGGCTGGAGAACCTGGTGCACAGCTACCCGCAGGCGGGCCTGAGCGCGCGCGGCCGCGGCCTGATCCAGGGCCTGGTGACCGCGGGCGACCCGGAGCTGGCCGGCGAGGTGGCGCGCAAGGCCTTCGCCGGCGGCGTGGTGATCGAGACCGCCGGCGCCCAGGACGAGGTGCTCAAGGTGCTGCCGGCGCTGACCATCGAGGACGAGCAGCTGCGCCGCGGCCTGGAAGTGATCGAACGTGGCCTGGCGCAAGCCCTGGCCGACCGCGGCAAGGCCGCACGCGTACTGCAATTCGGAGGACAACGGCGATGATCGTGCGCAACGTCAAGGATGTGATAGGAACCGACCAGGAAGTCAAGACGTCCACCTGGTTGAGCCGCCGCGTGCTGCTCAAGAAGGACGGCATGGGCTTTTCCTTCCACGAGACCGTCATCTTCCCCGGCGGGGAAACCCACATCCACTACCAGAACCACCTGGAGGCGGTCTGGGTGGTCGAGGGCGACGGCGAGATCGAGACCATCGCCGACGGCAAGAAGTACAAGCTCGAACCCGGCGTGGTCTACGCGCTGAACGAAAACGACGAACACTGGCTGCGCGGCGGCAAGGAGCCGCTGCGCGTGATCTGCGTGTTCAACCCGCCGCTGACCGGCCTGGAAGTGCACGACGCCGACGGCGTCTACCCGCTCGTGGCCGACGAACAGGCGGCCTGACCGGATAGACAAGGAGGAATCGACCATGATCACTCCCGCCAAGGACATCTACGCATCGCGCACCGACCGGGGCTCGGCCATCATCGCCCGACAGGACCCGGTCGTCCACGGCAAGGGCGAGTACGCCGACGCGCTCGACCGCGAGCAACTGGCCGCCTACGAGCGCGACGGCTTCCTGTTGCTGCCGGAGGTGTTCTCCGCCCAGGAGGTGGAAACCCTGGTGGCCGAGATCCGGCGCATGTCGGCCGACCCGGCCATCACGCGCCGCGAGGAAGCCATCACCGAGCCCGGCAGCGACGCGGTGCGCTCCATCTTCATGGTGCACGTGCTCAGCCCGCTGATGGGCCGGCTGGCGCGCGATCCGCGCCTGATCCACGTGGCCCGCCAGATCCTGGGCTCCGAGGTCTACATGCACCAGTCGCGCGCCAACATGAAGCCCGGCTTCAAGGGCAAGGAGTTCTACTGGCATTCGGACTTCGAGACCTGGCACGTCGAGGACGGCATGCCGGCCATGCGCGCGCTGAGCTGCTCGGTGCTGCTGACCGACAACAACGAGTGCAACGGGCCGCTGATGCTGGTGCCGGGCTCGCAGAACCAGTTCATTTCCTGCGAAGGCGTCACGCCCGAGAACCACTACAAGCAGTCGCTCAAGAAGCAGGAGTACGGCGTGCCCGACCCGGTCAGCCTGCAGCTGCTGGCCGAGCAGGGCGGCATCCGCGCCATGACCGCGCGCGCGGGCTCGGTGGTGTTCTTCGACTGCAACACCATGCACGGCTCGAACAGCAACATCTCGCCGTGGCCGCGGGCCAACGTGTTCATGGTCTACAACAGCGTGGAAAACGCCCTGAACCCGCCCAAGTACGGCCTGAAGCCGCGCCCCGAGCACATCGCCACGCGCGCGGCGGGCTTCGCCCCGCTGGTGCCGCTGGACGCGATCAAGATCGTCGCCTAGGCGGTCGGCCCCGGCCGGCTGCCGGGGCTGCCGCGCGATGCCGGGGACGGTTGCCGGCAGCCGGGCAGGGCGGCCGGACACTATCGGCCGGACAAGAGCGGCGCGCCTGGGAAGGCGCGCCGCTCTGCTATGCTGGCCCGGCCCGCCAACCCTTGCCGCGCCAAGCCGGCCCGCCGGTCCCCGCCATGAGCCTCGTCATCCGCAGCCTGCATATCTACCCGGTCAAGTCCTGCGCCGGCATCGACCTGGCCGAGTCCGCCGTGGACGAGCGCGGCCTGGCCCACGACCGGCGCTGGATGGTGGTGGACGAGGAGGGCATGTTCCTGACCCAGCGCACGCTGCCGGCCATGGCCCTGATCCGGCCCGCGCTGCGCGACGGCGGCCTGCGCCTGGACGCGCCGGGCATGCTGCCCCTGGACGTGCCCGCGGACCTGCCCGCCGGCCGGGCCGGCCGCGGCGAATCCGGACGGGGCGAATCCGGGCACGCCCAGCGTCCGGTGCGCGTCTGGCGCGACGACGTGCCGGCCGACGACGCGGGCGACGAGGCCGCCGCCTGGCTGTCCGCCTTCCTGCAGCGGCCTTGCCGCCTGGTGCGCATGGCCGGCCGGGCGCGCCGGCTGGCCGGCCCCGACCGCGTGGCCGCCTGGCGGCTGCAGTTCGGCGCCATGGCCCCCGGCCTGGCCGGCGAGCACGCCTTCGGCTTCGCCGACGGCTATCCCTTCCTGATCACCGCGCAGGCCTCGCTGGACGACCTGAACGCCCGGCTCGCCGCCGCGGGCGAGGCGCCGGTGCCCATGAACCGCTTCCGGCCCAACATCGTGCTGGACGGCCTGGAGGCCTACGACGAGGACCACCTCGCCATGCTGGCCTGCGGCGAGGCCCGCTTCGCCCTGGTCAAGCCGTGCACGCGCTGCGCCGTGCCGGACGTCGACCAGCTCACCGCCCGCCGCGGCGAGGCGGTGGGCCGCACGCTGGCCGCCTACCGCAGCCGCGAGGCCGGCGTGGTGTTCGGCCAGAACGCCGTGGTCCAGGCCGGGCCGGGCGCGGTGCTGCGCGTGGGCGACGAGGTCCGGGCCGACTGGGCCTTCTGATCCCGCCCGCCCGTCCGGCGCCCGGCTCGGCCCGGCCGCGGCGGAAACGATAAAATCGACGGTTTATCCGCCCGTCCTATTCCGTCCTTCCCGGACCGCATATCCGCCATGAGCTTCCAGGTCACCGTCATCCCCAGCAACCACCGCTTCGCCGTCGAGCCCGGCCAGACCGTGCTGGACGCCGCGCTGGGCGCGGGCATCGTCCTGCCCTACAGCTGCCGCAGCGGCGCCTGCTCGACCTGCAAGGGCAAGGTCGTGTCCGGCAGCGTCCAGGCCGGCCCGTCGCCCGCCCAGATCCTGACCGCCGAGGAGCTGGCCGAGGGCTACACGCTGATGTGCCAGGCCACGCCGGAGTCCGACCTGGTCATCGAGTCGGCCGAGGTGCGGCTGGCCAGCGACATCCAGATCCGCAAGCTGCCCGCGCGCGTCATGTCCATCGCGCGCGCCGCGCCCGACGTGGCGGTGCTGTCGCTGCAGCTGCCGGCCACCGAGCCCTTCCGCTACTACGCCGGCCAGTACGTCGAGCTCATCCTGAAGGACGGCCGGCGGCGCAGCTACTCCATGGCCGGCGCCCCGCACAAGGGCGGCCCGCTGGAGCTGCACGTGCGCCACATGCCCGGCGGCGTGTTCACCGACCACGTGTTCGGCGCCGGCGCCACGCAGATGAAGGAGCGCGAGATCCTGCGCCTGGAAGGGCCCTTCGGCTCCTTCTTCCTGCGCGAGGACAGCGACAAGCCCATCGTGCTGCTGGGCAGCGGCACGGGCTTCGCGCCGCTCAAGGCCATCGTCGAGCACATGATCCACAAGCAGGTCGCCCGCCCGGTGCGCCTGTACTGGGGCGGACGCCGCCCGCGCGACCTGTACATGGACGAGCTGGCGCGTGGCTGGGCCGGCGAGCTGCCCGATTTCGCCTACGTGCCGGTGGTTTCCGACGCGCTGCCCGAGGACGCCTGGACCGGCCGCACCGGCTTCGTGCACCAGGCGGTCATGGACGACATCGCCGACCTGTCGGGCTGGCAGGTCTACGCCTGTGGCGCGCCGCCCATGGTCGAGGCCGCGCGGCGCGATTTCGCCGCCCGGCGCGGCCTGCCCGACGACGAGTTCTACGCCGACGCCTTCACGTCCGAGGCCGACGTGGCGGTCGCCAGGAACTGAAACAGGGCGGGCCGGCGGCCCGCGCCGCGGGTTAAACTGGCGCAGGCATCCGCATCGCGGCGGGCCGGCCCGCCCGGGCAGGCAGCCCCCTTGCGGCTTGACTCGCGCATTGGCCAGGAGTCGCACAGGCATGAAAGTAGTGGTTTTGGGCAGTGGCATCATCGGCACGTCCAGCGCATGGTGGCTGAACCAGGCCGGCCATGACGTCGTCGTCGTCGACCGGGCGCCCGGCCCCGCGCAGGAAACCAGCTTCGCCAACGGCGGGCAGATTTCCGTCTCCTACGCCGAGCCCTGGGCCAACCCCCAGGCGCCGCTCAAGCTGCTCAAGTGGATGCTGCGCGACGACGCGCCGCTGCTGTTCCGGCCCCAGCTGGACTGGCGCCAGTGGGCCTGGGGCCTGGCCTTCCTGCGCGAATGCCTGCCCGGCCGGCTGGCCGGCAACATACGCGCCATGGTGCGCATGGCCGAATACAGCCGCGAGACCCTGCGCGCCATGCGCGCCGAGCTGGGCATCGCCTACGACCACCTGGAACGCGGCATCCTCAACTTCTACCGCGACCCGGACGCCTTCGACGCCTCGCAGAAGGCCGCCGACCTGATGCGCGACTTCGGCGTGGACCGGCGCATCGTCTCGGCCGACGAGGTCGTGGCGATCGAGCCGGCGCTGGCGCCGCACCGCGCTGGCATCGTCGGCGGCGACTACACGCCCGACGACGAGAGCGGCGACGTCCACCTGTTCACCGTGGCCCTGGCCGAGCGCGCCCGGGCCGCCGGCGTGGAGTTCCGCTTCAACACCCGGGCCACCCGCCTGGTCGCGCGCGGCGGGCGGGTCGAGGCGGTCGAGGTGATCGACCCCACCGGACGCTACGGCGCCATCGCCGCCGACGCCTACGTCGCCGCGCTGGGCAGCCATACGCCGCAGCTGGTGCGCCCGCTGGGCGTGGCCTGCCCGGTCTATCCCGCCAAGGGCTATTCGGCCACCTTCCCGGTGATCGACCCGCAGGCCGCGCCCACCGTCAGCCTGACCGACAGCAGCCACAAGGTGGTCTTCAGCCGCCTGGGCGATCGCCTGCGCCTGGCCGGCACGGCCGAGCTGTCCGGCTATTCGCGTGCCCTGAACGCCACGCGCTGCGGCGCGCTGACCGCGCTGGCGCGCGAGCTCTTTCCCGGCGCGCTCGACTTCGAGCGCGTCAGCTACTGGTCGGGCCTGCGCCCGTCCACCCCTTCGAACGTGCCGCTCATCGGCCGCACCGGCATCGCCAACCTGTACCTGAACACGGGCCACGGCACGCTGGGCTGGACCATGGGCGCCGGTTCGGGCCGGGCGCTGGCCGAAATCGTCTGCGGACGCCGGCCGGAGCCCGATTTTCCCTTTCTTGGCTAGCTCCACATCCATGAAGACACTGCATTTCGCGGGTCGGTCCCGCACGCTGCGCGCCATCCGGCCCGCGGCCATCGCCGCCGCCCTGGCGGCCTGCGGCGCGGCGCACGCCGCGACCGAAGTGGTGGTATGGCACACGCTGGCCGGCGCCTCGCAGCAGGAGTTCGAGGCCCTGGCCAAGCAGTTCAACGGCGAGCAGAAGGACGTGCGCGTGGTGCTCAAGGCCTTCGCCAGCCCCGACGCGCTGCGCAGCGAGACCGCCAAGGCGCTGGCGGCCAAGCAGCGCCCGCACCTGGTGCAGCTGCGCGACAACCATTCCCCGGAAGTGATCGCCGAGCACCAGGACATCCTGCCCATGTACCGGCTGCTGGCGTCCTACCCCATCAAGGACCTGGCCTGGTTCCTGCCGCAGACCAGCAGCTTCGTGCGCGACGGCCGCGGCCGCCTGCTGGCCTTCCCCTTCATGGCCGAAGTGCCGGTCATGTTCTACAACCTGGACGCCTACAAGAAGGCCGGCCTGGACCCGGCCCGGCCGGCGCGCACCTGGGCCGACCTGCAGGGCGAGCTGCTGCAGCTGCGCGGGGCCGGCTACGCCTGCCCCTACGTGACCAGCCAGCAGGTCGCGGTGCACTTCGAGAACCTGGCGGCGGTCAACAAGAAGCCGTACTCCACCAGCGACAACGGCTTCGCCAGCGGCCAGCCGGCGCTGCGCTTCGACTCGCTGTACATGCGCCACCTGGCGCTGATGGTCACCTGGAAGCGCTCGCAGCTGCTGACGGCGCACACGCAGGACAACTCGGCCGACGCCATGTTCGCCAAGGGCGACTGCGCCGTGCTGACCTCCGGCACCGGCGCGCTGGGCGCGCTGGAGCGGGCCAAGGGCCTGAGCTTCGGCGTGGCGCCGCTGCCCTATTACGAGCAGGCCACGCGCGTGGCCGGCCGGCCCTTCGTCAGCGGCTCGGCGCTGTGGGCGCTGTCCGGCCACAGCAACGAGGACGACAAGGCCACCGCGGCCTTCCTGGCCTTCCTGGCCAAGCCCGTGGTGGCCGCGCAGTGGCACCAGCGCACCGGCTACCTGCCCCTGACCCAGGGCGCCTACACGGCCTCCGAGGTGTCCTTCTACTCGCGCATCCCGGGCGCGCAGCAGGTCATCGCGGCGATGCGCGAGGCGGGCGGCGGCGACACCAGCCGGGGCTTCCGCCTGCCCAATTACCCGCGCGTCTCGGCCGTGCTCGACAGCAGCTTCGAGACGGCCCTGTCCGGTTCCATGCCGCCCGTGCAGGTGCTGAACCAGGCTGCCGCACAGAGCAAGGCCATCATGCAGCAGCGCCGCTGATCCTGCGCCCGCGGCGGCCTGTCCGCGCCTGCCGGCGCCGCTTGCCGGCAGGCGTGGGGGCGGCCGTGCCGGTGTTGCGTGCAGGCATCAGAATGACCATCGCCCCGGGGCATCCCCCGGGGCGATGGTTTTTGCGGGCTTGGGCAGAGCATCCGTCCCCGATACACTTTCCCCATTGCCAGCCGAGAGGAGGACATCCATGCGCAAGCCTTTAAGCAAAATGAACCCCACGGTATTTTTCGGTGCCAGCCTGTTGATCGTTCTGTTCCTGCTCATAGGCGTGCTGTTCCCGAAAAGGGCGGATGCCATCTTCGGCCGCATCCAGGATGCCATCGTGCACGGCTTCGGCTGGTTCTATATCCTGGCCGTGGCGGGCTTCCTGATCGCCGTCGTCTTCCTGGCCGCCAGCCGCTACGGCCGGCTCAAGCTGGGGCCGGACGACTCCGAGCCGGACTACAGCTATCCCACCTGGATGGCCATGCTGTTCGCCGCCGGCATGGGCATCGGCCTGATGTTCTTCGCGGTGGCCGAGCCCATCCAGCACTTCGCGCAGCCGCCCGACGTCGAGCCCGACACGCTGGACGCCGCGCGCCAGGCCATGGTCATCACCTTCTTCCACTGGGGCGTGCACGCCTGGGCCATCTACGGGGTGGTGGGGCTGTCGCTGGCGTACTTCTGCTTCCGCTACAACCTGCCGCTGACGGTGCGCTCCGGGCTGTACCCCCTGCTGGGCGAGCGCATCAAGGGGCGGCTGGGCGACGCGGTGGACATCTTCGCCATCTGCGGCACGCTGTTCGGCATCGCCACCTCGCTGGGCTTCGGCGTGCTGCAGATCAACGCCGGGCTGAACTACCTGCTGGGCGTGCCGCAGGAGGCCTGGGTGCAGGTCATCCTGATCGCGGTGGTCACCGCCCTGGCCACGGCCTCGGTGCTGAGCGGGCTGGACGTGGGCATACGGCGCCTGTCGGAACTGAACCTGCTGATGGCCATCTCGCTGATGCTGTTCGTGCTGGCGGTCGGCCCCACGGGCTTCCTGCTCAATGCCTTCGCGCAGAACGTGGGCAACTACCTGGACAATTTCTTCTCGCGCACTTTCAACATCTACGCCTACCAGCCCAGCGAATGGATGAGCAGCTGGACGCTGTTCTACTGGGCCTGGTGGATCGCCTGGTCGCCCTTCGTGGGCATGTTCATCGCGCGCATCTCGCGCGGGCGCACCGTGCGCGAGTTCCTGACCGGCGTGCTGCTGGTGCCGGCGGCCTTCACCTTCCTGTGGATGACGGTGTTCGGCAACACGGCGATCTCCCTGGACATGGGCCAGGCCGCCGGGCAGATCTCGGCGGCGGTGGGCGAGGACGTCTCCACCGCGCTGTTCAAGTTCCTCGAACACCTGCCCTGGCCGGGCGTGACGTCCACATTGGCGGTGATGCTGGTGGCGATCTTCTTCGTCACCTCGTCGGATTCCGGCTCGCTGGTGGTCGACACCATCGCCGCCGGCGGCGAGGTCGATACGCCGGCCTGGCAGCGGCTGTACTGGTGCTCGCTGGAAGGCGTCGCCGCCGCGCTGCTGCTGCTGGCCGGCGGCCTGTCGGCGCTGCAGACCGCCACGCTGGTCAGCGCGCTGCCGTTCTCGTTCATCATGATCCTGCTGGTGTTCGGCCTGGTGCGCGGCATGCGCGCGGACATGGCGCGCGCCGCGCACCGGCCGCCCATGGCCCATCCTTCCACCGAGCTGCACTGGCGCCGGCGCCTGGCCAACATCGTGCACACGCCGCGGCGCGCCGACGTGCGGCGCTTCCTGGCCGACACCGTGGCGCCGGCCCTGCGCGACGTGGCGCAGGAGCTGGACCGGCGCGGCATCCGGGCCGACATCGAGGAAGGCGAGGCCGGCATGGCCCTGGCGATCGCCTCGGCCGAGACGCGCAATTTCGTCTACGGCGTGCAGCCCGTGCGCCACCTGACCGCGGCCTTCTCGGCGGCGCAGGCCGGCGCGTCGGAGGAGCGTCGCCCGCAGACCTGGCTGGCGCGCACGTATTTCTCCGACGGCAGCCGCGGCTACGACATCATGGGCTTCACGCGCGACCAGATCATCGCCGACGTGCTGACGCAGTACGAGCGCTACCGGCTGCTGGTGGCGTCCGCCGAGTCGCGGCTGTACATCCGCTCGCCCGACCCGGATCTGCCCGAATGAGCGGCCGGCCGCGGGCATGATCGTTTCATCCATTCGTACAAGCCACGCTTGTCGGGCCTAGGCGGGCGCGACACCATGCAGGCCACGGGACCATCCCGGTCCCCCAGCCTGCAAGGTGGCCCATGCGCCGTTTGCCCGTCTTCCTGATCTGCCTGCTGCCGGTGTCCGGCTGCGTCGGCCCGCAGCCCGGCGGCGGCTGGCCCGACGCGCCGTCGGCCGGCCGCTACGACTTCGGCTGGCGACTGTCCGGCGACCGCGCCGTCGCGCCCCTGCAGGTCTTCGACGACGGGCGCGACGTCTGGCTGCAGTTCAGCCCCGGCCAGCCGCTGCCGGCCATCTTCGGCGTGCGCGGCGGCAGCGAGCACCTGCTGCCCTACCAGCGGCGCGATCCCTACGTGCGCATCGCCGGCCGGTGGGCCAGCCTGGTGCTGCGCGGCGGCGGGCTGCAGGCCAGGGCGCAGGCGCTGGGGGCGG